>Ga0123336_10000565_pt1 | contig 36624 bp, 39 predicted proteins | sample SSSSmetaG_FD_96466 | JGI IMG/M metagenome (GOLD analysis project Ga0123336, IMG submission 96466) | Glacier valley bacterial and archeal communities from Borup Fiord, Nunavut, Canada, to study Microbial Dark Matter (Phase II) - ​SSSS metaG | ecosystem: Environmental > Aquatic > Freshwater > Ice...
CCAATTCAAAACCGCCGTCCTCGATTTCTTTGACCGACTCCCCGAGTTTGGCCATGAACTCGCGTCCCGCTTAAGCCTGAAATTTCATATTCTCGATTCGCATTCCACTTCGTGACGAGTATATGTCCGCTTTCCATTTCCAACCCCGTTCCCTGGCCGCTGGCCGCGGCATAGCGCCAGCCGCCTTGCTGGGCCTGCTGCTGCTCGGCGCCTGCAAAAAAGGTAGCACCGACCCCGGCGGCTTCCCCATCGTGGCGCCCCTCGTTGTCGCTTTCACCCAAGCCGGTCTCTACCCGGAGGGCGTGCAATACGACGCGCCCAACGCCCGCTTCCTGGTTACTTCGCTCACCACGGGCCGCCTGGGGCAGGTCACGGACGCTGGGGTGTACAGCACGCCGTTTGCCGACGACCCAAAGGTGGTGTCGGCCATCGGCGCCTACCTCGACGAGCCCCGCAGCCGCGTGCTGGTGGCCGTGTCGGACCCCGGCGCCAACCCGGCCCGCAGCACCCCCGCCACCGCGGGCAAGCTGGCCCGCTTGGCCATTTTCAACCGCAGCAACCCCGCCGCCGCGCCCACGGTAGTGGAACTGGGCAGCCTGCGCCCCGCCCTCGGGCACTTTGCCAACGACGTGGCCGTGGACGCCCAAGGCAATGCGTACGTGACCGACAGCTACGCGAACTTGATTTACAAAGTGGACGCCCAGAACAATGCCACGGTGTTTCTGGAAGACGCGGCCCGCTTGGGCACCCCGGCCCCCGGCGCCTTCGGCTTCAACGGCATCGTGTTTCACCCCGACGGCTACTTGCTGGTGGCCAAGTCCGATAACGGCGTGATTTACAAAGTGCCGCTGGCCAACCCGGCCGGCTATGCCCCGGTGGCCACCACCCAAAACCTGACGGCTGCCGACGGCCTGCTGCTGCAGGACAACACCACCCTGCAAGTGGTGAGCAATGCCCAGGCCAAGGTGTTCCGCCTGACCACCGCCAACGGTTTTGGGGCGGCCGCGCTCTCGGGCACGTTCACCACCCAGCCGCAATTTCCCACCACCCTGGCCCGCCGCGACGACAAGAGCTACGTGCTCTACGCCAACCTCGACGCCCTATTTGCAGGCCGGATGCCGGCCGTCAGCCAGTACAGCATCAACCAAGTAACGTTTCAGTAACCGCGCCACGGGCGCAATAAAAAGGCCCCTGTCCAACGGCAGGGGCCTTTTTTGGATTAGGCGAGGGGACTTACGCGGCTATGGCGGCGTGGGCGTCCGCCGTTTCCTGGGCGGCGGCCTTCGCCAGGCGCAACTTGATTACGCCGAGTTTGTCGAGCGTCCAGATGACGGGGTAGGAAGGGTCAAGCTCCCACTTTTTCACGCCGAAATTGACGCGGCTGGGCAGCTTGTGGTGGTTGTTCTGGAACAATTCGCCGCCGGTGAGAAAGTCAAAAAACAGCGAGTTGCGGCTCTGGTCGTGGTTGTCGAAGTTTTGGTAGCCGTACTTGTGGCCGGCCCAGTTCACGATGGCGCCGTGCACCGCGCCCATGCTCAAGTGGATGGGCAGCAGCAGGTACTGCCACCAGGCCGTGGCAAAATTCACGTAAAACAGCACGTACACCGCGCCCCAGCCCACGCGGGAATACCACTTGTTGCCGAAGTCCTCCAGCGCATTCCACACCGGGTAGTCGCCGGCGAAGCGTTGGGCGGCCACGGACGTACCTTTCACGCATTCCTGGTAGATGCCGCGGGTTTTCCACATCATCGTGAAGGCGTTGGTGCTGTTGTGGGGCGAGTGGGGGTCGTGGGCCGTGTCGGAGTAGGTGTGGTGCATCCGGTGCAGCAGCGCGTAGGCGCGGGGCGACATGAAGCTGCTGCCCTGCGTGGCATAGGTGAGGATAAAAAACAGCCGCTCCGTCAGCGGCGCCATCGTGAACATGCGGTGCGCGGCGTAGCGGTGCTGGAAAAACGTTTGGGTAAACAGCGACAGGTACCAGTGCGCGGCAAAAAGGACGAGAATAATCATGGGCTGCAGTGAGCAAGTCGGGCCGACTTTTAAATGTTCGCCGGAAAGCCGGGGTGGGCCAAGATACGGGGTTTGTGGCGCCCGGGTGCCGAGTTTTACTTGGGCAGCGGGCCTTTGTCGGCGGTTTCGCTCAGCTTCTGGGCCAGCTTCTGGGGCACGCCCACGTTGTTGAGCAGCCCGCTCACCATGCCCTGCCGCCAGAGGGTGAACACCGAAAAACGCGGCTCGCGGGTGCTGGTCATCACGCCCGTCACCAGCTCGCCGCGCTTGCGCGGGTTCTGGTCGCGGATGACCAGCACATTGGCGGCTTTCGAAACGACGCTTTTCAGCAGGGTCTTTTTTATTTCGCCCTGCTTGTAGCCGAGCAGCTCGAGCTGCAGGCCCGAGTATTCGGTCCACATGGTGCCCGTCACCTGCTGGCGGTCGGCCTGCAGGTCAAAGCGCAGGCGTTGCACGTTGCCTTTCTTGAATTCCACCAGTCGGGTGGGCACGGTCATCGAGTTGAGCATGGCGAACGGGCCGGGGCCAAAACTGCCCCACACGCGGTGGCGCCCCCCCGGGTCGAGCAAATACATCGATACCCGGGCATCGAGCCGGCACTGGTTCTGCAGGTAGGTGGTGGCCGTGCCGGTGAGGGGCGTGGCCGGGGTCTGGCGCCGGGGGTCGTTGCTCAGGTTCAGGAAATGGCCGTTGAAGCGGTTGATATTCATCGTGCCAACGACGGGCGTGAGCGGGCTGCGGTAGGTTGAATACAGGTTGCCGCCCACCAGGTCGAGCCGCCGCACGTCCACGATATTCGGCAAATGAATCATCTCCTCGGGCGAGATTTTGGACATGTTTGGGTTAAGCGGCCCGCGGCCGTCGGAGGCGATGTGCACCGTGGGGCGCAGCACCGTGGCCCGCGCCAGGCGGAAATCGCCGCGGCGCACCAGCCCGGCAAAATCAAGCCCTGCCGCCGCCAACGACACCACCGCGATGGTGGTGGCCGGGGCCTGGTAGCCCTTGTGCCGGTTCATCTCCACGGCCGAGTATTTGGGTTGCAGCAGCAGGTTATCCAAGCGCAGGGTTTTGGCGTCGGTGTCGAGGCGCACGTGGGCGGTGCTGGCCCGGTAATAGGGCAGGTCGAAGGGCGCCGTGAGGCGGCCAGAATGGGCCCGCCAGCCCAGGGCGTAGGCAATGCGGCGCGGCTCGCGGGCCGCCAGCGAGTCGATGCGGACGGCCCGGCCGGTCAGGTTCAGGTCGCGCACCGCGGGCGCGTGCCGCCAGCGGCCCACCCGCGCCTCGGCGTGGCGCACCTCCACCCGCGCCACGTCGGCCCGGCGCACGGCCTTCGCCAGCAGTTTCCACACCGGCGGGGGCGGCTGCACGGGGGGCGTAAAGTCGAGCCTGGGCCCGTCCACCACCAGCGTCGCGGCCGTGAAATGCCGCTCGTGCTGCAAGGAGGTAGCATCGAGCCCGGTGATGGCGAGGCGGGGCAGGGCCAGGTCAACGCGCATCCCGCCCGGCTGGCCCTGGCCGGGCGCCGGCGGCCGAATGCGCACCGCGCGCAAATCAACCGTGCCGGCGGCCGTCGACAGCCGCAGGCGGGCCAGCGTGAGGGCGTGGGCGGCCACCGTGGCCTGGCTGCGGCCTAGGGCCACGTTCCAGGCCTTGGCAAAAAACACGCGGCGGGCGTCGGGCGCGGCGGCCGAATCGAGGTGGATGGCGGTGCCGCGGACTTCAATGCCCCGGGAAACGGGCGCCAGCGCTGTGCCCGCCACGCGCAGGTAGCCGCGGCGCACGGCCAGGTGCGCTAAATCGAACCGCGGCACCGCGCCCCGGGCCGATTTGGAGCCGTTCGTTGCCGGGTGAGCCGGCGGCGTCACGGTTAGCTGCGGCTGCTGGAGGAGCAGCGAATCGGCCCGGAAGCGGTGCCGATGCTGCAGGGCGCCGGCATCGAAGCCGGTGAGGCGCAGGCGCGCCAGGGCCAGGTCTACGCGCGGGAGGTGGGCCGGAGTGGGGCCCAGGGGCACCACCCGCAGCGAATCGAGTTGAAGCTGCCGGTCGGCGGTGGCCACGTGCAGGGCCTCTAGCGCGAGGCGGTGGCCTTGGCCCCGCGCCTGGGCACGTTGCAGCTCCAGGTTCCAGGCGGTGGCGTAGCCCAGGCGCTGCGAATCGGCGGCGCCGGCGGGGCTGATGAGCAGGTGGTGGGCACTCAGGTCGGCCCGGCGAAAACGGGCGGTGGTGGCCGCGCCGGGAAGGTAGGTGGCGCGGGTGTGCAGCACGCCAAAGTAGCCAATTTGCAGGCCCTTGATTTTCAGGGGGAGCTGCTCGTGCAGGGGCCGACGGGCATTTTTGGTCGGCTTCCGGGCCAAGGCCAACACCTCGATGCGGGCGGAATCGAGCACCACACTATCGATGGGCACCACGCCTTTGCGCAGCAGCGCCCACAAGCCCACGCCCGTCACGTGCAGTTGGCCCGCGTCGAGGCGCACGCGGGGCAGCGAGTCGGCCACCACGGCCGCCGGGCGCAGGCGCACCTGGCGCAGCCGCACGGCGCGCTGCCACAAGCTGGTGCGCAGGCCGCCAATTTGCAGCCGGTACTGGCCGTGGGTTTGGGCGGCTACCTTTTTTTCCAGGGTCCGGCGCAGCCACGGGTCCAGCAGCTGCAGGCCCACTAGGCCCAGCAGGCCCAGCACCACCAGTAGGCCCAGCATTCCCAGCACCCAGCGCCCCCAGCGGCGGCGCCGCGGCGCCGGGCGTTCCGGCGAAGGCGAGGGAACGGCGGAAGAACTGGCAGCTAATGTTTCGGGCACGGGAAAGAAGGCAAGGACAGCATAACGAAAATGACACCGGCTAGGGTTGCGCGCAGTGCCGCCGAATCGATGGAAGCACTTAGAGCAATTTCCAAATCAGGGTACGTCCTGCTCGAATCCTCCCTCTTTTGCTTCGCCAATGAAGCGAACCGGGACCCGCTCCGCAGGGGTTTCGTGAGGTTTCGTTGGTCGCGGCTTGTACACTGAATTGGAAACAACCAACTTGCCAACCAGCGGGGCCACCGATAGCCGTGGCCCCGCGCAAACGGTTGCCCGCGCCGGTGGTTACTTTTGGCCCATGTCCGTTTTTTCCGCTCCCGACCCCGTGGGCGCCGCCCTGCTGGCCGCGTTCCGCCACAATTTTCACCAATACAAAAGCCTGTCCGACCGCGCCCTGGCCCAACTCTCCGACGCCGAGTGGCTGCACGTGCCGGCGCCGGGCAGCAACAGCGCCGCCGTGATTGTGCAACACCTGGCGGGCAACCTGCGTTCGCGCTTCACCGATTTTCTGACGTCCGACGGCGAGAAGCCCACCCGCCGGCGCGACCGGGAATTCGAGGAGCCCCCCACGGCCGCCGCCATTCCGCCACTGCGGCAGGACTGGGAGGCCGCGTGGGGCATCTTGTTCCACTTGCTCGACGCCCTGCAACCGGCCGACTTGCTGCGGACCGTCACCATCCGGGGCGAGGCCCACACCGTGCTGGCCGCCGTGCAGCGCCAGGTGGCCCACTACGGCTACCACGCCGGCCAGCTAGTGCAGCTGGCCAAAACCGTGCGCGGCGAGGACTTTTCTTCCCTGAGCATCCCGCGCGGGCAAAGCGAGCAATTCAACCGCCGTATGGCCGAAACCCGATGAAAACGCGTTGCTTAACCGAATCCGGCCCCGTGGTTGGCGGGCCGCCCCCCCATTCCGTACCAGTCGCCATGCTCGCCATCACCTCTTTGCTCAGTGCCCCGCACGTCTTGCTCATCAACGGCATCATCAAGCGGCTGGAAGAAAAATTCGGCCTCGACGACGTGCAGGCCACCCTCGACCCGCACCTGACGTACCAGCTGGCGGGCGTCAAAAAGCTCAGCTCGCTGAAGCACGTGCTGGCCGACATCGCGGCCAGCACGGCGTCATTCCCGGCTTTCACCACCGGCCTGGGCGTGTTTCCGGGCGAGCGGCCGGTCATCTACATCCCCGTGCTGCGCTCCGATGCGCTCAATGCCCTGCACCGGCGCGTGCTGGCCGCCACCGCCCCGCTGTGTGTGCGCACCGACCCGTTCAGCACCCCCGACAAGTGGCTGCCGCACATTTCCCTGGCCCTGCACGACACCACGCCCGACCTGCTGGGCCCCGTGCTCAGCTACCTCAACCAGGAAACCTACAACCTGCAGCTCAGCATCGACAACCTCGCCATCCTGCGGCAGGACGGGGCCTTGTTCGTGCAGGAAGAGGTGTTTCAGATGAATGAGAAAGAGATGAAGTAGGATGACAGACGCCCCCGAACCTCACCTACACCGTGGGCGGAAGCTGGGTGCCCTGGTCCAGCGACTGCCAGAGGTACTTGCAGGCCAGCGAGCGGTGGGGCCGCCAGGCTTCGGCGATGCGCACCATGCGCTTTTGCAGGGCGCGGCCGGTTTCTTCCAGGCCGTAGAGCCGGCGCATGGCGTTTTGCACGCCCAGGTCGCCTTCCGCAAACACGTCGGGCTGGTCGAGGGCAAACATCTGGAGCATCTGGGCCGTCCAGCGGCCCACGCCCCGAATGGCGGTGAGGTGCTGCGTGAAGGCTTCTTCCGATAAACTTGTGAGGTGCGTGTAGTCGAGCAGGCCCCGCTCGTTGTACTCGGCAATGGCCTTGAGGTAGCCGGCTTTCTGGCGGGAGAGGCCGGCGGCGCGCAACTCGTCTTCGCCGAGGGCCAGCACGGCGCGCGGCTCGGGGTAGCCCTCGGGCGGAAAAAGGGCCTGGAAGCGCTTCCAGATGGCCGCCGCGGCTTTGGTCGAAATCTGCTGGCTCACGATGGCGCGCAGCAGCGCCAGGTACAGGTCCTCGTGCGGCCGGGGGGCAATGTCGCGGCCCCGGGCAATGAGGCTGCCCAGCAGCGGGTCGGCGGCGCTCAGGTGGGCGATGGCAGCTTGGTTAAGCATCACGTGGCGGGGGTGAGACGGGTGGAACGGGGCCGGTTCAGCAAATCCCGCGGGTCGACCGGCACCAGCACGATGTCGAGCACCGCGCCGGTGGGGGCAAGGCGCAGCCCGGCGAGGTTGCGCCCGAACACGGCCCCGGTGTCGATGTAGTAGGTGTTGCTGACGGGGTCGAACACCGGGTCGCCGCCGGCGGTGGGCGTGTGGCCCACCACCTGCAGCTGGCCCGCGAGCCGGTGGAGGGGGCCGCGGGCCCACAGCAGGCCGTCGGGGCTTTCGGGGTCGAAGGCGCGGGGCGAGGCGGTGATGCCGGCGTGGCTCACCAGCACGTGGTCGTTTTGCCAGAACAGGGGCCGCCGTTCCAGCCAGGGCAGGTGCCGGGCCAGCAGCTTGGGTTGGCGCTGGTACTGGTCGGTGGAGCTCTGGCCGCCCCAGCGCAGCCACCCGCTGTACGGCCCGCCGGGGCCATAATGGTGCAGCAGCGCGTCTTCGTGATTCCCCATCAGAAACGTGGTGGACGCGGGATGTTGCTGGCTGAGGCGCCGGGCCAGCTCCACGGTTTCGGGAATGTGGGCGCCGCGGTCCACCAGGTCGCCCACCTGCAGGAGGTGGTCGGTGGCCGGGTCCCAGCGCGTCAGCAAGTTGCTGAACGTGTGAAAGCAGCCGTGCACATCGCCGACGACGAACAGATTCATGGCGGAGGAAGGGAGGAGAAACTTAAGCCCCCAAGTTTACGGAGTGCGCCGCCATTGTGCCCGGGCCGCCCCGGCCGTTTTTCCGGCGCGGCTAGGCCCGCACGGCCGCCAGCGCAGCCTCCACCCGCGTTACCATGGCGTCGTCCACGTCGAGGTGCGTAACGAAGCGGACGAGCTGCGGCCCAAACCCGCTGGCCCGGATGCCGTGACGCTCCAGGTGCGCCAGGAAACCGGCCGCGGGCTGCGCGTCGTGCAGCCGGAAAATGACGAGGTTGGTTTCGGTGGGCAGCACCTCGGCCACGTAGGGCTGCTGGCGCAGGGTTTCTGCCAAACGGGCGGCGCGGCGGTGGTCGTCGGCCAGCCGGGCCACGTTGTTTTCCAGGGCGTAGAGGCCGGCGGCGGCCAGGTAGCCGGCCTGCCGCCAGCCGCCGCCCATCACCTTGCGGATGCGCTTGCACTTCCTGATAAATTCGGCCGAGCCCAGCAGCACCGAGCCCACCGGCGCGCCCAGGCCTTTGGACAGGCACACGGAAATCGAGTCGAAATACTGCCCGTAGTCTTCGCTGCGCTGCCCGGTGGCCACCAAGGCGTTAAAAACCCGGGCCCCGTCGAGGTGCCGGGCCAGCCCGTGCCGCTGGGCCACGGCGCTGATGGCGGCCAGGTCGGCCACGGCGTAGCAGCTGCCGCCGCCGCGGTTGTGGGTGTTTTCGAGGCACACGAGGCGGGTGGTGGGGTAATGCACGTTTTCGGGCCGGATGGCGGCCTCCACCTGCGCGGCCGTGACGCGGCCCCGGTCGCCGGCCAGCAGCGCCACGCTCGCGCCGGAGTGGAACGCAATGCCGCCCACTTCCCACAAATACACGTGGGCCGTCTGCTCGCAAATCACCTCGCTCAGCGGCTCGGTGTGGGCCTTGATGGCAATTTGGTTGGTCATCGTGCCCGAGGGGCAAAACAAGCCGGCGGCGAGGCAGAAGCGGGCGGCCGCAGTTTCTTCAAGGCAGCGCACGGTGGGGTCTTCTTCGTACACGTCGTCGCCCACGGGGGCCGCGTGCATGGCCGCCAGCATGGCCGGCGTGGGGCGCGTTACGGTGTCGGAGCGCAGGTCGATGGGGGGCAAGGCGGCAGGTTGCGGGGTCATGGGAAAAAGGAAAAAATAAGCCGCCGGACCAACGGGGCGGGCACCAATGCCGGCGAGCAGCGCCAGCACCGGCAAAAGTAGCGGGCAAACCCGTCGTTTCCCGGCCCGGCCCAACCCCCGGAGTTTCAGCAAAATGGCTCAAGGGCTTGCACTTTCAAGATGGAAGCCTTACTTTTGCCCTCCGTTTCGTAAGCCCCTGACTTTAATCATCCCGGCCCCATGACCGTTACCCGACTCAAGCGCAAGCACCGCAAAAACATTGCCCGCGCCAACAACAAGCAGCACATCATCAAAGAATTGCTCCGCACCCCCGTTCTGAAGAACGTGGACCTGGACGAGCTGAAGTCGCGCTTTCCCGCCACCGGCGCCGTAGCCGCCGTTAAAAGCACCGCTGCCGCCGCCGCCGATAAAGTGGCGGCCAGCGCCGACAGCGTGGCCCACAGCAGCATCGTGGAAAAAGCCAAAGCGGCCGTGGGCAGCGCGGTGGACGCGGTGAAAGAAGCGGCCGACAGCGTGGCCCACAGCGACTTGGTTGAGAAAGCCAAAGAAGTAGTAGGCGATGCCGTGGAAAAGGCGAAGGACGCCGTTTCGGGTTCCGATGAGAAGGCTGAGAACGCCGAGACGTTCGACGCCGCCGACGCCGTGACCAAGCCCGTGAACCACGACGGCCAGGAAGGCGAGCACCCCAAGCCGGAAATCGCGCTGTAGTCCGCGCGGCACGAAGCCTACCGCTTCGCGCTCAGTCGATTAACTCCTCCCCGACAAGCCCCGTTTCCTGCGCGCCAGGAAACGGGGCTTGTCGGTTTCAGCCCCGCGGCCGGCTGAGTGCCAGCCCCGCGCTACGCGGCCCGCTTCCCCAACTCCACCGCTTGCAGGTCCACCACCTTGCCGGCTTCGATGCCGAAGCGCAGCAGTGTGCGCACCTGGTGAAAGCCGTGCCTCCCGGCCGCGCCGGGGTTGAGATGCAGCAGGCGCAACGGGGGGTCGGGCATCACGCGCAGGATGTGGGAATGGCCCGTGACGAACAGGCCCGGCCGGGCCGCGGCCAGCACGGGGCGGGCCGCCGGCGCGTAGTGCCCCGGGTAGCCGCCGATGTGGGTGATGAGCACCCGCAGGCCCTCGACCTCAAAGTCTTGCACCAAAGGCTGCGACCGGCGCACGTCCGTGCCGTCGATATTGCCGTACACGCCCCGAAACCGCGGCGCCAGGGCCCGCAGTTCGTCCACCACGGCGGCGTGGCCAAAATCGCCGGCGTGCCAGATTTCGTCGCAGCCGCGCAGGTGGTGGGCGATGCGCTCGTCCAGGTAGCCGTGGGTGTCGGAAAGCAGGCCGATTCGTGTCATGCGGCAAAGATGCAGCCGGCCGCGAAATCGGGACGGGCCCGTATCTTGCGGCCACGGTTCGGCGGTTTTCGCGTATTCGTTTCCGCGGCCCGGAAGTTTCCGTTGGCCGTTTCATTTCTTCCCTTTTGCCTCTTCCGATGAATATTTTCATCAACGACATTCCGCTGGTTATCAAGAAGCTCAGCGAAAAAGTATACAAGCACAAGTTCGACTTGATTCTGAATCCGGAAGACGAATTCACGTCGAAGGACCTGGTGGGCGACGTGCTGGTGCGCGACGCCGGCCCGCTGTTCGTCGACCGCCTGCTGCGGCTGATGGAAGTGAAAAAGCTGAAAAAGCTGAAGTCGCTGACCATGCTGGTCAAAAAGAAAAAATTCATCACCCTGCACCTCAAAGACCAGTTCAAGATTGCCAAGGCTGGCGGCGGGCTGGTGGTGAAGGGCGACCAGGTGCTGATGATTTACCGCCTCGGCAAGTGGGACCTGCCCAAGGGCAAGCTCAAGAGCGACGAGGACGTGGCCATCGGCGCGTTGCGCGAGGTGGAGGAAGAAACCAACATCAAACTTGAGTTGGGCGAGGAGCTGCCCAGCACCTGGCACAGCTACGCCTACAAAGGCAACAAGATGCTGAAAAAAACCAGCTGGTACCTGATGAACTGCCTCGACGACAGCCTGATGAAACCCCAGACCGAAGAATACATCGAAGAAGTTCGCTGGATGTCGCCCCAGGAAGCCCTGGCCAAGCTGGAAGATTCCTACGCCTCCATCGCGCTGGTGGTGCGGCACTACCTGAGCAGCCTGGCCGGCAAGCCCGCCAAGGAGGCGCCCGCCGCTGGAAAGTAACCCTTCTTCAACCCATAAGTCATGCAACGGCTGGGCGCCTGTCTGGTGTGGGTGGGGCTGCTGGCGCTGCCGGCCTGTTCGGGCACGCACGAGCGCGCCCATGAGCCGGCGGCGGTGGCGCCCCTGCGGCCCGCGCCCGCGCTGAATTTGCCCGCGCTGATGGGACTGTCCATCGACGCGGTGGACCGGCGGCTGGGCGCGCGCCAACCCGTGCCGGCCGGTTTTTTCGACCCGGCGAACGCGCCGCTGCTGGCGCGGGGCGACGCCCTCGATTCGCTGGCCTGCTTTCGCTACCACGGCCTGACGCTGGTGGCCGCCTACGACCACCAAACCCGGCAGGTAACGGACTTCCTGCTGCTTGGCACCGACGAGGACGACCTGATGCAGCGCGCCCAGTTGCAGCCCACTGCCGCCCGCTACTTGGTGCTGCCCGTGTTCCAGCAGCAGCACCCCACCGAACTGCTGGGCCTGCGGGTGCTGGCCACGGGCACGGCAAGCCGGGAGAAATGAGCCGGTTTGGGTGGTCCTATTAGCCCGCCGCTACGTCCGGCATGGGGTAGGGTACGAAGGCATCGACGTTGCCGCCGTGGCGGTGAATATCGCGGATGATGGTGCTGCTGATGGCCCCGAGCGCGGGCGACGTGAAGAGCAGCACCGTTTCCAGGCCCGGGTTCACGTGCTGGTTGCCGTAGGCAATGGGCTTTTCGTACTCGAAATCGGGGCTGTTGCGCAGGCCGCGCAGCAGGTAGCGGGCGCCCACCGCGCGCGCAAACTCGGCCGTGAGGCCCCGGTACGTGCGGACGGACACGCGGGGCTCGTCGCGGAAAACGCCCGCCAGCAGGCCCAGCATCTGCTCGACGGGCAGGTAGCGCTGCTTGCTGCTGTTGGTGCCGATGGCCACAATCACTTCATCAAAGAGCGCGGCTCCGCGGCGCACCACGTCGAGGTGCCCGTTGGTGAACGGGTCGAAAGAGCCGGGGAATAGCGCAATGCGGGCCATAAGTATTTCTGCTGAGAAGCACCGCGCCGGGCGAACCCGCGCGGCGGACAATCGGGGTTATTTCACCGCAAACGTATTGTCCTGGGGGTTGGCGTCCATAAAAATCCCGCCCAGAAGCTCAACGGATTTCACGGCTTTCGGCGCGGGCAGGCGCACGGCGGCCTGCCGCGGGTTGGCCTGCCAGACGGCCGGGGTCTGGTGCAGGGTTTCGCGGCTGCCGTCGGCATAGGTCACGGCCACGTCGAAGGGCACGGCGAAGCCGCCGATGTTGCGCACCGTGACGGTGGCCCCGGCCACCGATTCCACGGCCAAGTCAATGTAGCCGTTCGAGAAAAACCAGTTGTTGAAAAACCAATTCAGGTCCTGGCCGCTGGCGCTGCTCATCGAGTTGAAGTAGTCCCACGGAATGGGGTGCTTGCCGTGCCAGCGGGCCATGTATTCGTGTAGGGACTTCTTAAACAGCGCGTCGCCGAGCAAGTCCTTCAGGGCAAGGTAGCTGAGCGAGGGCTTGCCGTAGGCGTTATTGCCGTAGCCGGCCCGCAGCTCGCTGCTGGGCGTGATGATGGGCAAATCCTCGGCCGTGGCGGGGTCGTGAATCCAGCGGTTGACCCTGAATTGCTTGTATAGCTCGTCGGCGGCCGCCCCGTTTTCGCTCCGCCCGATGAGCAGTTCGAACGTGGTGGCCCAGCCCTCGTCCATGAACGCATAGCGGCTTTCGTTGATGCCCATGTAGAACGGAAAGTAGGTGTGGGCAATTTCGTGGTCCTGCACAAACTGCGCAAACTTGGGGTCCTTCTGCGGGCTGTCGTTCACCATCATCGGGTACTCCATGTCGGCAAAGCCTTGGAACGCCGTCATCTTCGGAAAGGGGTAGGCCACGCCGGGCCAGTTGGCGGGGTTCGAAAACCAGCCCAGGGCGTACTGGCCGTTCTTCACCGACTGGTGGAAGTCGGCGGTGGAGTCGGCGAAGGCGGCCTGCACGCTGGCGCGGCGCTTGGTGGCGGCGTCCACCACCACGCTGGCGGCGTCCCACACGTAGTGGTTGCTCAGGCCCACGGTCACGTCCGAGATGTCGCGGGCCGTCCACACCCAGGTGTTGGTGGGCTGTTGGGCCGTCACGCCGTTCCGGGCCAGGTCGGCGGCCGTGGCCACGTGCACCACGGCGTCGCTGGTCATCGACTGTTTCAGGCGCTTGGCGGCGGCGGGCTGCAGCACCTGCTGCGGGTTCTGCAGGGTGCCGGTGGCCCACACCACGTAGTTGGCCGGCACGCGCACGCGCAGGGTGTAGTCGTTGAAATCGTTGTAAAATTCCTTGCTGTCGACGAACGGCAGCCGGTCCCAGCCGTTGTAGTCGTCGTACACGGCGATGCGGGGGTAGAAGTAGGCCAGGAAAAACGTGGTGGGGTCGATGCGGCCCTCGCGGCCGCTTTCCAGCGAAATGGGGAAATGCCAGGCCACGGAGAACTTCACCGAGTCGTGCGGTGCCAGGGGGCGGGGCAGGCGCACGGCTTGCCAGGTGGCGGGGCCCTGCTGGCCGGTGTAGGGCCGGGCTTGGCCGGCCACCGCGAACGTGTCGATTTCCAGACCCGTGGTGAGGTAATCGGGCGCGGCGTCGCCGTCGCGGGCCGCGCCGGGCCGGTGGATGTTTTGGATGATGCGCAACACCACCTGCTTCAGGGTGTCGGGGCTGTTGTTGAAGTAGGTAATCTGCTCGCGCCCCCGAATGTCGCGGGCGGGCGGCCGGGCCTCCACCGTAATGTCGTAGCGGGCGCGGTTTTGCCAGTAGCGGGGGCTGGGGCGGCCGTCAGCGGCGCGGGTGCCGTTGGCGAAGGCCCGGGCAATGTCGCGGGGCATGTACAGGGCCTGCGCCCGGGCCTGCCAGCCGCAGGCGAGCAACAGCGACCCAATCAATAATCGATTCATAGGGGGATAATTCGGGAGCACGGAAAAGGTGGCCGGTTAGACCGGGGGTTGCACGGCCGGTTTTGCCCGGCCCCAACCCCGCGCCGACTTAGCAAAAGTGCAGGCTGAACACGTCAAAGTAACGGTACTCGAACACGTCGTTGAGGCGGTAGCTGTACTGCACGTTGCCGGGCCGGGTGCCAAAGCGCACGTTGCGCACGTAAGTCCGCAGCAGGCTGAACACGGCCGAGTCCGGCATCAGTTCGCCCCACACCGTCACCTCGTCCTGGTCGGGGTCGAGGTGGAGTTCCTGCATCACCAGAATGGTGTAGTACACCACGTCCTCGGCGGTGGTGCAGGGAAAAACGTTGCAGTATTCGAGGTGCTGGCCCAGCACCACCAGCGTCAGCTCCTGGCGGCCGGGGTTGAGGTAGAGGCGGCGCGGCGCGGCGGCACCGCGCTGCAGCACCAGGCCGGCCAACAGGGCGCTGGTGTGGTGCAGCATCCGCCCCGAAGCGCCGTGCGTGGCCGCCAGCCAATCGGCCAGCGCCGCGTCGGCGGCAAACACGTTCACCAGCTCCATGGCAGGATGGGTGGTGTGGCGCACGGTTTCGGTGGGGGCCAGGGCGTGGTGCAAGCGCAGGGCCGCGGCCTCGTCGCCGGCCCGGAACAAGGACGTGGGCAGCAGGGTGAAGGCCCGGCCCGTGACGGCCAGCCGCACCGTGTTCCAGCCCCTCTGGTTAAGGAAATCGTGTTGGGCAGCCACGGCCGGCAGGCCGCCGGCGGCCAGGTCGTATTCTTCGAGGGCCACAAACTTGCGGCGCTCCACGTCGGCCACGGCCAGGCACAGGCGGGTGGGGCCGGCCAGCAGGTACAGGTTGTAGGCGCCGGGATTGGCCGGGTCAAACGTTTCGTCGCGCAAGCGCAACAGGGCCGGCAACGAGGCCGGGGGCGCAGAAGAAGGAACGGAAGCGGACACAAATCGAAGCTAAGCAGGGCCAACGGCCGGGGCTAAAGATAACGCTGCGCTGCACGTCGAAGGAAAAACCTGCTGTCGGCAGGCCTGCATATCCCGTTCCTACACTTACGCGAAGCGCGCCTGGGGCACGAAGATGTCGTCGGGGCTGAGCACGGGGCCCAGCACCGGGTGCACCTGGGCCGGGGGAAGCAGCTGCAGCTGGCGGGGGCTCAGCCAGGCCAGTTCGGCCAGCAATTGCTGCCCGGGCGGGTGCTCGGGGTCGTGGCCCAGTTGCGCCAGCGCCGTGGGGTCTTCGGCCAGCACCTCAAAAAACAGCTCCAGGGCCTGCAACGGCCCCCGGCTGAACTCGTGCAGGTGCAGGAAACGGCCCACGCGCACGGCCAGCCCCGTTTCCTCCGCAAACTCCCGCACCAACGCGTCTTTAATGCTTTCGCCAAATTCCCAGCCCCCGCCCGGCGGCGACCAGAACGCCGCCCCCGCGGGCAACAGCCCTCGGTGGGCCGCCAGCAGCATGGTTCCCTCGCGCAGCAACAGGCCGCCCACCCGCACGCGCACTTTTCCGGAATACGCCTGCAGCAAAGCGAGGGGGGCACTATTTTCTAGGTCGGGCATGGGGGCGGGGCAACGGGGCGTCGATTGGTTGGGCGCGGCAGCATGTACGGCCGCCAACGCCTCGGGGCTGGCATTATTTTCCTCAACCGCTGAATATTGTGCGTGCACCGGCCCGCGGCGGCCGCGTGGGGTCGAGGCCGCGCTCAATAGCCGCTCCTAGCGCGCCGCCGCCCGCCGGGTCCGCCACCGCCGCAAGCGGCTGATGATGAAGACCAGCAGCCCCAGCGCCAGCACGCCCGCCAGGATGGGCAGGAGCAGGGTGAGGGCCACCCCGCCGATGGCGAGCGTATTTTCGGCGGTGGCCAGCACGGGGTTGGCCAGGCCGCCGGTGGTGGCCGTGGAGGCGCCGCGCAGCAGGGCCGTGCCCGTTTGCACCAGGCCCGCCGCGCCGCCGCCCACCAGTATGCCCAACGTCCAGCGCAAGGTGGGGTCGAGGTGGGGCAGGGCCGAAGTCATCAAAATGGTGCCGGCCACGAAGGAAGCGGGCGTGGTCAGCGCGTCGAGCAGGTGGTCGAACACGGGCACGTAGTAGCCGGCTATTTCGGCCACGGTGGCCGTGGCCAGCGTGAGCAGCGCCGCCCAACTGCCCAGCCACGCAAAGCCCGCCGCGGGCGCGAGGTAGCCGGTGCGGTACGCCACGCTCGCGGCCAGCAGGGGCACAAATACCCGGAAGCCGCTGCACGCGGCCAGGCCCAGGCCCAGCGCGCCGGCCACCAGGTAATTCGTCAGCGGCAAGTCGGGCGGGGCCATGGGGCGGGGTTGGGGGCGGGGCGATGGGAACGAGAACGGCGGCGGCAAACCCCCTGCGCCGGCCAGTACCTTTGGCGGCACGAAGCGCAGAACGGGCCCACCCAGGCCATTGCCGGGCACTAAAAAGTTTAAGCCTTCGGGTCGAAGTACAAGTTGGTATAAAGCGAGTCAGACCAACGAGGCAGACGCGTTTACAACGAGCAAACATAAATGAATTCCGCTTCTCTCCCATTCCAAAACCCGGGCGCCCCGCCGCTCTTTCCCGCTGAAACCGCTGCCGCGCTCGAAGCCCGCATCCGCCGCAAGCTGCTTCGCCAGAATTTCATGCACCTCATCGGGGCCGACCTCACGCAGATTGCGCCGGGGCGCGTCGAGGCCGGGCTGGCCCTGGCCGTGCAGCACCAGCAGCAGCGCGGATTTGCTCACGGCGGCCTCATCGCCACGATGGCCGACTTGGTGGCCGGCTTTGCCGCCGTCACGCTCATTCCAGATGCGTACGGCCTCGTCACGGCTGATTTGCGGGTGTCGTACCTGCACCCCGGTGTGGGGCAGCACCTGCGGGCCGTCGGCTGGGTGCTGAAAGCCGGCCGCCGCCTGCACTTTTGCGAGGCCGAAGTGTGGTGCGACGACCTACTGATTGCCAAAGCCAGCGCCACGATGGCGGTGGTAGAACCGGCAACGGCACCCCAGCCGTAAAATCTGCCCCACTACTCAAGCCGTCAAGGAACCAGCCGGGGTTACGCGGAGCAAAATTCAGGCTGCCCCAATGCGGCCGGAAACTTCCAACTTTGGCACCGCCTCGGTCAACCAACCAACCATGCTCACCACCCGCCATCCTTCCGTCCGCGACTACTTTCCCTTCGAGCCGACCGACGACCAAGCCCTGCTGTTCGGGCAGCTCGACGCGTTTTTGCGGGACGAGCTGCCGGGGCGCAAGGTATTTGTGCTGCGCGGCTACGCGGGCACCGGCAAAACCACGGTGGTGAGCGCCCTGGTGCAATGGCTGCACAAGCTGCAGCGCAAATACGCCCTGATGGCGCCCACCGGCCGCGCCGCCAAGGTGATGGCGGCGTACGCGGGCGTGCCGGCCAGCACCATCCACAAAAAGATTTACCGCCAGACATCGGGCGCGCCCAGCGAGCGGCTCAACTTCCAGCGCCAGCCCAACCGCACCGAGCAAACGCTGTACATCGTGGACGAGGCCTCGATGATTTCGGATGAGAAAGCCTTCGGCGAAAACGGCCTGCTCGACGATTTGATGGGCTTTGTGTTCGAGAAGCAGAGCAACAAGCTCCTGCTCATCGGCGACACGGCCCAGCTGCCGCCGGTGGGCCAGCTCCTGAGCCCGGCCCTCGACCCGGAGATGCTGGCCCACCGCTTCCGGGCCACGGTGGGCAGCGTGGAGCTGCGCCAAGTGATGCGCCAGGCCCAGCAGTCGGGCATTTTGGTGAACGCCACCGAGCTGCGCGAGGAGCTGCGGCAGGCCGCGCCCCACATCCAGCTGCACACCAAGGGCTTTCGCGACATTTTTAAGATGGGCGGCGACAAGCTGGAGGACGGCCTGCGCTGGGCTTACCGCCAGTACGGGCACGAAAACACCACCATCATCTGCCGCTCGAACCGCAACGCCAACCAGTACAACCAGCTCATCCGGCGGGCGCTCTTCGATGCCGAAGAGGAGATTGAGGGCGGCGATTACCTCATGGTGGTGCGCAACAACTATTTCTGGCTGCCCAAGGACTCGGAAATTGGCTTTTTGGCCAACGGCGACTTTCTGGAAATCCGCAAGGTCATCCGGCGCGAGGAGATGTACGGCTTCCATTTTGCCCAGGCCTTGGTGCGGCTCGTGGACTACCCCGACGAGCCCGAAATCGAGGTGAAGCTGCTGCTCGACACCCTGCACACCGAAAGCCCCGCCCTGCCCGCCGACCGCAACAACGCCCTGTACCTGGCCGTGAGCGAGGACTACGCCGACCTGAAAACCAAGGCCGAGCGCTACAAGGAAATGCGCAAAGACCCGTACCTGAACGCGCTGCAAATCAAGTTTGCCTACGCCCTCACCTGCCACAAGGCCCAGGGCGGGCAGTGGCAGGCCGTGTTCGTCGACCACGGCTTTCTGAAGCCCGACGAGCCGCTGGCGGGCGAGTTTGCGCGCTGGCTCTACACGGCCATCACGCGGGCGTCGGAGCGGCTGTTCCTGCTGAATTTCCAACAAAAGCTCCTCGGTGATGCCCCGGACCCGGAGTGATGGGCGCGCGGCGCGGCGCACCCGGCCCGCCGGGGGCGGGGAGGGCGGCAACGGCCAAAAGCCCGTATCTTTCGGCGTTGCTTTCGCCCCTTTTTCCTCCTTCACACCCCTATGCAGGTACTCATGAAACACCTTTTTCTGGCGGCGCTCCTCGTGCTGGGCGCGAGCGGGCTGGCCCCGGCCCAAACCCGTGAAATCTACACCAGTCCCCAGTTCCGGGCGCTGGCCAAGGACCACAAAACCCTCGCCGTGCTGCCCTTCCGCACCACGCTGCAGCTGCGGCCCAACGAGGTGACCAAAAACGGCGGCCCCGACGGCGTGCGGGTGCTCGAAGCCCGCGAAGGCTTAGGCGTGCAAAGCGCCCTGCAGTCGTACCTGCTGAAGAAAAGGGCCGAGAACGACATTGCAGTGGACGTGCAGGACGTGGCCAAAACCAACGCCCTGCTGGCCAAGAACGGCGTCACCCCCGAAAAAATGGTGACCATGACCATGGAAGAGCTGGCCCAGCTGCTGGGCGTCGACGGCGTGGTGTCGGGCACGTTCGAAAGCAGCCAGCCCATGTCCAACGGGGCGGCCCTGGCCCTGACCTTGCTCAGCGGCTACGGCACGGGCGGCGCCACCAACACCGGCAAGTTGGTCATCAGCATCAACGACGGCAAGAGCGGCGAGCTGCTGTGGAAGTACGACAAGAGCCTCTCGCGCGGCTACGGCTCCGACACCAACTCCGTCATCACCAACATCATGCGCAAGGCCGCGCGCCAGTTTCCGTACTCCAAAGAGTTCAAGGGCTAGGCGCGGAAACGCGCGACTTCACCGTATCTTCAGGCCGCGCCGGCTAGTTTGGCCATAAATTTGCGAGGCCGCCCGCAACGCTTAAATTTGCATAACCCCAACCTTCTTACCTTTTCTTAAGACCCCGTTCCATGAATAAATCCCTGCTCCTCGCCCTGAGCCTGACCGCCGCCGCTTTCAGCGCCCACGCCCAGGCCACCCCCGCCCCGCCCGTGAAGGCCGTGGGTCCGGTGGCGGGCCCCGCCATCGTGTTCGAAGAGTCGAAGTACGATTTCGGCTCCGTGGTGGCGGGCGGCACCGTCGACCACACGTTCAAATTCAAGAACACCGGCACGGCTCCGCTCATCATCTCCAACATCGGCGTGAGCTGCGGCTGCACCACCCCGGAGTGGACCAAGGCGCCCGTGCTGCCCGGCAAAACCGGCACCATCGCGGCCCACTTCAACTCGACCGGCAAAATGGGCATGCAGAACAAGGTGCTGACCGTTGAGTCGAACGCCGCCGCCGGCAGCACCACCGTCTCGCTCGTGGGCGAGGTGAAAGAAGCCCCGGCCACGGCCAACGCCGCCCCCCAGATGAAGGTGGAGGCCGCCGAGCCCAGCGCGATGACCACGGTGAAAGCCGACGCCAAAAAAGTGAAAGAGAAAAGCGGCGACGGCAAGCTGAAAGCCAAGGTGAAGTAAGCCGGCTTCTGCGCCACGCGCATCAATAAAAAAGACGGCCCACGCATCGTGGGCCGTCTTTTTTGCGTTAATTGGGTTTAGTGAAGCGGCGTCGGAAACCCGGGCGCGGCGTTGGGCAACCGGCGCGGGCCCGGCCTCACACCTGGCGCACGGCCAGGGCCAGGCTGAGCCAGCCAGCCAGCAGCAGCAGGCCGCCCACCGGGGCCACCGCCCCGAGCTTGGTGACGCCCGTGAAGCACAGCAAATACAGGGACCCGCTGAACACCACCACGCCGCCGGCCCACAGCCCCCCCGTGGTGCCCAGGGCGCGCAGCTCGGGCCGGGCGGCCCACAGCACGCCCGCGGCCAGCAGGGCCAGGGCGTGGTAAAACTGGTAGCGCACGGCGGTTTCGAAGGTGTCGAGCCGGCCGGCCCGCGCCAGGGTGTCGTGCAGGGCGTGTGCGCCGAAGGCCCCAATGGCCACGCCCAGTCCGCCCAACAGGGCCGCGAGTTGAATTAAAAGTCGAGCAGTCATGTAAAATTGGAAGCGAGAAGTGAAGGGTGGGGGCAAAGGTAGGGCCGGGCCGGGCGCTCAGATTTGGCGCTTCAGGCGCACGGAGGCGGTGTGCAGCTCGCCGTTGGGCCGCCGCAGCACCAGCAGCAGCACCCGGCCGTCTTCGGAATGCATCATGCGGCCCAGCTGGGTGAGCGAGAACGTGTCGACGGGCAGGAAATTGATGCTGAGCAGCTCCTCGTCGGGCTCCAACCCGGCCTGGGCCGCCGGGGACTTGGGCTCGACGCGCAGCACCACGTAGCGGCGGAAATTTGGGCCCGTGGCCAGCAGGTCGAGGCCGCACATGTCGTGCTCGAAGGGCTCGCCGAACTGCAGGTTGGGCCGCAGCAGCAGGCGGCGGTGCGGGTAGTCGATGACTAGCGAAAACCGCTTCAGCAGCTCGTAGCCCACGTTGCCGTTGCGGGGCACGTCGATGCGGCGGTGCACGTCGGCCGCGTTGGGGTAGGAGGTGACCACCGAGCGCAGGGTGTAGCGGCCCAGGTGCAGGGTGGGCACCCGGCCCAGGTAGCCCTGCACCAAGCCCGTGAGGCCCCGGCCCAGGTCGGCGGGCAGGCGGCGGGCGGGCCCCACTAGGCGGGGGTCCGAGTCGGTTTCGAGCGACAGGGCGTGGCTGGCTCCGGTGTCGAGCACCAGCTTGAGGGTGAGGGTGACCGAATCGGTGAGCTGCACCGGCGCCGTGAAGTACGCTTTGTTGTTTTCGATGAGCAGCGGCAGGCTCGACCAGCGCTTGCCCCGCGGCGCCCGGTAGGTGGCGGCGTCGTTGAGCAACAGGAACGACTCCTCGGGGTGCAGCGTCACCACGAAGCTGCGGAACAGCTCCGAGCCCAGGATGCCGTGGATGGGGATGCCCACGTAGCCCGACAGGTTGAGCACGTCTTCCGACAGCACCAGCAGGCTCATGCGCGGGGCTTCCACGTCGGCCAGGGATAGGCGCACGTCGTCGGCCTGGTAGGCCAGCAGGCCGGTGTCGGAACCGCCCGCCCCCACCACCCGGAACTGCGCGCCGTGCCGGAGCTGCAGCGAATCGGCCAGCGCCGGCGAAGTAATAATGGAGGTGTTGACGCCGGTGTCGAGCAGAAAATTGAACGGGCCAGCGCCGTTGAGCCTGATTTTCACCACCAACAGGTTGCGCTGCAGCTGCACGGGCACCCGCGCCTGGGTGCGCCGGCTTTTGCTGAACACGAACAGCGGCGCATCGGGCGTTTGGGCAAGCGCGGGTTCGCCCATTCCCCCGCCGAAGCCAAGAAAAACCAGTAAACACACAAAGCGCAAAACCAGCATGGTAAATGAAAGCAACCCAACCGGTAAATAACGCGAAAAGACGCGCTATTTCCAGCGGGGGCTGCGGCCGGCCAACCGGTTTAGGCGAGCGGCTCCCAGACGCCCGCCGGCTCGTAATGCAATTGCCCGCCCTCGATGCGCAGCGGCGCCGCCACGTTGTTGTGGTAAAGCTGCCCCGTGCCCAGGCCCTGGGCAAAGCCCGCCACGTCGTACTCGCCCGTGAGCTGGGCCACGGCGTTGAGGCCGACGTTGGATTCCAGGGCTGAGGTCATCCACCAGCCCAGGCCGCGGCTTCGGGCCAGCGCAATCCAGTGGCGGGTGGCGGCGTGTCCGCCCAGCAGCGTGGGCTTGAGCACTAGGTAATCGGGCCGGACGGCGTCGAGCAGGGCGGTTTGCAGCGCCGGGTCGGTCAGGCCGATAAGCTCCTCGTCGAGGGCCACCGGCACCGGCGACTGCCGGCAGAGCGCGGCCAGCGCCAGGGGCTGCCCGGCCCGGATGGGCTGCTCGATGGAATGCACGCCCAGGTCGGCCAGCTGCCGGAGTTTGTCCAGCGCCTCGGCCGGGGCGAAGGCGCCGTTGGCGTCCACGCGCAGCAGGAGGCGGTCGGGGCCCGCCACGGCCCGGATTTCGGCTAGCAGCGCCAGCTCGGTGGCAAAATGCAGGCTCCCGATTTTCAGCTTGAGGCAGGAATAGCCCGCCGCCAGCTTCTCCCGAATTTGTTCGCGCATGAAGCCGGCGTCGCCCATCCACACCAACCCGTTGATGGGCAGCGCCGCCTGGCCCCGGCTGAAGGCGTTGCCGTACAGCTCCCGCGTGCCGCCGCGGGCCAAGTCCAGCGCTGCTGTTTCGAGGGCAAAGACCAGCGAGGGCAGCCCGGGCCCCACAAAGGCCGGGGCTTGGTTGGCGCCGAAGCCGGCCCAGGCGGCGGCGTTGAACCGCTCGCAGAGCCGGGCCACGGCCAATGCGAAGCCTTCGCCGTAGTCCGGGCTGAGACCGGCAAGGGGGGCTGCTTCGCCCACGCCGGTTTGTTCCGGTGCCGCCGTGTCGCTCAGGTGCAGGTAGTAGGCCACGTGCTCGGCCAGGGCCCCGCGCGAGGTGCGGGCCGGAAAATTGAAGCGCAGCACGCGCTGCGAAAAGCGGAGATGAAGCATGGCGCAAAGATGCGCCCCGCGTGCCTTCTGCCCCGGCCGCTAGCGGCTGACCGCGGGGCCGCGTCGGCTCACCAGGCCGCCTTTGCGGCCGGCGTCGCGGGCTTCTTCGGTCGAAAACCGGTGGCCGCGGCCGCTGGCGTGCGAGGCTTTGCCCCCTTCGCTGGCAATGCGGCGCTGGGTTTCGGGGCTCATGGCGGCAAAGCCGCGGCGGCTTTTGGCACCCACCCGATTGGCGGGGCGGGTAGCGGTTTTGGGCGCCGCGGAGGAAGCAGTGGAGGTGTTCATAGGGAAGGAAAAAAGAAAGGATTGGGAGACAGCAAGGTACTGCGACGCTGGGTTTAGCTGTACCCGGTTTGGTGGCATAAGTTGTTGTTTGGCGCCGAATCGGATATAAATACCGTTTTTTACGGAGGAGCTTCTACGTATTTCTCTGGAGACAACGCGGGGTTTATCGGTAGTAATTATTCGGGGGCCGGGCCGGCCGAAGAGGCCGGCCCGCCGCAACCTCCGGCCGGCCGGCGCGGTTAGGGGGATAATTCTTTTCTTGGCGGTCGGTTTTTCGCCCGTTCCATTTTCTGAGCGTCCATGCCCCACCCAATTACCGCCCCCCTGGCCCCGCCGCGCGCCGCCCGAGCGTGGCCCGTGCGCTACCGCGCGGTGCGCGCCCAAAGCAAGGCGTTGTGCGCCCCGCTGCTGCCCGAAGACACCGTGGTGCAGCCCACCCTCGACGTGAGCCCGCCCAAGTGGCACCTGGCTCACACCACGTGGTTTTGGGAAACTTTTTTACTGAAGGAATACGCGCCGGGCTACCAGCTTTTTCACCCGGAATACGCCTTCCTGTTTAACTCTTACTACAACTCCCTGGGCTCGCGCGTGAACCGGGCCGACCGCGGCACCCTTTCGCGCCCGGCCCTGGCCGACGTGCTGGCCTACCGCGCCCACGTCGACGCCGCCATGGAGGTCCTGCTCAGCACGCCCGAGGCCCTGCCCGCGGCGTTCTACGAGCTGCTGGAGCTGGGCCTGCACCACGAGCAGCAGCACCAGGAGCTGCTGGCAACCGACATCAAGTATATCCTCAGCACCAGCCCGCTGGCCCCGGCCTATTTGAATGAGGAATTGGGAATGAAGAATGAGGAATTGTCATCTCCTGATTCCTCATTCTTCATTCCCAATTCCTCATTCCTACAGGTGCCCGGGGGCGTGCACCGGATAGGCTTTCAGGAAGAAGGCTTTTGCTTCGACAACGAGCTGGCCGCGCACGACGTGCTGCTGGCGCCGTTTGAATTGCAAAACCGCCTCGTGACCAACGCCGAGTACCTGGCCTTCATTGAGGCCGGCGGCTACCGCGATTTCCGCTACTGGATGGGCGAGGGCTGGGACCTGGCCCAGGCCGCGGGCTGGGAGGCGCCGCTGTATTGGGTGCGGCAGGAGGGAAGCTGGCACCGCTTCACCCACCACGGCCTGCGGCCGGTGCAGCCCGCTGCGCCCGTCACCCACCTCAGCTTTTACGAGGCCGATGCCTACGCCAACTGGGCCGGCGCCCGCCTGCCCACCGAAGCCGAGTGGGAAGCCGCCGCCCGCTACTTCGGGGCCACCCCGGCCGCGGGCACCTGGCTGGAAAGCCACTGCTTCGACCCGCAGCCCCTGCCCGCCGATGCCGACCCCACCCAGTGCCACCAGCTGCTGGGCGATTGCTGGGAGTGGACCTATTCGGCCTACCACGCCTACCCCGGCTACCAGCGGGCCGCCGGGGCGCTGGGCGAGTACAACGGCAAGTTCATGGTGAACCAGCTGGTGCTGCGGGGCGGCTCCTGCGCCACCCCGGAAAGCCACATCCGGGTGAGCTACCGCAACTTTTTCCACGCCGACAAGCGCTGGCAGTTCTCGGGCATCCGGCTGGCGCGGTAATTTGCCGGCGGGCCCCGGCCGGGTAACGGCTTTGGTTGGCGGCTTCGGGCCGTCATTTTGCTATTTTCTTACGCTTAGCGCGGTTGCATGACCACCACTTTCCCCGCTTCTTTCCAAACGGCCACCGCCGAGCTGGCCGCCCACGTGGCCGCCGGTCTGCGGCGCACGCCCAAAGCGTTGTCGTCGATGTACTTCTACGACGACGCGGGCAGCCGGCTGTTTCAGCAAATCATGGCCTTGCCGGAATACTACCCCACCCGGGCCGAGTTTGCCATTTTCCGGGCGCACGGCGCGGCCGTTGCGGCCGCGTTGCGGCCGGACGCGGGCGCCGAGGCCTTTTCGTTGGTGGAGCTGGGCGCCGGCGACGGCGTCAAAACCAAGCTGCTGCTGCGCGAGCTGCTGCGCAATGAACGGCCGTTTACCTACGCGCCGGTGGATATTTCGGCGGGGGCCATGACGGGGCTGGTGGCCGCGCTGAAGCGCGAACTGCCGGCCCTGCGCGTGGCCCCGGTGGTGGCGGACTACGCCACGGCGCTGGCCCAGCTGCGCACCCGGCCGGGGCGCAAAGCCGTGCTGTTTCTGGGGTCGAACATCGGCAACTTCGGGCCCGTCGAGCGGCTCGATTTTCTGCGGCAGCTGGCCGCGCCCCTGGGCCCGGCCGACCGCCTGCTCATCGGCTTCGACCTGCAAAAAGACCCGCGCCGCATCCGGGCGGCCTACGACGACGCGCAGGGCGTCACGGCCGCCTTCAACCTCAACCTGCTCACCCGCCTCAACCGCGAGCTGGGCGCTAATTTCGACCTCGCCCACTGGCAGCACTACACCGACTACAGCCCGCTGAACGGCGCCGTGCGCTCCTTCCTGGTGAGCGGCCGGGCCCAGCAAGTGCACATCGAAGCCCTGGCCGAAACCTTTGATTTTGCGGCCTGGGAGGTGATTCATACCGAAAACTCCTATAAATTCACCCTCCCCCAAATCAGCGAGATGGCGGCCGAAGCGGGTTTACGGGTGGTAGAGGCATTCGCCGAAGCCAACGGCGATTTTGCCGACGTGGTGCTGGCGGCGCACGCCGGTTGAGCCGTCCCCGCCCGCCGGCCCCGCTGCGGGTGCGTCCGGTATTACCTCATTTACCCACCACAGCCCCATGGAGACGATAAGCCTGGCGTCGGGTTACGGCGATTTTGCGGTGCCGGCCGTGGCCCTGGCCGCCGCCGCCGAAGCCCTGGCCGCGGCCGGCCGCTCCGCGGCGCCGCTGGCGGTGGCGCCCGCGGCGGGCCTGCCCGAGCTGCGCGACGCCCTGGCCGCGCGCTACCGGCGCCGCGGCGCGCCCGGCCTCGCCGCCGCCCAGGTGCTGGTGACGAGCGGCGCCAAGCCCGGCCTGTTTGCCCTGCTGAGCGAACTGCTGCGCCCCGGCGACGATGTGCTGCTGCCCACGCCCAACTGGTTCGGGTTTGCCGACCTGGTGCACCGGGCCGGCGGGGTGTTGCGGACGCTGCCCCTGGCGGCGGCCGATGGCTACGCCCTGCGCCCCGGGGCGCTGCGGGCGGCCCTCACCCCGGCCACCCGCCTGCTCCTGCTCACCAACCCCAACAACCCCACCGGCCGGGTGTATTCGGCGGCGGAATGGGGCGAGCTGCTGGCCGTAACGGCGGATTTCCCGCAGCTCTGGGTGCTCAGCGACGAGATTTACGAGGGCATCTGTTTCGGGCCGGCGCCGGTGCCCACGCTACTGGCTTTCCCCGACCCGCACGGCCGGCACGTGGTGGTGAGCGGCTTTTCGAAGTCGCTGGCGCTGGCGGGCTGGGGCGTGGGCCTGGCCGTGGCCCCGCCGCCGCTGGCGGCGGCCGTGGCCGGGCGGTTGTTCAGCACCGCCGGGCCGGTGCCCGTGCCCAACCAATGGGCCGCCTTGGCCGCTACCCGGCACGCCAAGGCAATCAGCCAAGCCCTGTGCGCGCAGCTGCGCCCGGGGCGGGCGCTGCTGTTGGCGGGCCTGGCCGCGCTGCCGGGCGCCCCCGAATCAGTGGCTCCCGAGGGCACGTACTACGTATTTGCCGATTTCACCCGCTTTCTGGACCCCGCCTTTCCTGCGCCCGCCGCGTCGGCGCAGCTGGTGCAGCGGCTGGCCGCGGCGGGGGTCGAAGTGGTGGACGGGGCCAGCTGCGGGGCGCCGGGCTTCGTGCGCATCTCCTACGCCGTGCCCGAAACCGCTTTGCACCTGGCCCTGGCCCGCATTGGGGCCGCGGTGGCCGGCTTGGTGGCGTGATTTCCTGCCGAACCGGTCGGAACCAGTCCCGGGCCGGTTGTCAGCAGGCTCGGCCCGTTCGGAGACGGCTTGTTACCGGTCGTGGATGGCTTGTTGCCGGTGGAAAACTGCCTGTTGCCGATGGGAAACGGCCTGTTACCGGTCGGAGACGACTTGTTACTCGTGGGAAACGGCTTGTTGCCGATGGGAAACAGCTCAAAACCGGTCGGCAACAGCTCGTGACCGACCGGCAACGGGTCGGGAGGGGGCACCGTTGCCCGTACCTTTGCCGGGCTTGTTTTGCTGGTTTTATGTTGAAGAATATCCGTCCCCATTTACGTCCCACCGTTCTGCTGGCCTACCCGGTGGTGCTCTCGCAGCTGGGCCACATCATGGTGAGCGTTGTGGATTCTGTGCTGGTGGGGCGCACGGGCACGGTGCCGCTGGCCGCCGTGAGCCTGGGCGTGAGCAGCACCACGGTGCTCATGATTTTCGGCATCGGCATCAGCATGGGCAGCGTGCCCCTGGTGGCCGCCGCCGACGGCCGCCGCGACCTGCCCGACCTGGGCCGCCTGCTGGCCTCGTCGCTGTGGCTGAGCGCGGGGGCGGGCCTGCTGCTGGCCGGGCTGGGCCAGCTGGTGCCCCCGCTGCTGCACTACCTGGGCCAGCCGCCCGAAGTGGAAGCCCTGGCCGGGCCCTGGGTGCGGGTCATCAGCTGGTCGCTGCTGCCGCTGATGGTGTTCCAGGGCTTCCGCGAATTCGCCGAAGGGCTGGGGCTTACCCGGCAGGCCATGTGGCTGTCGGTGCTGGCCAACGGGGTGAACGCCGCGCTGTGCTACGCCTTCGTGTTTGGCCACTGGGGCGCCCCCCGCCTGGGCCTGATGGGCTCGGCCTGGGCCACGCTCATTGCCCGGGTGCTCATGGCCGGGCTCATGGCCGGCTACGTGCTGCGGGCCCGGCGCCTGCACGCCTACCGCGCCGCCGTGGTCCGCTGGCGGCCCGACGGGGCCACCCTGCGCCGGCTGTTGGCCATCGGCGCCCCCATCGGCGTGCAAATGGCCTTCGAGGTGGGCGCCTTCGCGGCTTCGGCCGTCATGATAGGCTGGCTGGGCGCGGCCCCGCTCGCGGCCCACCAGGTGGCCATCAACCTGGCCAGCATCACTTACATGGCGGCCAGCGGCATTTCGGCGGCGGCCACCATCCGGGTGGGCAAGCTGCGCGGCGGCGGCGACGTGGCCGCGGCGCGGCAGGCCGGGTTCGCGGCCTACCTGCTGGGCTTTCTGTTCATGGGCGCGATGGCGGGGCTGTTCATCGTGGCCCGGCACGCGGCCCCCCACCTCTACAGCGACGACCCGCGGGTGGTGAGCGCGGCGGCCACGCTGCTGCTCATCGCCGCCCTGTTCCAGGTGTCTGACGGCCTGCAGGTGGTGGGCCTGGGCGCCCTGCGCGGGCTGGAGGACGTGAAGGTGCCCTCGGTGGTGGCCTTGCTCGCGTATTGGGCGGTGGCCCTGCCGCTGGGTTATTTCCTGGGCTTCCGGCTGCACCTGGGGGCGCCGGGCGTGTGGGCCGGCCTGCTGGTGGGCCTCAGCATCGTGGCCGGCGTGCTGCTGCTGCGCTTCCGCCGCGAAACCACCCCGGAGTTTGCCGCGCGGGCGGCCCCGGTGCCGGCGGCCGTGCCGGTGCGGTAAGGGGCCGGAAGGCCTTCGCCGCGGGTGCCGGAGCCGGGTGGTGCGGGCGGCGTATTTATATTTCGTCCGGTCATGTTCTTCTTTTTCAGAAATACCGGCCAACCCACATTCTTTTCCGCCATGGTTTTACTTTTTATGCCTTTTCTGGCGGCGGCCCTGCTGGGCCAAGGCCCGGTCCCCAAATCCCGCCCGGCCGCCGCGCCCGCGCCGGCGGCCAAACCGGCCGCCGCCGCGCCGGTCGTTTGGGCGGCGGGCCGGCCGCTGGTGGTGGCCGATTTTCAGAGCCGCCCCGGGCCTTCCGACCGGCTGGCGGCGCTCACGTCGGCCGAAATCAAGTCCGGGGTGGCGTGCCGCGACTTCGTGTTTTCGGCCAGCGTGCAGGCCACCTTCGACCCCGCCACTTCCTGGATTCGGGACCCCAAGAACGCGACGCCCGCCCTGCTGCGCCACGAGCAGCTGCACTTCGACCTCACCGAAGTATACGCCCGGCGCCTGCGCCAGAAGCTGGTCGTGTTCCAGGCCAAGGCCAATTGCAACAAGCTGCAGCCCGCCTTCGACAACCTCACCAAGCCGGTGTACGACGAGTGGAACCGCGAGCAAAACCGCTACGACGCCGAAACCAACCACGGCCTCAACCCCGCCCGCCAGGCCTATTGGGAACAGCAAACCAAGCTGAAGCTGGACCAGCTGCAGGCCTTTGCCCAGTAGCGCGAACCACCACGTTCGCGCTACATTCGCCCATGGCACCTTCCGATTTAACCTGGGCTGCGTTTGAGCGGGTCGACCTGCGGGTGGGCACCATTTGCGAGGCCCGGCCCTTTCCCGAGGCCCGCCGCCCGGCCTACCAGCTGCTCATCGACTTCGGCCCCGAAATCGGGCTGAAGAAGTCCAGCGCCCAAATCACGCACCACTACGCGCCCGACACCCTGGTGGGCCGGCAGGTGCTGGCCGTGGTGAACTTTCCGCCCAAGCAAATCGGGAAGTTCCGCTCCGAGGTGCTGGTGACCGGCTTTGCCGACGCCGAGGGCCACATTGTGCTGGCCGCCGTGGCCGGGCCGGTGCCCAACGGCAGCCGGCTGGTGTAGCTGCGCCGGCGGCTACTTCGTGACGGTGCGGACCGGCTTAAACTTGGCCTCCCGCCGGCTCAGCGTGTCGATGACGGCGCCGAATATCTCGTCCAAATCCTTGCCGTGGATGCCGTAGTAGCGGTAGCTGCGCTGGAACACCGAGTCGGTGACCTCGCGCTTCCACAGCAAGCTTTTTTGCTCGGCCAGGTACAGGGCGCGGGCCGAATCGACGGGCAGCCGGGAGCCCTCGACGCGGGCTTCGAGCACTTGCAGGTCGGCCAGCAGGGGAATCATGCGCTCTTTGGGCAGCAAATCGGCGGGCTGGGGCGGGTCTTCGGGGCGCTGGCAAGCCGGCAGGCCGAGCAGGGCGGGGGCCAGCAACAGGGCCAGGCAACGGCGGCGGAGGGGGTTCACGCGGGCAAAGTTAGCCCCGGGCCGTAGCTTCGCCGCCATGAACCCGCCCGTGCCCCCGGTCCTCACCGCCCTGGTGCGCCGCCTGCGCCACCTCGAAATCCGCATCCGCAAGGCCGTGGAGGCCCAGCTGCAGGGCGATTTCCATTCGGTGTTCAAGGGCACGGGGCTCGAATTCGACGACGTGCGCCTCTACCAGTACGGCGACGAGGTGCGGGCCATCGACTGGGCGGTGAGCAGCAAGGGCCACGGTACCTTCGTGAAAACCTACAAGGAAGAAAAGGAGCAGCAGGTGCTGGTGCTGCTCGACGTGAGCGCCTCGCTGGCCGTGGGCGACGGCCAGCGCAGCAAGCTGGACGTGGCCCGCGACATTGCCGGCCTGCTGGCCCTGGCCGCCGCCCGCCAGGGCTCGGCGCTGGGCCTGCTCGCGTTTTCCGACCAGAAGGAGCTGTACTTGCCGGCGGCCAAGGGGCCCCGGGCGGCCTACGCCCTCATTCAGCGGCTGTTTGCCCTGGCGCCGGTTTCGCGGGGCACGGGGGTGGGGGCGGGCATCCGGCAGGCGCTGGGCCTGCTCAAGCGCCGCAGCCTGGTGGTGCTCGTTTCGGATTTCATCGACGGCAGCTACGAGCGGGAGCTGACCATGCTGGCCCAGCGCCACGACCTGATAGTGGTGCAGCTGCTGGCCCCGCGCGAGCGCAACTTCCCGGCCGTGGGCATTGTGCCGCTGTGCGACGCCGAAACCGGCGAAGTGCGCTGGGTGAATACGTCGGCCCCCGGCTTCCGGGCGGGCGTGGTGGCCGACGCCGCCCGGCGCGAAGCCGAACTGATTAACCTGTGCCGCCGCCAGCGCACGGGCTTCCTGGCCCTGAGCACCGAGGACGACTTCGTGCCCCAGCTCGTGGGCTTGTTCCGCCACCGCCGGCAGTCGGGGCGGCGCGGGTAGTTTTGTTTTTCATCTTCGTTCCTACGCCATCCAAAGCCCTCAACCGAAATCTTCAAGCCGCTAAGAGCGGCAAGAAAGACGAGTGGAAGCGCCGCCTCGCGGATGAGCTGAGCGAGGTGGATTTCTGCATTGACCCCGCCGTGCGGAAAAAGCTGTAGGAAATGCATCACAATAAGCGCATCCGCTACGAGAAGCACGACTACGAAATCTTCTGGACCAGCCAGCACGCCCGCCACGTGTGCTCAAATTTTGGCCAAGACAAACTGCACGACGTGCACCACGAAGACATTGCCCAACTGCTTGAACACTGCGACGGCGTAGAGGAAGAAAACAATGGCCGCTGCACCTTTCTGAACTGGAACAACCAGCGCCGGTGCGTGTATGAGATTCACGTATATTTGGTAAAGGGCAGCCGGAACCGCCCCGGCCGGTGCGTCGTTTACTCGGCGTACCGTTCCAATAAGCAGCAATACCTAGCCCTGGCCGCTGCGCACCGTTCCCGATGAAAAAGACCGACATTCCGCCCATGTTGCCCGGCCTGCCCCCCGCTGGCAACCACCCCGGCCACCCGGCCAAGGCCGTGGTGCAGCAGCCGGCTCCGGTGAGTGCCGTGAGCGGGCGGCCTCCTATTCCGCCCACCCCGCCAGCTGCCCACGCCGGGAGCCCTACCAAAACCTACGTCGACCCCTACTTATTCGAGACGGGCTACTACGCCAGCCAGGCCGAATACAACGAGTTGCAGCGCACGGCCGCCTCGCGCATCCGCCTGCGGGCGGAGGTCGAAAACGCCAAACCGAAGCGCCGTGGTTGAGTAATACCCGTCCATATATCCACAAAAAAAGCTCCCGTCATTTGGCGGGAGCTTTTTTTGTGACGCAACATGGCGCCAAAGCTGCCTGTGAAGCCTGGCTGTTGTGCGGGGCTAAGTGATTGTGCAAAACAAGTCACTTTGTCAGTAAACCCTGCCATAACCCCCCTGAACCCTGCCATAACCCCCCTCCGAGGGTCCATTTCGGTTCTCGGAGGGGTCATTTCGGACCTCCGAGGGGCCATTTCGATGCTCCGAGGCAGCAACTCGATTCTCGGCGGGCCGAAATGGACGCCAAAAGGCCCGGCTTCGGCCCTTGGAGAGCCGAAACCGGGCCTTTTTCGGTCGAAACCGGTCTTCGCCTAGTCCTTCAGGGGCTTGGGGGGCCGGCCGCTGCCGCCGCCGGGGAAGCGCTGGCTGAGGTCGTCGTAGGCGGCCTGGGCGCCGGGCTGCTTGTTTCGGGCCAAAAACTTGATGTTGTTGTAGAGCACGAGGGCGGCGGCGTAGGCGTCGGAGCCGGCCAGCATCATGGTCGAATCGGCGTCGAGGGCCAGCCCGTCGAGCAACTGCTGCACGGGGGCCAGCCCTTTCACGGCCGCCGCGTCGCGGGCAAACTCCTCCAGGTCGAGGAAGATGGGCACGAACTTGGGGTTGTTGGCGGCGTAGTCGTAGGCCTTCTGCACAAAATCGACGGTTTTGGCGCCCATTTTCAGCATGGCCGACCGCTCGTCGGGGGTGAGGGACTGCAGGTAGGGCCGCAGCTCGGCGGCCCCTTGCTGGAAGTAGCCCAACGCCTTTTTCAGTGCGGCGTCGGGGATGGCGGTAGAAAACAGGTTTTGCATAAACGAAAAAGGGGGTAGCACCGGCACCGTTGCCGGCGGGGTGCAAGGTAGGGGGCGGGCCGCTGGCAACCCAGCGCGGCTTCCGGGCGGGCGACAGGGGCGGGTGGCCGGCGCAAAGCCGGCTGTGCGCCCCCGGAGCTGGCCCAGCCGCCCGTTCAAACCGGCCGCGCCCTACATTTGGGCCGCCCCGGCCCGTGGCCGGGCTTGCCCGCTATGCTTGCTCGTCGTTGTTTATGGTGGTGCTGGCTGTGGCCGGCGGTGCTGCTCTCGTCCGCCGCTGCCGCCCAAACGCCGGCCCTGCCCGCGCCGCTCGCGCTGCCGCAGGGCCGGTTTTTGCAGCGCACGGTGCGGGTGGGCGCCCCGCTCGACTACGAGTTGCGCTACGCGCACGCCCCCGATTTGGAGGTGGTGTTTCCGGACTCGCTGGCCCGGTTTGCGCCGTTCGAGTACTTCGGCAAGACCTTTTACCCCACCCGCACCCGGGGGGGCGTGAGCCTTGACCGGGCCGTGTACCACCTGCGCACTTTCCGCCTCGATTCGGTGCAGGCCCTGGCCCTGCCCGTGGCCGTGCTCCGCGGGCCCGACACGCTGAGCCTGGCCCCGCCGCCCGGCCGGGTGCGGCTGGTGCGCACCGCGCCGCGGGTGCCGTTCGACGCCGAGCAGCTGCCCGCCCTGCGCCAGAACCTGCGGCTGCTGCCCGTGGCGCCGCTGTTCAACTACCCGTTCTGGCTGGCCGGGGTGGCGGCGGTGGGGGTGCTGCTGCTGGGCGGGGCGGCGCTGTTTCGGCGGCGGCTGCGGCGGCGCTACCAGGCCTACAAGCGGCGCAAAAACCACGGCTACTTCCTGGCCCAGTTTGCCCGGCACGTCGAGCGGTTCGACTTGTCGCGCTCGGCCACCAACGTGGAGCGGGCGGTGGCCCTGTGGAAAAACTACCTCGCCAGCCTCGAAAACAACGCGCTGAATTCTTTCACCACCCGCGAAATTGTGGTGTATTTTGAAAACGACAACGACGTGCGCCGCGCCCTGAACGCCACCGACAAGGTGATTTACGGCAACCTGCAAACCGAGGAAGCCGAAGAAGTGGACCGGGCCTTCCAGCGCCTGCGGGGCTTTGCCGAGCGGCGCTACACCGCGGTGGCGGGATAGGGGGTAAGGGGCAGGGGAAAGGGGACGGAATTTTCTTTAATCCCTACCCCTTGGAAGTTGTTTGCGTTAGTTCTTTAACCCTCTGAAGCGCTGTAGAGACGCATACTTGCGTCTCATCGTTGAACGATAACCAGCCCTCACGGCTCAAACGACGAGACGCAAGTATGCGTCTCTACAGCGCTTCAGCAGCTTTTTCGCTAATTCAAACAGCTTCTTCTCCCTACTCCCTCTCCCTACCTTCGCCACTGCTTGAACGACTTCTTTCACCTTCTGCGCTACGCCACGCTGGCCGGCTACCAGTGGCAGCAGCCCCGCCTGCTGCTGCTCGTGGCGGCGGTGCCGCTGCTGTTTGTGGCCCGGCGGGTGCTGGCCCGGCGGCGGCCCCGCGTGGTGGTGGCCACGGGGCCGGTGCCCGTGCCGCGCGACTGGGCGGCGGCGCTGCGCTTCGGGCCCGACGTGGTGCTGGGCCTGGCGCTCAGCTTCGGCCTGGTGGCCCTGGCCCGGCCCCAGCGCACCGACGAGCGGGTGGAGCAGTCGGGCCGCGGCATCGACCTGGTGCTGGCCCTCGACGTGTCGGGCTCGATGGCCATCCAGGACCTGCGCCCCGACCGCCTCGCCGCCGCCCAGCGCATCGCGGCCGATTTCCTGGCCACCCGCGTGGGCGACCGGCTGGCCCTCGTCGCCTTCGCCGGGCAGGCCTACTCGCTGGCCCCGCTCACCACCGATTACGACCTGCTGCGCGAGGACCTCGCCAGCCTGCGCGTGGGCATGATTCCGCTCGACGGCACGGCCATTGGCACGGCCCTGGGCGTGGCCATCAACCGGCTGCGCGCGTCCACGGCCCGCTCGCGGGTGTGCATTTTGCTGTCCGACGGCGAGAGCAACGCCGGCAGCCTCGACCCGCTGCTGGCCGCCCGGCTGGCCCACGCCTACGGCATCCGCCTCTACACCATCGGGCTGGGCCAGGACGGGTTCGTGCCCTACGGCCAGGATTCGCTCGGCCGCCCCCGCTACGTGCAAACCCGCCTCGACGAAACCACCATGCGCCAGCTCGCCGCCGCGGCCGACGGCCAGTTCTTCCGGGCCACCGACGCGGCCGGGCTGCGCGAGGTGTTCCGGCAAATCAACCGCCTCGAAAAATCGGAAATCAAGCAGCTGCGCTACCGCAACACCAAGGACTTTTACCAACCTTACTTGTGGCTGAGCATTGGCCTCTGGCTGCTGTGGCTGGCGCTGAAAAGCACGTTCTTGAGCAACCCGCTGGAAGACTGAATCACTGATTTCAACTGATTAACCGTGATTTCGCTGATTTCATTGTTCGTGCTGGCGCGCGTCTGCGACGCGCTGCCCACTGGGTTCGAGCCTCTGGCTCGGGGAAGTACACCATGCGGCAGTACTTGCGAACGGGCGCCTTTCCGAGCCAGAGGCTCGAAGCCAAGCGGCAGCGCGTCGCAGACGCGCGCCAGCACGGGACCCGCTGGAGGATTAGCGATGTTAGCGGTTGTGTCATCCTGAGCAGCGCGAAGGACCTTATCCCCGCTGAACAACTTGCCGTAACCCGACCGGCGCAGTCGTGGTAAGGTCCTTCGCGCTGCTCAGGATGACAAGCCCTCTAAAATCAACTCAACCAATGTCCATCGCCGACAACATCCATCGCCTTGACGCCGAGCTGGCCGGCACCGCCGCGCGCCTGTGCGTCGTCACCAAAACCCACCCGGTCGAAAAGCTCCGGGAGGCTTATGCCGCCGGGGCCCGCTGTTTCGGCGAAAACCGGCCCCAGGAAATGGCCGCCAAGCAGCCCCAGCTGCCGGCCGACGTGGAGTGGCACCTCATCGGCCAGCTCCAAACCAACAAGGTGAAGCTGCTGGCGCCCTTCGTGCACACCATCCAAAGCATCGACAGCGGGAAGCTGCTGCGGGAAATCGACAAGCACGCCGCCGCCCACGGCCGCACCATCAACGGCCTGTTGCAGTTCCACATCGCGCAGGAAGCCACCAAATCGGGCCTCACCCTGGCGGAGGCGGAAGAACTGCTGGCCGCGGAGGCGTTTGGGCAGCTGCGCCACGTGCGCCTCACCGGCGTGATGGGCGTGGCCACCTTCACCGACGACGAGGCCCAGTTGCGGCGCGAGTTTCAGGCGCTACGCGGCTACTTTGAGCGGTTGAAAACCCGGTTTTTTCCGACTGAGCCGGCGTTTTGCGAAGTATCGATGGGCATGAGCGGCGACTACCGCGTGGCCGTGGCCGAGGGCAGCACCCTGGTACGGGTGGGCAGCGCCATATTTGGCAGCCGCGGGTGAACGCTGCGCTTAATGCAGAATGAAGAATGAGGAATTGGCTCAAGGGGGGCGGTTTAGTTGGGTTGAGTTTAAACTCCAATAAAACGCCTACCTTTCTTTGCCGGCAGAGCGAATAATTCCTCATTCTTCATTCCTCATTCTTCATTGAACGCCCCCCCGCCCGCGATTGCGGCCAACCAGCACATTTACGACGACTATTTCCGGGAAGATTTCACTCAAACCCTGGACGAAAACATCCTCCAGCTGCTCGACCGGGTGTGGTTTCGTTCCGAGCTGGTGGGCTTCGAAAACTACCCCGCGCGCAACAATCCCGATCGGCCGCTGATTTTTGCCAGCAACCACTCGGGCATGGCCTTTCCCTGGGATGC
>Ga0123336_10000566_pt1 | contig 36543 bp, 31 predicted proteins | sample SSSSmetaG_FD_96466 | JGI IMG/M metagenome (GOLD analysis project Ga0123336, IMG submission 96466) | Glacier valley bacterial and archeal communities from Borup Fiord, Nunavut, Canada, to study Microbial Dark Matter (Phase II) - ​SSSS metaG | ecosystem: Environmental > Aquatic > Freshwater > Ice...
AATTTTTATAAGTACGGCGAATATAACCAGTCTTATGTCAGATCGCATTAACCAGGATGAAGAAAATTATTCCGGCAATTGATCTTTAGTGCTAACATTGTTTAATTTCGTGCGACTATTAAACGCTTCATTTGTAACTATTAAAATAAAATCCTTTAGCTGATTTTTAATTTCTTGTTATTTATTAATAATTTACAATAACCTTTATATATTATTTTTTCTACCAATAATTAATCAAAATGAAACAAAACTTTTTACTTATTTTTTTTACGTACTTTGGAATTGCATCACTTACCTCATGTGGAAGTCAAACTGATTCACATGCGCAGGACGATAAAAATACTTCTGCAAAAATGAAAGAACAAACTGTAAACTATAATGTAGACACAGTTAAAATGGAAGGTTTTGTTGTGTATGATGAAGGCAATGGAAAAAAACGGCCTGCGGTATTAGTCGTTCCCGAATGGTGGGGATTGAATGAATACGCGAAAGGCAGAGCCAGGCAGCTTGCGAACCTTGGCTATGTCGCTATGGCGGTAGATTTGTATGGAAACGGAGCGATAGCTGATGATCCTGAGACAGCTAAAAAATTATCAGGTCCATTTTACCAGGATGCTCAAATGGCGAAGAGTCGTTTTGATGCGGCACTTGCAAAATTAAAAAGCTTTTCTCAGGTTGATACCAATAACATCGCAGCCATAGGATATTGTTTTGGTGGCAGCCAGGTTTTAAACGCGGCAAAACTTGGAGATAATTTAAAGGGTGTGGTAAGTTTTCATGGTAACCTTGCGGGAGTACCTGCGGATAAAAGTTTATTGAAAGCAAAAATTTTAGTTTGTCATGGTGAAGCCGACCAGTTTGTAAAGCCCGAAGAAGTTGCAAACTTTAAAAAACAAATGGATTCCATCGGCGCTGAGTACACTTTTAAATCTTATCCTGGCGCAACACATGCTTTTACAAATCCTAATGCTACTGCAACAGGAAAGAAATTCACAATGCCGATAGAATACAATGCAGCCGCAGACAGTGCGTCCTGGAAGGAGATGAAACAATTTTTTAGTGTAATATTTAAATAATTAATTCCCAGGTTTATTTTGCCTGCTGGATGAGAAAGTTATAACACTTTATAATATCTCCGCGCCCCTCCGTGTTACTTCTTTCTTAACTCGGTGGTTAAAAAAAAGCTGCAATCGCTTTTTTAATCAACACTGGTATAATGCGTAATAATAAATCGAAATTATTTTTCTTCTTTTCCTTGATTATCAATTTTGCATCCGGATAAAATAAAACAGACAGCCTTATAAAAGCTATTGTTTTAAACACCCACAATGATCTATTGCAAAAGGTATTGAGCGATCCTATCACCTACAGGTATTAAATTATCTATACCCAGATAAACCGAGACAATCATAACCTCCCTACATTTAAAAATTATTATTATAACGTGTACCCTGCTCAATATTTCAATCCTGCTTCAACAGTTAAGTTATCATTAGCATTGCTTTCAATGGAAAAATTTCACCGGATAAATAAAACAATCGTTGTTTAATATTCAGCTATTCAATTTGCCAGCAGTAATACGGGCCAGGTCAAAGCCCATAAAGACAGTACTTCAGCAAACGGATTGCCTTCGATAGCTCAATATATAAAGAAGGCTCTTTTGATTAGTGATAATGATGCTTATAACAGGTTTTATCAATTCATAGGGCAGGCAGAAATAAATAATATCCTGCACAAAAAGGGTTACGAAGATATTAGGATCACCAGGCAATTTATGAGTTTTAATGAAGAGGAAAACCGGCATACTAACCAGATAAGGTTTATAAATGAAAAAGGTAATCTGCTATACCTTCATACGCCGGCATACAATACTGATTCATTTGATTACAGTCAAATAGTAAAAATGGGTAAGGAGGTATATGAATAGAAATGACAGCCTGGTAAATGAAACTTTTGATTTTACAAAACATAATAACATCTCCCTGGAAGACTTACAGCAAATATTACAATCAGCGCTGTTTCCTAAATCGGTGCCGCTTAAACAAAGGTTTAAACTGGATAAAGATGACCAGGAATTTTTATACCATTATCTGTCTCAATTTCCATCGGAAACAAGTTATCTCAAATTTAATACGGTCAAGTATTATGACAGCTATGTAAAATTCATGATGCGGGATAGTTCGCACCATTTGCCTGAAGGTGTCAGGGTTTTTAATAAAGTAGGCTGGGCTTATGGATTTTTAACGGATGTATCTTACATAACCGATTTCAAGCATAACATCGAATTTATGCTGGCTGCTACTGTTTACGTAAACAGTGATGGTATACTGAATGATAACAAGTATGATTACGATAGTATCGGTTATCCGTTTTTATACAACCTGGGTCAGGTATTTTTTCAGTATGAACAAAAAAGAAAGCGACTGTACAAACCGAATCTTTCAAGGTTTAGAATTTTATACGACCATCGTGATCCAAAAGATAATCGGGCATGTATAGGGGATGCTGATAACTAGTTTCTGTAAATCATCAAATGTCTTAAAAATCTGCCATCAGCCTTTATAAGAGCCGTCAGCGGAACCCTACAGAGAAGGTGCAAGGGTGCGACTTAAGGTTCTTTTATCACTAAGGCAATAAGGAACACAAGTTTTTATAAAATTTTCTTCATGGCCCTGAGTGCCAAAAGTCTTTGTGGCAAAGCTATCTGTTTTAACGGCCGGTAGCAAAAGCTTTAATCTTAAGTTGTCATTATACAAAAAAGAGGTCGGCATAACGCCGACCTCTTGTGTATTCTGTTTTGTTTCCAGGGATATTTTAGTAGTTATAATTTTATCATTTTACGGCTGTCTGTCCATTTGCCAATCTGAACTTTCACCATTTAAGTCCCGGTAGGTAATTCTCCCACCGAAAGATTTACCTGCGATACTGTTGTTCCTTTAGATAATTTGTATTGCTTGATAATAACTCCTGCAAGGTTCACCACCTGAACATTCATCGTGCCTGTATAATTATTCCTAAGCTCCATTGTAAATACCTTGTTAACCGGATTTGGATAAACCGTGAACAATTGTTCTTTAAGTGGAATGTTATCACTGCTTATGGATAGCCCGGAGGACAGTCGGCTTGCCTGTGCAGCGACATTATTATTTGAGGAATTACTATTTAAAAATTCCATCCAGTTAATATTCCACCATCCATTTTGCGTGGAGACAATCTTTAACGTTTGGTTTCCTGCAACCAATGACATGGGGACACTTATTGTTTTCCAGGATTGAAACCCACCTGTAAGCGGTACATTCACGGTTGCCAATACGCTACCGGAATTATTTTTGATCTGCATTTGCTGCCCTGGAAATGGCGAGGCAACTCTAAAGTTAACAGTATAATTTCCGGAAGTTGTTACGTAAACATTGTATTCAAACCAACTATTGTTTTGTATCCAGCCAACGTCATACCCACCACCATCATCAGAAGTAGGCTCAGTCATTACACCTAAACGTGCAGTAAAAGATTCGGATTCAATTTTTCCCGGGATCATGCTATATCCAGGTAAAGGAGCCTCTGCCGAAGTACCAGCAGATACAAATTCTAACCAGTTGATATTCCACCAGCCACTCGAAGAGGAGAAAATTCGCAATACCTGGTTGCCGGCTTTTAAGGCAACAGTAACACTCACTGTTTTCCAGCTTTGAAAACCTCCTGTCTGTGGAATGTTAACGGTTGAAATTACAGCGCCGTCAGCAGATTTTAGCTGTAGCTGCTGATTAGCATTTGGTGAAGCAACCCTGAAATTAACGGTATAATTACCGGCGGTAGCTACATTAACCTTGTAATCTAACCAATCTCCTCCATCTATCCAGCCGACATCCTGCCCACCGCCAGCGTCACTTGTGGGTTCTGTGATCACGCCATACATCGAGGAATAATTTTCGGCTTCAATTTTACCTGGAATGGGTACATATCCTGAACCAATATTTGTAGGTACTGAAGCAAATTCCATGTAGTTAATATTCCACCAGCCGTTTTGAATGGAAGTAATTCTCAAGGTCTGCGTTCCGGCTTTCAAAGTTACCAAGGCGCTGACTGTTGACCAGATTTGAAAACCACCGGTCTTAGGCACGTTTACCACGGCCAGAACACTGCCATCGGAAGTTTTTAGTTGCAATTGCTGACCTGCGTATGTGGAAGCTAATCTGAAATTGACATTGTAATCTCCTGCGGAAACAACATTGACATTGTATTCCATCCAGTCACCATTTTCTATCCAGCCAACATTCTGTCCACCACCTGCGTCAGAGGTGTTTTCGTTCATAACCCCATACATGTTGCTGTAATTCTCCGCTTCAATTTTACCTGGGATATTGGCGGTTGTATTAGCAGGAGGCGGATTGCCTACTACTGCTGGGTTCACCACAATATCAAGATCACTTGAAGCGGTAGCGCCACTGTTATCTGTAACAGTAAGCCGGAAGGTATAAGTACCCTGCGTCAGGTTACTTATAGTTGGGTTATTTATATTGCCAGCATTAATATTATATTGTGAGGGACCCGAAATTTTTGACCAGTTATAAGCAGCAATACTGCCATCCGGATCTGAACCGCTACCAGAAAGAGTGACACTGTTTACAGGTAGAGTTACAGACTGGTTGCCACCCGCATTAGCACTTGGGGCCTGGTTTTTTTGTGGGGGTGATGGTGCAGCATCTCCACGTTGAAATTGAAGCATCCACTCATAAATATTCATGTTATTTTCCCTGAAGTTGGGATCATAGGTAGTTGACCAGGCGTCGTGACCATTGACAGGAAAAATAGTTTTTTTAGCGATCGGATTGAGTATGTATTGAGGAAACAAAACAGCATTCAGCGCACCTATCTTATCAAGGTATCCAATAGTATTAGATACAGGCACCGCGTCATCACCTAAATTGTGAGTGGCCCATATAGGAAGGTGTGAGTTTACCAGTACAGAAATCCGCTCATCAACCGGTCCGGATACTCCGCAAACGGGTACTATCGCCGCGAGTTTATTAGCATTTTCAATACTTAATCCTGAATAATCCCATACCGGACCGCCACCCATACTTAAACCTGTTAAGTAGATCCTGCTTGTATTAACACGGTAGTGTTTCAAAGCATAATCCATAACATCCTGTATATCCGCAGGTTTGGGCCAGCTTATAAATTGAGGCGAGAGTATGATAAATTTAAAAGTTTCTCCGTTGACTTTAAAGGAGGTAGGAAATTTACCTGCATTGATAAGTTTGGGAGTACCATTTCTCAAAACCAATGGTAAGGAACCCGCGTCACCATACCCTAGTTCACCAATCCCATGTACGAAAATAATTAATGGATAATTCTGGTTATCATCATCATACCCTTTAGGAAGGTATTCATACCAGCCATTAACATTGTTAGTCATGTACGTGCTTACATGTGCTGTCTGTACCTGTGAGTGAGCTTTGGAAAAATTAAATAAGAGAGATAGTGTAATTGCAAATAGATAATAATTCTTAATTTTTAGAATTGAATTCATAATAGTAGTACTAATTAAAATAATAGATACAAATATCAGTTAGTGGATAGATAGTAAGGAAAGGTTCAGCTAGATGTGCTTATTAGACCAGACTAAGTCAAAATAATACATGCGAAAGTTCGTCGAAAACCATGCCAAAAGAATTTTTATCATTATATAAATGAATCAGGGTTAAAAAAATGATTAAATAACGGCATTATGTAATTTTAAAAGAAATATTTTCTTATTTAATAATTAAAATGGAATAAAAATTTCACATTACTTATTAATTATATGCTATAATATTTGAAATATATCTTGCTTGAATTAAATAATTGATTTAAATAATTACAAGTCGGAGGCTCTTCATTCGTAGATTGAGGTGCTGCATTGCAAAGATTTGTCTTTAATATAAAAACTGTTACTATTGAATTATATTTGAATACAGCTTATAATTGTTACAAGGATACCGGCAGGTATGATCAGAAAATATTGTATCCAGCAAAGTTGCTATGGGACTATCATCGTATGGGTCACCAACTTATAAAACCTGATTGCATTTTAGTTTGAGACAGTCATGATTAAGGGTTGCGACCGTGGAGAGCAATTAAATACGGATGGGGCACCATACCTTGTTTTTCCCGATGGTCTTGGTAACCTGAAAAGGGGTATATGGATACAAAGCGAAGCCGAGAGAGGTTTCAAAACATTTAATAAAATAAAAAGAAAGCGTATAATTGCTTACAAACTAATATTTAAAAGTTTACGTAGATGTTAATGCGGCTTTAATTTTTTTGTAGCATTGTACTTAGTTAATGAAATTTCCTTCAGCATATTACCTGGTGCTAATTTATATCACCATTATATTTAAGCCTCTTATCCCGGTTATAAGTGACGTGTATTCGCATACTTTCGGAGAGGCTATCCATCTTTCCACTGTGCATGCCAGATACGGAAGTAATCACTTGGATAAAGCATTGGCTAAAGCTGGCGATAATACAAAGGAACAAAGAAACAGTAGTCTGGCAGAAGCTGCAATGGTTCACATAAATGCTTCAGCGTACATTTACATCTTTCATGCAGATAAGATACTACCCCGCTATTTTTTAACTACATTTGAAAAGCTTTATACTATTTTTCTTTCTACATTCTCTCCTCCTCCTAAAAAGTAATCTATCACATTTCGGGCGTTAATATTTTAGCAGACGGATCTGATTATCATTCCTAAAATTGGATATGATGATCATTATTCCGTGGGTTGTTATAAGTGAATGATTTACTTACTATTCAATTTAAAATAACATGTTTAGGCTTTTCTATATTATAATGATACTGATGGGTATATCATTGCCATCAGTATCACAGGTTTCTATCAGCGGAAATATCATTGATAACAAAACAAATTTTCCCGTAGCAGGTGCAACTGTTACATTAAATTCTTCGAAACTTTTTACCATCACTGATGACAATGGTCATTTTGTTTTCAAATCTGCACATAACAACAATGAGCTGCTAATCATTAGTACTATTGGCTACGAGCAGTGTGAGGTGAATGCCAGCGAGGTTTTAAAAAGTAATACTATCCGTCTGGTTCAAAAGCAAATAGCGTTAAAGGATGTTGTGGTGTTAGCTAATGGAGGCGATCAGTTTAAACCTATCAGCAAAACGGATATAGCGATGCGTGGTGTAAATAATTCGCAGGAAGTGCTGCGCATTATCCCGGGTATTGTAATCGGGCAACACCAGGGTGGTGGAAAGGCGGAGCAGATTTTTTTAAGAGGATTTGACGCCGACCATGGCACCGATTTCAGAATGGATGTTGATGGCATGCCCATAAATATGGTATCACACGGTCATGGACAGGGTTTCGCGGACAGTCATTTTATAATACCGGAAACTATTGAAAGTGTTGATTTCAAAAAAGGTCCTTTCACTGCAAGTAAAGGTGATTTTGCTACTACTGGTTTTGTTGACTTCAATACCAAAGATGCCCTAAACGATAATGTTGTAAAACTGGAAGGAGGAATGTTTAATACTTACCGGGCATTAGGTATGTTTGATCTTCTAAATAAAAAAAAGAAAGAGCAACAACAATCATGGTATGTTGCTTCCGAATACAGGTATGCCGATTCGTATTTTGATAACCCCCAACATTTCAAACGATTTAATTTATTTACAAAGTATAACGGCCGGTTATCACCACATACCTTTCTTACAGCATCGGTAACCACTTTCTGGAGTAAATGGAATGCTTCAGGACAGATTCCAGATCGTGCGGTAAATAAAGGACTGATAGGATTTTATGGAGCCATAGATGCTTATGAAGGTGGGTTGACATACCGCACAAACGCAAATATAAAATTGACTACTTCTTATGATAATGGTGACGTGCTTAAAAATCAGTTGTACTACTCTAATTATCATTTTGACCTTCATACTAATTTTACCTTCTTTCTGAAGGATACAACTAATGGTGATGAAATCAGGCAACAGGAAGCGAGAAATTTATTTGGGTACAATGGAAGCTATCACCATGTTGGCTATATCAGCAATTTAAAGTTCAGTACCGAAGCGGGATTAAATATTCGTGTTGATAAGACAATCAATTCTGCACTAACGCACACGATGGATCGCTACATTACACTCGATCGAATAAAACTGGGTGACATTTCTCAATTGGATATTGCGCCCTATCTAAGCGAAACGTTAACCCTGAGTAACCATCTGACTATTAATGCCGGCATTCGTTTCGATCAGTTCTATCATATATATAACAATAAGCTGGCTGGTGACACTACACTTCCCGGAGTTGGCTTATATAACGCCAATGCACACACGTTGAGTCCTAAGTTGAATTTCTATTATCATATAGATGATAAATTACAATTTTATCTTACTACAGGAAAGGGCTTTCATTCAAATGATACCCGTGCAGTTGTAGTGGAAAATGGCATGAAAATTCTCCCGGCTGCTTATGCCGCTGATTTTGGTACCGTATTTAAGCCCGCTAAAAATTTACTTATTAATGCCGCTGTCTGGTATATAGGGCTGCAACAGGAATTTGTGTACAGCGGTGATGGGGGCGATGTATCCTTTAATGGAAAAACACGCCGCGTTGGTTTTGATTTTTCCGGAAGATACCAGCCAGTAAGGTCACTGTATTTTGATGCTGATGTTAATTATGCACATGGACGGGCTGTTGAAGCTGCAAAAGGAGAAAATTATATTCCCCTGGCGCCGGTGTGGACTAGTACAGGAGGCGTTACCTATACAAATAAAAGTGGTATAAACGGAAGTCTCCGTTATCGATATACCGGTGACAGACCAGGCAATGAAGATTATAGTCTTACCGCAGCAGGTTATTTTATAACTGATGCGGTTATTAATTACAGAAAGTCCAAATATGAAATAGGATTGGTAATAAATAATATTTTTAATACCAGGTGGAAAGAAACGCAGTTTGATACTAACACACGTTTGCGAAATGAACCATTACCTGTAAATGAAATCTGTTTCACTCCGGGTACTCCGTTTGCTGCAAAATTGAGCCTTAGCATATATTTTTAACAACATTAGCATTTGTTTACAGCTTTGTTACTATAATGCTCTTATATAACCGGATATTTATAAAAGCTCTTTTGTACAACCACAAACTTGTCACTTGCTTATAATTTTGTGCAGTATCCAAAGTTATTTTATTCGAAACATAACCCCTGGTTCTCAAAGATCATTATCGCTGGAGTTATCCAGGTTGGCAAGTTCACCTTCATCTAAATCATCTGACGCCGGATCATTGCTGAAATCCGGATCTTCAGCGATTCCCTCTTCAGCTTCGTGTTTAGCTTCTTCTGCCAAATTATGTGAACTTTCATCTTCTAAAGCAGTTTTTTTTCTTTTTGGTTCCATAAAATTATATTTTATTGTGAGGCTTCCTGGAATAGTTTGAAGGTACATCCGGAAAATTGATAATCTAATCCATTGGCTACTTTTTTTCTGGAAAGTTATGCCGGACGCTGCAGCATTTATTTTGAAAAACATTTCTGCAGAACAAACGGCTGATAGCATTATAAAGTAACGCATACTATTGAAAGGTACAAATACAGGTAAGCATTATGAGCAGTGACTGGTCGGGATGCAAAAAGATTTTATGTATTCGTCCTGATAATATGGGCGACTTAATAATGTCTTCTCCGGCGCTCAGGGCATTAAAAAAAACATTTGGTTGTAGTATCACTGTGCTCACTTCCTCGATGGCAGGTGGAATCGCTACATATCTTGATGAAGTAGATGAAGTAATTACGGTTGATCTTCCCTGGGTAAAAAATAATACAGATTTTAACGTGGCTTCATTCTCTGAAATAACAGAAGAAATTCGAATGATGCGTTTTGATGCGGCTGTTATTTTTACCGTTTACAGTCAGAATTCTTTGCCTTCAGCAATGATCGCTTTTATGGCAGGAATTCCACTTCGCCTGGCATATTGCCGCGAGAATCCTTATGCATTGTTAACTAACTGGTTTCCTGATAAGGAACCCTATACTATTATCAGGCACCAGGTGCAGCGTGACCTTGAACTTGTGGCCATGGTTGGCGCTGTAACGGACGATAACAAATTAAAACTAAAAGTCGATGAAAGTAAGTGGGTAACATTACAGCATAAAATACAATGCTTGGGCGTAGATACTTCCAAGCCATGGATGATATTACATCCCGGAGTAAGTGAAATTAAAAGAGAGTTCCCTGCATCGCAATGGATAGAAATAGCTAAGAAGATAGTCAAAGATTTGGGGTGCCAGGTTTTATTCACAGGAGGTTCGAACGAAATTATCCTTGTTACCGGGTTAGTTACACAAAGCGGGTCAGGAGCATATAGTCTTGCCGGAATATTATCACTGGAAGAATTTATCTTATTAATAAAGAGGAGTCCGTTGGTTCTCTCTGTAAATACAGCAACTATCCATATTGCAGCTGCAACAAGTACCCCGGTGATCGTGCTGTATGCTTTAACAAATCCTCAGCACACACCATGGAAGGCTACCGGTAAAGTGTTTCCTTATAAAGTAAAAACAAATTTACAGAGCAGCAATGAAGTGATTAGTTATGTAAATAAAACTATGGAGGAATATAAGATCGAAGACATCAATTTGAAAGAAATATTATCCGCAGTTGGTGAACTCCTTTCAGCTTCTTACAATGCCGATGGTTTTGTGATCCCAGAATTAATCCAACTCCCCGTATATGGCTAGGAGATTATTCAATTCCCTTATTACTTCTTCAAATTCGTTGTTGGTTGTCCAGTCGATGGTCCGGTGCAACTGATGGTTCAATGGTGCCCATCTTTCGGGTTCGCCATCCATGCTTATAACAATGGAAGGTGTTTTCGTTGCTGCCGCTATATGTGATACACCTGTACAATTAGCTATTAAAAGACATGCGTTTTGTATAAGCTCACCCATTGCTCCAAGCGAAGTTTTACCAGCTATCACAATAGCATCATGTTTCATTAATGCAGCAACCTTCTGCATGATAATTTCTTCATCGTGTGTGCCTGTAATAATTATTTTAAAACCTTTTATTGCACAATTGTCGGCAAGTGCGGCGAAATGTTCGGGAGGCCATTGCCGCCAGGAACCTCTTGAACCGGGATGTACGCAAACATATTCCTTATAAATAACAGGTAAGTTCAACCCATACAGTTCGTCTATATCCTGCTGGTATAATGGAAATTCCATTTCCGTATCCAGACTTTCTAATCCAAGGTGTTCCATCAATTTCAGGTGCCGCTCTATCTCATGGCAATTTTCAGGATACTCAATGAATAATCCGTTGTGAGGATAGTAAACATCTTTATAAAAATACCCACAGGTATGTTGTCCGCCGAATAACCCGACCATTGGATTTACAAGCGTCCCGTTACCTTGCATTTGCAGCACAAGATCATACTTTTCGTGTTGTACTGTAGGTAAGAATAGAAGAAATGTATGCGGATCAAATGGCTGTTCAGGAAGACCCGGATAACCCGGAAAGTGAATAAAATTATCAAAGTAATGAGGAAACCTTTTTATTAACGCAGCCGCCCATGGCAGGCCCAGCAAAGTTATAGCTGCGGATGGATAAGCTTTACGCAGTGATCTCACCGCAGGTATCGAACAAAGCATGTCGCCTAATTGCAGCGCCCTGAACAGTGCGATCTTTTTTATTGAAGCGGCTGGTAATTTCATACAGTAACTTTAAAAAAAAATAACCCGGTACCTGATAGCGCCATATAATTGCCAGTAAACAGATAAGAAAGGTATCGCAAAAGAAGTTATGATCATTTCAGTTATATGACTGAAGGAATGAGACGTTCCACTAAGTCGTTTTTTTATAAATTGTAGCATCAACAGTAACCATAACAGAAATGAGGGCACTATAATTTTATTTTCATTTATAATCAGACTTATTATTAAAACAGTTACACTTAGTATGATAACGTAATAACGCCATGCCGGTGAAGGCTGTATTTTTGAACGATAAAGAGCCGGAAATTTTTTATATAGCAACGCGTTGAAAATACCTTTTTGCTGTTCCCTGATGCTTACTGCCCATTCGGCATCTCTTACAGGGTGCACTACCAGTGCAGCTTCCACGCGTTTTATTATTACGTTTTGTAAAAGCAACTTAAATTCAAGGTCGCTGTCTTCGCGCCATGCCATTAAAAATCTTTCGTCAAAACCACCGGTTATTAACAATGCCTGTTTAGTAACACAACAATTTGCAGTTACAAATTCCGCCTTTTCCAGGTTAGCAGTATTGCGCGCAAAATCTGTAGGCTTGGTCGGAACCGGAACATAAATTGATCCGGTGAAAGCAGCCATCGTTTCTTCTCCATAAGCATCGAGAAAGGAAGCCAGCCAGTATTCACCCGGTAAACAATCATCATCAGTAAATGCTATTAGTTTGGCAACTGCATTTTGCCAGCCATAATTGCGGGCGGCGGCAGGTCCTTTCTTCTGGGGCAGTGTTAAAATTTTATAATTGTATCTCCCTTCTAATACCTGTTCTACAACATCAGCAGTTGTTTCATCAGGACCATCACTTACTATTATAATTTCATATAAATAACTATCCAGTGATTGCCGGCTAATTGCTGATAGGCACCTGGCTAGTAGCAATGGACGTTTGTACGTTGGTATTACTATCGAAATTAAAATTGGTTTCATATTCTTTTTCAATTAAAAACGAACCCATGATCAGTGAATCAAATGGGGAAGACCAGAAACATTCCAGCGCATGGCGCGGTGTGCATACAATTGGTTTTCCAAGTGTATTGAAAGACGTATTTACTAAAACGGGCACGCCGGTTAATTCTTTAAACGCCTTTAGCAAATCATATTACCTGGGGTGCTGATCCCGGTTGATTGTCTGAATACGTGCCGTTCCATCCACATGTCTCACCGCCGGTATTTTAGCTGCCTTATCGGCTTTCACATTGTGAACGAATAACATGTAAGGAGAATAATCGGCGTTCTCAAACCAATCATCCGCATCTTCTTCCAATACAACGGGAGCAACAGGCCTGAAGTCTTCCCTGTCCTTAACTTCATTAAGCTTCGACTGCATTGATGGGTCGATTGGGGAAGCAAGAATAGAACGGCTTCCCAAAGCACGTGGACCAAACTCCATCCGTCCCTGGAACCAGCCAATGATTTTATTATCCGCTAGTATCTCCGCTGTTTCCCTGGCAACATTATTCATCTTCCTGTAAGGCACTTTCGGCCATTTCAAAAATTTTTCAATCTCCTGGTCTGAATACTCGGGCCCCCAGTAAGCATGAGACATGATGAATTGCTTATCACCGATCTTTCGTTCCTGCAAATCTGTCCAGATAGCTGCCCCCAAAGCTGTACCCGCATCACCGGCGGCGGGCTGAACCCATACATTCTTAAAAGGGCTTCTATCTTTTATGCGCGCATTGAGCACACAGTTCAAGGCAATTCCTCCTGCAAGACACAGGTTTTCCTCACCTGTTTTTTCATACAGCCAACTCGCCAGTTCCAATACCGTTTCTTCCAGGACATATTGCAGCGAATGTGCAATGTTAAAATGATGTTCCGTAAATGGGTCGTTCTTTAAGCGGGATGGACCAAAACGTTCTTCCAGGTTTTCATCTGATATTGTGTACATGCCATCGGAACCAAGTTGTATCATGTCACGGAAGTGGTTAATGAAAACAGGCTTGCCGTAAGAGGCCAGTGCCATAACCTTGTATTCATCCGATGAATGTAAAAATCCAAGATAGGTGGTGAGTCTTTCATACAGCAATCCTAAAGAATGCGGCATGTTCACCTGTCCGATTCTGGTAAGCTCATTGCCATTGCCAACATTGTAAGTGGTGGTAGCTATTTCACCTCTTCCATCTAAGGTCATAACTGCGGCGTGTTTATATGGAGATGGGAAGAAAGCGCTGGCGGCATGTGCTATATGATGTTCTGTAAAATGCCATGTAGCTTTACCCTTTGTTGTACCGATAAATCTTGGTTGAAGATGATGAGGATAGCCGTCAATCAATTGCCCGGGGGAGTTTACAATCGCCGACAAAAATAACGGGTCCCAGGGCGAGGCCCATTCAGGATGATTAAATATTTTAGAAGGATCAAGCGGGATGGCGATCTCACTGTTACCGTTATAGTTACCTAATAGTAACGACGGATCAAACGAATAAGCAATGTGATCAACCTGGTTAAGGTGTATGTCAGCCGTTTTGAGGCAATAGTCAATGGCATGAAACGGAAGTTCGTAAGTGGAAAAAGGTATCGGGCTTTTGCTATGTTTAACCTGGATAAAGCGTTCTTCTTCGGCGGCGGCGATTAACTTTCCGTCTTTTAGCAAACAGGCTGCAGCATCATGAAACACGGCATTGAGTCCTAAAACGTACATATAAAATTTTAAATAGTTGATTAAAAAATCATTCCAAAGAACTGGTGTGTATTGTTATCTAACAATAAATTCTGCAGCATATCAAACCTGCATCATCTGCTGACCGGCAAGCAAGGCATTAGCATAAGGCTGGTAAAGCAACCGCTTCGGAGGCCCGTCCGCATCAGGTTGCAGGTCCCATAATCGTGATCGGTGCCAGTGATTAAGATCATCCCAATCGGGCCAGTCTATTACAGGATAAAGACAAATACCCCATAATAGGAATTCCGTCATTGATAACGCTGAGACATTCTTTTGTTATAAAGTCTATCCATCCCGGACGGTCTTCCTGCGGGTGACTTGTTTCCGTAATAACGATAGGATGTTTATACCTTTCATAAGCCTGTTTTAAAAGCTGTCTTAAGGGTAACCACCTGGCGTCGGGGATCTTGTTGAACCAGGGCAGAAATTCCTGGAAACCTGTCACCCACTGGTTATTATAATAAAAATTAAATCCTAATATATCAAGCAGCAAGGGTGAGCCACCTAATTCAGGGCATAAGCGGTCACACAGCATATCCACAGCCTGAAACTGATTGATGTTAAAGGCACCTGCTTCCAAAACCTGTGCTGGGGTAGGTTGAAGAGGTGGTACTATATTTACAAGCGGTTCGGTAGTGAGAATGCGGATGCGGCTATCTTCTTTCAGCATCACTTTAATGCCTTCGATATAAGCCTTCATCAGGCAATATTTTATTTCCCATCCTTTACCTGTGAGATAAGGCGTCGTCTTTGCTTCTTCACCACCTAACCAGGAGAGAAAACTAACTTCATTTATGGGGGTAATTATTAAAGTTTGATCCGGTTCGATGCTTCTGTAAAAGCGAACAAAGGCCTTACACACGGAAGTAAATCTTTTAGTGAATGAAGGATCTAAAGGACTAAGATCATCCGGGAAACCGAAATGACAGATGTCCCAGACTTGTTGTATAAAGTTACTTTTAGCGTTTTCCATCATAAGCTGTACTGCAGACCAGTCATACTTATAGGGCGATTGTTCAACCATGCTCCATCTAATTCCCTCCCGTACTGTTTTGATATTAAATAACGAAAGGTCTTTATAATCTTCGTTAATAAGTTCAAGGTGTCCGGTGATATTTAAAAAGTCTACGCGTTTACCCGATGCATTTAGCTGGTCCGAACATTCGTATCCGGCCATCCAGAAAGAATGAAAGGGATTAAGCCGGCTACCTGCTTTATTGGAAGAAATTATAGTTGACAATGACGCTTTTAAATCTTGATGTTTAAAAACTTGTGCCAGGAAGAAAGATTGAATGATGAATTATGATGGTGTGCTAATCGAATACTTAAATGGGGACAAAGAAGTTATATAACAGGTATGAAGCAGTTGGGCCACGGAGGCAAGGTGGCACAGAGAAACGCGGTTTCCGATTTCTAAAGTGACCTTGCATTCCTTCCTGTCCCTGCCTCCGTGGCTATACATAACTTCATACTTGCGTCTGGCATAATTATTTAACTGGTTCCTGAAAATTTATGGAATCAACAGTTTCGGGGTCAATTAAAAACTTGACGCCACAGGATCTTGTTCCTGTAACAGTTCCGGCTATGAATCATCCAACGGAGAAACAGGATGGTCCGCCACCAACACCTGTCGCGCCGGCTAAACGAATCGGTTATGCAATAGTAGGATTAGGGAAACTTACCATTGAGGAGATACTACCAGCATTAAGCACCTGCAAATTTTCAAAACTTGTTGCGCTTGTTAGCGGTGATGCAGATAAAGCCGGCAACCTCGCGCGCCAGTATGGTTTAGATCCGGCTGCGATATATAACTATCAAAATTTTGATAACATTAAAGACAACATTGAAGTAGAGGTGGTTTATATAGCGCTGCCTAATAGTATGCATAAAGAGTTTACCTTAAGAACCGCTAAAGCGGGTAAGCATGTACTTTGTGAAAAACCAATGAGTACCAATTCGAAGGATGCGCAAATTATGATAGACGCCTGCAAGGCTGCAGGAAAAAAATTGATGATAGCCTACCGTATTCAGTATGAACCAAATAACAGGTTTGTTCAATCATGGGTTCGTAACAATAAATATGGTAAGGTGAGATTAATAGAATCTACTAATGTACAGAACTCGGGGGATAGTAATCAGTGGCGGTTAAAGAAAGCGTTGGCTGGCGGTGGCTCTTTGCCTGACATTGGATTGTATTGCATTAACACAGCAAGGTTTTTACTGGGTGAGGAACCTGAGTGGGTATCGGCTACAACGTACAGTACGCCGGGTGATGAAAGATTTAAAGAAGTAGAAGAAACGGTATTGTTCCAGATGCGGTTTCCCGGTGGTACATTGTTAAACTCTTCCTGTTCTTATGGGGTGCATGATTCAAAACGTTACCGGGTTTTCGCGGATAAAGGAGGATGGTATGGAATGGATCCAGCTTATAATTATACAGGGTTGAAGATAGAAGTTTCTCATGCAGAAGGGAAAGTTGAATATAAAGAAAATCCTTCTCTGGGGGATAAGGATCATTTTGCACTAGAGATAGATCACATGTCAAGATGTGTGCTGGAGAACAAGATGCCGTACACCCCGGGGGAGGAAGGCTTGCAGGACCAGGTAATCATGGAAGCTATTTATGAATCTGCGAGAACAGGTAAGCCTGTTAATTTAAAAAAGATCGATGGCCTGGATGTCTTTCGGGGACCAGCGCCTGACGAAGATTAACAGGTTGATTTTCGATTGAAGTGTATTTAATAGTTGAAATCAATGCCTGCAATTTGATACAGGATTTTTGCAGGAAGTAACGGTATTAATAATCATCAAAATGTATTCAATGAAACGTACTATTGATTCTTATAATGATTTTAATTTACGAGGTAAAGTAGTTGTTATTACAGGCGCTTCCAGCGGCGTCGGTCGTGCCGCTGCGGTTGAATTTGCAGGTCATCGTGCAATGTTAGTATTAGCTGCCCGCCGGATAGATGCACTGAATGATCTGGTTACGGAATGCGAACAATCAGGCGCTAAAGCTATTGCTATCCAGACGGATGTTACTGATGCTCATGCCGTGATACAACTCGCTGCCGCGGCCAATGATTTTGGTGGCCGCATTGATGTATGGATCAACAACGCAGGTGTAATGGCGGCAGGTGGATTTACTGATACACCTGTCGAAGTCCACGACCAGGTGATCAAAATAAACCTGATGGGTTATATACATGGCGCGCATGCGGTAATGCCTTACTTTAAGAAACAACGATCGGGGATCCTGATCAACAATATTTCCATCGGTGGTTTCTTCCCAACTCCTTATGCCGTAGGATACGCTGCAAGTAAATTTGGACTTCGTGGTTTTTCGGAAGCACTTAAAGGTGAGTTGCATGCGTGGCCGGATATTTATGTTTGTGATCTGTACCCTGCATTTTTAGATACACCCGGCATTCAGCATGCTGCAAATTATACCGGTAAAATATTGAAGCCTGCGCCGCCGGTGTATGATCCGAAAAAGGTTGGTCGTGCTATGGTGAGGATAGCCCTTCACCCGCGTAAATCTTTAACCGTTGGCGGTGTAGCATATCTGCTGCGCCTGGGATATTTTCTTGTGCCGGGGTTAATGCGGTTTGTTACTGCAAAAGTTATGGAGACATATTTCAGTCAGGCTGAACCAACGCCTGCTACGAGTGGCAATGTTTTCGCACCACTGGACTTTGGTACAAATGTGCATGGCGGCTGGAGCATGACACCGCAGGTAAAAAAGAAAAGTATCAACACGGGTTTATTGCTCGGTGGGTTAGCAGCTTCCTTTTTATTAATCAGGCAGTGGAGAAAAACAAGATGAACTAATTATATCAAAACAGGTTCTTGAGAACTTCTGTGGTATTAAAAAGTTATGATCAGCCAAAGCCGTATGCTTTTAAATTATAGATTGGATTTCTGACGGCTGATAGCATCAAAAATTCCTTCAAACTTAATTATCTATTCTCTAATTACCACCATCTTAGAACTTATACTGAACCCACTAAAACAGCCGGTGGCATTGTTTCCGGTGATGTTTGTGATAAGACTCACCGGTGTGGCAAAAGGTCCATTATTATCTCTTGCTTTGTTAAAACTATCCCAGAAATTATACACGTCGCGTGTTACACTCGCCATGTAAAAAGTAATTGTATCACCGATAACAAAACCCCGTGTAAAAGTTACGTCCATGTATTGCCCGTTGGTAAGATCATCGGTACCACCCGTTCTTCCTTTTGATAGTCCGCCCCAACCGAAGTTGTTCCGCGTATCATAAGAACGGTAGTAATACAGCAAAGTGTTGTTAAGTGTATCCGGATCTTTATAATGATTAGTCACTCTGTATTTAATCTTGTTACTATCTGATGCATCAACATAACGGTAACCTGTCGTCAGGCTGTCGATTGCTTCCGGTTGTAATAAATTAGTGATGGAAGAATAGTGGTTATCGCCGTCGGTTATTTCCAGCAGGTAACATTTTCCAGGGGTGCCAGTTAAAGCATTCCGTGGATTAGATGTCAACCTCGGATCAAAATAAACACCCTTTTTGAAGTTGACAGGCACCATCGGCAGATCGGATTCCACCAGCTGTATCTTCGTTGACAGATTCCAGTTATACTGATGGTTTTTTACTTCCCCTTCGGTTATAAAAACACCGGCCTTTGAAACCGGGGAACTTTGAAAACTCGTTGACAGATAGTCAAGGCTGCGACTAAGCACCACATAATTATATTCCCGCACCAGGTTGTTGATGTAAGCTTCCACCACCAGTTGAGGCGTATTGCTTTTTGTATCTATGTTAAAATCTTTAACGCAGGATATCAGACATAAAAAAAGTATTCCTGTTACAATATTAAAAGTATAGCTTCTCATTATTCGGTACCTGTTTTTCTTATATTATTTTCTTGCGTTAACCCCCCTGTTTAGCGTTGCCGGGCTTGCCTGCAAAGCATCAGCGGAAAGGATTATCTAAAATTAAAATTCCATGTGGCGCTTGGTACAATGGGAAAAAGATAAACCATTTTACCGCGGATCGTTTGAAATTCTTCGTCAGCATCAAAATAAATAAAATAAGGATTAGCCCTGTTGTAAACATTGTACACACTAAAATTCCATGAGCTTCTGAAACGACGTATGCTGTTAGGCCGGTGTGTGTATGTAAAAGAAATATCAAGCCTATGGTAGGGAGGCATCCTGTAATCGTTTACTTTATTGTACTGATTGATATTGGTAAACCTCGGCTCCTGTGTTTGAAGGTTGTAACCGAGGTTATAAGTAAATCGGCCTGTGGGTATGGTAAGTGCGTTGCCGGTACCATAAACGAAAACAGCGGAGGCTTCCCACTTTGCACTGACGGGATAATTTGCCACGATACTAAGATCATGCGTACGGTCGTAACGATACGGGAAAGCTTTGCCCTGGTTGAGAGCCGTAAACCTCCGTTCGGCGCGGCTCAATGTATAACCTATCCATCCTGTAAGCCTGCCTGTTTTCTTCTGCAGAAACAATTCCAACCCATAAGCTTTCCCGGAGCCGAATATCATTTCCCCTTCCAGGTTTTGATTGAGCAGCAATTGTGCACCCGGTTTAAACTCTATCTGGTTGTTCATTACTTTATAGTAAGTTTCAACACTTGCTTCCCACCTATTTGCATTAAAATTTTTATAGTAACCCAGCGCTACCTGTTGTGCGTTGGAGGGCTTAAGAATTTTACTGCTTGGTATCCACAGGTCACTTGGAAAAGTAGCGGCGCTGGTAGTGGCAAGCTGCAGGTACTGGAGCGTACGAGTGTACGACATCTTTATACTGGCGCTACCAGGTAGTTTATATAAGATGTTAAGACGAGGTTCCGGGTAGGAATAGCGGGCGATGCTTTCGCCTTTTTTAAACGCCTGCACATCACCGGCAGGTACGCCATCATTACTATAGATAATTTTTTGTGCCGGTCCTACCTGGTTGAAATAACTGTAACGCATACCTGCGATTATATTAAGTTCCGGAGTTATGTTTATATCGGCGCTGAGATAGGCTGCGGCCTCATGAGCATAAAGGTTGCTGATCCTGGATTTAAACTGCTGTATGCCGGTTGTAAATCCGCCGGCGCCGGGTGTAAACTGATGCCAGGTGTATTGTGCTCCCCATTTAAATTTTAACCAGTTATTATCGGATAGCGTCCAGTCGGTTTTTAACTGGATATCCTGTAAGCCGGAAGTAAATAAAAAACTATTGGTACTGTACCCGTAATGGCTATCAAGGCTGAAATCATTGAAGATAATGGCGCTCTCCTGAAATGTTTTTTTTGATGCCTGTTGCTTCCAGGTAAGTCCGGCGAGCGTGTTGCCCCAACGGGTATTAAAAATACTGTTTCTGCCGTTGGCAGTCTTTTTAATATCCTGGAAGGAAAACCTATCGCGTCCTGAATAAAAGGTAAACAGTAACTGATTGTTTGGATTGATGATATAATCCGCTTTTGCATTTATATCATAAAAATAATACCCGTTACCACCAACGCGGGCGGGCGCTAACACACGCGCTACCTGGTCGATGTATGTTCTCCTGGCACTGATTATAAAAGATGATTTGCCTTTTACGAGTGGCCCCTCCAAAGAAAGCCTGCTCGATATCAAACCAATGCCACCACTAACTTTCAGCGAGTCTTTGTTGCCTGACCTGGTATCGATATTGATGACGCTGCTAAGCCGCCCACCGTATTGAGCGGGGATGCCGCCTTTTATTACTTCCGCGCTTTGTACCGCCTCACCATTAAATATGCTGAAGAAACCCAGCAGGTGGTTGGGATTATAAACAGGTATCCCATCCAGTAGTACCAGGTTCTGGTCAGGTCCGCCGCCTCGAACGTAAATACCGGCGCTTGCTTCGCCGCCATTTTTTACTCCGGGCAATAGCGTGATGGTCTTAAGCGGATCTATCTCACCCAGCACCACCGGTATTTTTCGTAGTTGCGCCGCGGTGATCCTTACAACACTCATTTCGTTTCGTGAAATATTCCGGCTTGCCGCTGTAACGATAACATTACCTAACAAGCTTTCCCTTCTGCGCATTACTATGCTTATACTTGTATCGGCAACCATAGAAAAACCAGTATTATAAGAAAAATGATTTACAGAAGTGATGCTCACTGTATAGTGCCCCGAGGCTGTTACAATTAAAACGCTGCCGGTAGAATCGGCTTTGTATTTCTTTTGATTGAGGGTGATCGTCGGGGCTAAAACCGGTTCATTGAGTTCGTTTGTTATTTTAATTTTAATACGTATATCCTGGCATATCGCCAGCAAAGGGAAAAGGGAAATCAATAACACAATAGCCAGTTTGTGCATCCGGATTGATTTGATTTTATACCTCTAAATGTTGCTACATACAATTATATATGGCAGAAACGGTTCAGATATTTAATTGATGGGGAGAATTATTTTAACAGGAATAACCGAAATTAATGATTAATTATTAATTGTCCATTACTTCAAAGACAATCTTTTCAATGGGATGAATGATCAGCTGGTATGCGTTTACCCGTTTATCATTAAAGTAATTATCAGCATTGCCGCGCAATAAAGTCTATCATTTAATGTTTATCAGTAAGCATTGTAATATTTTTTAAATACTTACGTACCAGCGTTCAATACAGCCATCAGACAGATGAATTTTCTTCCTCTCAAAACATTAACCGACAAACAGGTTCAATCCGGCTTAAAATATATTGTTAAAGAAGGAGTGGCGACGGAAGCTATGTCCACACTAACGGGGGGTACTTTCCTGGTGGCTATGGCTGTTATGTTAAAAGCCACCAATGTTCAGATTGGGATGCTTGCAGCTTTGCCTACTTTGACAAATGTGTTTCAACTGATCGCAATATGGCTTGTTAAAAGATACCGCAACAGGCGGGCTATCTGCATTATCTGTTCTGTTTTGGCAAGGGTGCCTTTGTTGGTTATTGGTTTTTTACCTTTTATTTTTTCCGCTGCAACCGGTTTGCAGGCGCTGTTTTTTTTACTTTTCTTCTCTTATTTTTTTGGATCGATATCCGGCGCCAGCTGGAACTCCTGGATGAAAGATCTTGTACCTCAAAAAATATTGGGCTCGTACTTTTCAAGACGTTCCAGGATACTCCAGATTCTAAGTGTAACGCTGAGTTTAATGATAGCAGTGATAATCGACTATATAAAAAAGCACTATCCCCAACAGGAACTGACTGCTTATATAGTTATGTTTTTAATGGGTGGCATGATAGGAATGTTGGGCGTGTACTTGTTATCAAGGGCGCCTGAGCCTGCTACCAATATTGAAGAAACGAATGTATTATCACTGTTAAAAAAACCATTGAAAGATAAAAATTTTAAAAACCTGTTGGTCTTTAATGCATCGTATGTTTTTGCCATTAACATGGCGCTGCCTTTTTTTGTTGTTTATATGATGAAGACGCTGTTGCTTTCATTAACCTGTATTATAATACTGGGTCTCCTGGCCAAAATAAGCAGTATTGTTTCTTTAAAGCTGTGGGGTACTTATTCGGACCGGTACAGTAATAAGACAATCATCATCATCTGTGCGCCTGTATTTATAATTTGTATACTCGCATGGACATTCACTGCAATGGGTTCAAGCCAGCTTATCAGTATTGTTTTGCTGGCGATCATACATATAATAAGCGGCATGTCGGCGGCAGGGATTGATCTGTCCATAAATAATATCGCTATGAAACTGGCGCCACACAACGAAGCCATCGCTTACATGTCTGCGCGCAATATGATCATAGCGATCTTCGCATCGCTGGGTCCGGTATGTGGCGGTTTGCTGGCAGACTTCATTGCCAATCATCAATTATTATGGTCTGTAAAATGGACGGGCTCCGGCTCATCTTCCACTTTCGATCTCCTGAATATTAACAACAGTAATTTTTATTTTGTAGCAGGCGCTGTTCTCGCTGCGTTGTCGCTAAATCTGTTAAAAAATATAAAAGAAGAAGGCGAGGTGGATAAGAAAGAAGCGCTTACTGTAATAAAAAACGAATTCAGGATTCATCTTCAAAAGATGCGTTTATCTTCAATACATCACAGGATTACAAGTACTGTTTTAATGCCTTCCTTTATAAAAAAAATAACGGCGTTGTTCCAATAGATCCTACTTGCTAAGATAGATTATCCCAGGCCGGTGCCATGTCAATTATTTAATGTCTTAAAAATCTACCGTTAGCTGGCGGTAGTTTAGTCTATTCCACACTTTCTCCTGGTAGCTAAAAGCCGACAGCTGATAGTAAAAACGTTAATTTAATGCTTAACTTCAGGTCATCATTTTAAACAGACATATAAGGCTCATATCATATTCATGACAAAAATTTTGTCCGTAGGCAAAACAGTTACAGGCATAAAGGCAGTGGCAAAATGGTTGAAAGGCATGTGTCTGGTAAGTGATAAGCCATAACAGGTGCCTTAAAGCAACAGTTACCGATGCACAATGATCAGGAAAGAAAACATTATACTATGATTGCGAAAAACAATAATCGGGTTTTAATTTATATTGCTATTATTTTAGTTTTAAGCGGGTATGGATTTAATAATTTTCACCAGAACAAACCAGTTACTGATTCAGCAAAAGGATTTGCAATCGTAGAATTGTTTACATCGGAAGGCTGCTCCAGTTGTCCGGCCGCCGATGCGCTGGCAGCGGTTATCAGCGCAGAAAATAACAAGGAGATTTATTTTCTTTCTTTTCATGTTGATTACTGGAACCAGTATGGATGGAAAGATGGTTTCAGCAGTAACAATTATACGGTACGGCAGGAACAATACGCCGGATTTTTTAAATTAAAAAGCATCTACACCCCACAGGTAGTTGTTAACGGCAAAACAGAATTTGTTGGCTCAAACGAATCTAAACTAAGGGCCGCTATTCAAAAGGAATTAAAAAGTACACCATCGGTAACTATCGACCTCCAGGTTACAACCGGTATAAGATCGGTAGCTGTTTCCTGTTCGATGCCTGACGCCGTGAATAGTGTTTTAAATATAGCGCTTGTTCAAAAGCAGGCGGAGATCGCTGTTAGAAGAGGCGAGAACGAAGGCAAAACTTTAAAGCATATAAATATTGTAAGAAGTTTTAAAAGGCTTACCACTTTAAGTAATGATCTAAATATGGTTACCCTCTATGTACCGGAAGGATTATCCTTAAAAGATTTGAAGGTGGTAGCTTATCTCCAGGACAAGGATACTTATAAAGTAACCGGCGTAGCCTTAAAAAATCTCTGAGTATTAAACATTGTACCTGTTTTAAGTATCCAGGATAAAAATATTTTTTTAAAAGCTTGCAGTTATAAATACGGCTTACTATTTTAGTAGCGGAATAACCGTTATATGCTACCGAAGGTTTGAATTATATCTTCTCAAATCATAAAAGCAATATATGCCATGTTAACCCTGGCGCTATCCTGGTCAGGGCATCTGTACGTTAGCTGAAATTAAAAGCGTCATCTTATAAATCACATAATTCTTGTTATGAAGGTTTTGTCCTTGCCTTGTGTTATTATATTTATGATACTGTCTTTAGTGCTAAGGATAATAATCCAATACACTGTAAAAAACTTTTGTCTGTATTCAATAACATTAAAACCGGCACTGCATGTTTGATAATGTTGCGTTCAACGTTGTTATAGGGCTGGTATTTATTTACCTTTTATACAGTTTGTTAGGCACTATCTTATCAGAAATAATAGCCACTAATATTGGCTTGAGAGCCCGAAATCTTAAAGAAGCTGTTGACAGAATGCTTAGTGATTCTGAAAAATTAAGTTTTTGGGAAAGATTAATAGATTCTTTCAGGTTGATGAAAAATCCGAAGAATGAAAGAATTGACAAATTTTATAATAATCCTGAGATAAAATATCTAGGAAGCAGCGGCATATTCAGCAACCCGTCTTCTTTCAAATCCGAAAGTTTTTCAAGGACTTTATTGTATGAACTAAATGGCAGTGGACCGCTTGATAAGAATAAAATTGAAGCTGAACTAATTAAATTTACAACCCTGGTCACACAGAAAGAGGTGGTTGCAACACCAGGGGTAAGTGAGCAATACTCCCGAACGCTCGACTTGCAGTCCGCGCAGTTTGTGTTAAGTTTATTCAACTATTCCGAAAGAGATCTTATCAAATTCAAATTACATCTGGAAGCGTGGTTCGACCGTACCATGGAACAGGCAACTGAATGGTATAAACGTAAAATTCAGGTTATACTGCTTTTCATCGGTTTTTTTATGGCGTGGTTTTTTAACGCCGACACATTTAATATTATTAATAAGTTATCTATTGATAAAGATGCAAGAGGAAAACTTGTTAGCCTTGCATCCGCTTATGTGCAAAATAATGAGGCTCCTAAAACAGATACAGCAACTATTAATTTGCTTAAGATAAACCAGGCGAAGCTTAATGAAATCCTGCTGATAAAGAAAAAGCTTGATGTTGATATAGATAAGGCAAATAGTGTGCTTGGTGCAGGAAGCTGGTTGCCGGACAACTTAACAGTGTCTTACGATTCGGTGGAAAAAAAATTCGTTGCAGTTCCGGCAGTAGATGAAGCCCTATTGAAACATCGGTTACCCATTAGAAAAGTACACGGTGTTAGCTTCTATGAATTTGGCTTCCGTCAGAAGCTGGATTCATTTTTCTCTCTCTTCTTTCCTCATTTCGGAGGATTTTTGATAACAGCGCTTGCCATCTCTTTGGGAGCGCCTTTCTGGTTTGATTTACTTAATAAATTAATGCAGCTGCGAACTTCTATCAAGCAGCCCACAGATGCTAAAGAGCCGGTTTCTGATAATACCATAAGACGATAAATTTATTTAACGCTTAAAACAATAAATCATGACAGAGCTACAACGTAAACAGCGAAACGCAGACAGGTTGCTTGAGTTGTTTCCAACTTTCCGTAACCGTTTAACAAACGTAATTGCAGATTTAGAACTAATGGGTATGCGACCACGCATCCAGGATGGATATAGAAGTCCTGAAGACCAAATGATAGCATTCAACTCTAATCATTCAAAATTAAAATTTGGTTTTCATAACGTTACCGGAAAAAATGGAGAAAAAGAAAGTCTTGCTGTTGACATGCTGGATGACAACAACGCAGTAAACAGTTCTGTAAACTACCTGCTTAAACTTGCATTCGCAAGTGAAAAGAACGGGTTGGAAACGGGCATACGCTGGGGACTTCCTGCAAAATTAGTAGATGCTATAAATAATGCTTTGACTACACAGCAATTTGATGCCCCGGTAAAAATAGGCTGGGATCCTACCCATGTGCAACCCGTCGGCATCTCTGCTTCGGATGCGAAAACAGGTAAGAGACCGCTATAGTGAAGGTGTTGTCATTGTAAAGAACTTATCATTGACCGGGAGATGCGTTATAACTGATAATGATAAAGATTATAACGCGGCTCCCATTTTATTTAAATTATGAATGCTGATTTAATCAGTAGATCACTGCCTGCAAACTTCCTTCTCAAAGCTTTTATATAACTGGATGTTTTTTTCAAGCTCTTTTGTATAATCACAAACTTGCCACTTGCTTATGAATTTAGTGCAATTTCCAAAGTTATTTATTCGAAACATAACGCCCGCGTTATTCTATGGCTGACGGCTGATGGCTGACAGCTGATAGCAAGTAGTAATCTTAAAAATATTTGCTGCCTATTTTATACCTGTTGATCCTGTCGGGAAGACCATTGGTGCCGCCATTTATTTTTTTTGTCATTGAGATAAAGCTTTGAAGATTAGCGCCTTCTTCTACGGGCGATTTGAGATCTATCTTATCTGCTAAATCGTTTAGTTTCCTGGTATTCCAGAACCACCCGGCACTCATTGCGGAGAACCTCAACTGATCCGGTGAACAAGATTTGATATTTTTGCCACCGAGTAAAGTCGGGTTATCAATAAAGTCCGATCCAAGTGCATCGCCAACGGCTTTGTAATTAGCGCGACCGGTTATCTGTATCAAACCACGGCCTTTGTATTTCACTCCATCGCCGGCAATTGTATTGCCAAGATCTGCCCTGCCTTCATAAGCTTCACCTGAAGCAAGTTCTTCCGTAAAGAAAAGCCCACCGCTTTCATGCCCTACCTGGGCAAGAAAACATAACTGACGAACAGCGGTGTTGATTTGAAATTTATCACAAGTGTCATTTATATATTGGAGGAATTTTTCAGCGCATGGCGTAGGTGAGCAGGTGGCTTCCTTTACTTGTCCTAGTGTCATTTGATGTTGTTTATGATTGTTAGTTAAATAATACAGGGTAAAATTTAATCAAAGCAGCGTAATCACATCATACAACTGTACCAATAACTTTGAAGCTGTATAGATTAAATTATTGTTTATAAGGATAGTATTGTTGTCCGGCTGATACTACATAGTGAGGCTGATCTAAATACAATACTCCTTTCATGATCGAACATAAAATAAATATAATAAAAACTTTTAATTTATGCAAGTATTATGTGAAACAGGCGGTAGGTAATTTTCATAAATGTTTGCTATCGGTTCTGAGGTTACATTTACTGACTGTAAGAAGGGAGCTATTTAAAAAAGAGTTTTGTTGTAGTTCATAGCCTCTTGGCGAAACAATCCTTGAATGATTAACATAACATGACAATTTTTCGGATTAATCGTTTTTATATATCGCAGTTCATTTTGTATATTTAAAAAGCAATTGTATCTTAATAACGACTATTAACAACGCTGATAGGTTGTTCAGTTATCATTCAAACACTTGCAATTTAACCACTTCTAACAATGGAATACTTACTTAAACACGTTAATCTTAAAGACAAAGATGCTGATGCGGAGATTATAAGTAATCTTAGAACATCGGGGATTGATAAAAGAAAAGCAGCCAATAAACTCTTCGAAAGATTCTCGTATTTTATCCGTTCAAGTGAAAACAGGTATTCCTTGTCCCGGGAGGATCTTTCAGATGCATACTCGGATACTGTGCTGGCTGTTATCAATTCGATATCTCTTGGCGGATTCAAAAGCCGGTCCTCTTTAAAAACATTTACGTATGAAATATATCATAACAAATGTATCGACCTGCTCAGGAAAAAATCAACCCATAAAAATGTTGTCCATAAAACAGAATCACTTAACGAGATCCAGGCCTGCATGTCGGACACATCCCTTTCTGTTATAGAAAAATTAGTCAATGAATCCGATCTGGAACATATTCATCAACAGATGATTTTTTTATCAGAAAATTGCCGTGACGCTTTACTGTTATCTCTGAATGGTTATTCGGATAAAGAAATCGCAGTGCTGATTAATTTTAAAACCGCCGATGTTGCTAAGAGTTCACGTCTGCGATCTATTAAGAGATTACGCCAATTGGTTTCGTAAAAGATCAGCAGTGACCCTCGTGTCTCCCTTTTGTATTTATTTCGGGATCAAATTAATTATTCTGTCAGCAAATTACTTTGAAAGAAAATTTCCGGGTAATCTCATGCCCAGTTCATCAATCAATACTTTTCTCATTACTTTTTGAAGTCTTTTAGGAATAATGTTTTGTTCTTCCAAAGTAAGTAATCGTTTGATCTCGAAGAAATCATCGTTATCGTCATAGTAACCAAAAAACAGTTCGTACCGTTCGTTGCCGTACAGTCTTAATGATATCTCCTTATCCTCTTCATAAATATGCATGGTAACAACTGACCATTGTTCATTGTCTTCAAAATCGAAATGGACCTCCACTACTTCCTTACTCATTACATCGGTAAGCAGTTTTTCTATTATCTCGCCGGGGTGGTTGTTAACCAGGTCTTCGTAGGTCATGTGCAAATGCTTGTGTTATGGGGATTCATGTAAATGTAAGAAAATCAATGATACCAGCTATGAGCAAACAGCCGCTCACTGCCAGTCAGGTTTCTATACCTTTTTCTTTTTTTGTTTTAAACATTTGTTCATAGACCGGGCTTTCCGTTTTGGTGAGTTTATCCCAGAATGTAAAATATAATCCGAAGTTATATTTAAATTGCCTGTGATGCAATGAGTGATGTGTGGCGCCGATTATCCATTTACCTATCGCATGTTTATGAAAGTTATCAGGGTAAATTTCTATGTTCAGGTGGTTGATCACACTGCTAAATGTCATGAGCGTTAGTTGTAAAAGAATAACGTATGGATGCATTGGAAGTACAATTAGCGTTAATGGCAATATGATAGCTTGTAAGATTCCTTCCAGGGGATGGAAAGAAAATGCGGTGAAAGGGGATGTGATATTACTGTCGTGGTGTACTTTATGTACAATACGAAAGATAGGAGGATAATGCATTAAACGGTGTATCCAGTAATAATAAGATTCCTGAATGAGGATAGACAATACGAGGCTAACGGGTAGATACCACCAGCCGTAACGCACGATATAGGTATATACTTCTGTATGTCCATTTTGCCAGAGCCATAATGTTATCACTCCAGTCAGCGCAAAAATTACAGCAGTGAGGGTGCTCCAGCGAACTTCCTTTTTTAATTGTCCCGGTTTGAAAGGCTTGTTGACTAATTTCCTTTTGTGCCACTTTCCTGGAAACCATATATAAAATGCACCGTAGAATAAGCCTGCCATCAACAAATAACGGCCGATTATTACTGCAAAAAAAAGAATAAATGCCAGTATCAGATAATAAGGATTTGAAATATCAGGTATTTGGAACATAAGACAGATTGAAATTTGTTATTTATCTACAGGTAATAGTACAAACAAAATAAATGAATGTTTATCATTAGTGTTATGTTAATGATAAGCCATCACTTTGCGGTCGGTTACAGGTTGTCGCCTGTCAGAAGGAAGTTTTAAAGCATCAAGTATAGTATCTCTAGTTGACAGCTGATAAGTGATGTGTTAAAATTTTAAAGGTGGTCTTTAATAAATTAGTATTTTAAGTTACAAAAACAGCTTATACTTTTACTAATAATGAATAGAAAACAAACCATATCGTCGGATGAGGATCTGATTAAATTTTTACTTGATCCTTTAAAAGAAAGCGAAGCAATAATGTTTATCTACAATACTTACTTTGAGCCGTTGAGTATTTTTATAACACAGAATAACGGCACAATGGCTGATGCCCAGGATGTGTTCCAGGATGTGGTAGTATCGTTTATCCATATTGTAAAGAAACAAAAATACCGCCAGGAATCCAGTGTTAAAACTTTTTTGTTCTCCATAAACCGTAATATCTGGTACAACGAGCTAAAGCGGAAAGGCAGGCAGGAATTAAGGGAAACCCGGTATGAACTAACGAATGAGCAAGAGGATAAAAATATAGGGACTATCCTGGAGCAACAGGAGAGCGGCCACCAGCTGTTGAAGATAATGGATACTCTAGGAGCAATCTGTAAAAAAATCCTGCACCTGTTTTATTATGAAAATTACACCATCAGAGATTTGTTGCCGGTACTTGGTTATGAAAACGAGCAGGTGGTTCGCAATAAAAAACATAAGTGCCTGAAGAAGCTTGAAGAAATGATTGAAGAGAATAAAGATTTTTATCAACAATTAAAAAAATTATTAAATGGATGAGAATAATACTTTAGATATCGTTGTAATCAAATACCTGGACAATGAAATGTCACCTGAAGAAAAAATTACTTTTGAAGAAAGGCTGTTCACTGACCCTCTGCTCAACAGTCGTCTTGAAAGATTCAGGCTGGCAAAAGAAGCAGTAAAATACCATGGTATTCACCAGCAGGTAACCGGTGTACGCGCAATTTGGGAAGAAAAAAACGCTGCCGGCAAGATGGTAGTTACATCAAAACTAACTTCTGTAAGAACAATGGCAAGATATGCGCTAGCCGCAGCGGCTGTTCTATTGGTATTCTTTCTTATCAGAGGATTATCAGGCTCCTCTTATAGCGCTGACAATATTTACCAGGATACTTATATCGGTTACCAGCTTTCAAATCCCCGTTCACAAAACAACGGTCTGAACAAGCTGGAAGCCGCTTACCAGCAGGATAAGTTTCAGGAAGTTGTCAGCCTCGGCAAACAAGATGCGCTGAGTCCGAAGGATCAGCTTTTATTAGCAATCGCCTTTCTCAAACTGAACGATTCACCATCAGCTATCACTACCCTGCAAGCATTAGAGCAGAGCAAGGATCATACTTATCAGCAGGATGCAGCATTTTACCTTGGACTAGCCTATTTGAAAAACAAAAATTATGATAAGGCGCTTGTCTTGTTTACCCGGATTAATAAAGACGCTTCTCATCTCTATCATAAACAGGTAACCGATAAAACGTTGAGGAATCTTGAAAGTTTATTATAAAACCTGGTTACCCAATTTTATATATTTTATCACCCGGTACAATAAATACACGAAAGCAAGCATAGAAGGCACAAGCCAGGCCCATATAAAATTACCGGTCGCCGCTTTGTAGTTACCGATGAAAATAAGATTGGCCCAGTAAGCCGGGTCTTTTCTTCGTGGATTGACTTTGCCATCAGCGAGATAGGCCTTTTTTGCTTCCTGAACTGACCTGGCAATCGAGTGTCCTTTGCTTAGGTTCAAATGAATCTGACCGGTGATAAAAGCAGTTGCTTCGTCGTCCGCCTTCCATAAAGAAGTTATTATATCAGGACAACCGGCATAGGCAAATGCCCGGCTCAGGCTCATCACACCTTCACCCTTTATAAGTTTACCATAGCCTGTTTCACATGCACTGAGGATGATGAGTTTATTATTACGCATATTTAAATTATAAATTTCCTGGTTGTACAAAAGGTAATCGGCAGACCGTGATTGCCCCCAGGGTGCAAATACTACGTAAGAAGAATTTTCACTACTGTCGGTTGCTACGGCATGCGTTGCCAGATGAATAATATCGCCGCCGCTTAAACTAGTTAAGAAGCGCTGCTTGGTAGCCTGGCGGTTAAGGAATGTTACTCCGGTTAAATCAGTGGCTTCATTACTGGAATAATACAACCGGGCAAAACTGTACAGACTATCCTTATACAATTGATCAGAAAATGGCGCAAATGAAACGGAGGAACTCTTTTTAAAATCGGTTAATTCCTTTTTCAACAATGAAGTTGAGTATTGATATTGTACGGAAACCAGTTCGATAAGGTACTTGTCCTTTTTTTTCAGGCATTCAAACGGAAGGTAGTTAAGCTCATCATCCGGAATTATTATCAGGGATGGATAATTTTTTTCATCAATATCTTGTAGTAGTACAGCTGAAATTTTCTGTTCGTAGGGAATAGAGGAAACACTATCCGTGTGATTATGTAACCTTGATACCAGGCTATTAATATCATTCCTGAATGCAGGATAAATTATTTGCTGACTTGCCTTAAAGTTGGATTTAGTAATAATGAAAGTAGTGAGTTTGTCTTTTGCCAGGTGATAAGAGACTATCATAGTAGCCGGGTCAAGCAGTTGTTGCTGAAGCGTTTTTACCGAAGGTATCGATATGCCGGCAGAAGGATATTCTCTTGCGATGGCTTCCTGAACCTTGCTGAGCCTGATTTCCAAGTCATGTATCTGCCTGTTGATTGTTTCGATCTGCACGACGTCGGTAAGAGTTTGAGCGCTTAGTGATAACCGGGTGATGGTTTTTTTCAAACTTAATTCTTCCCTTAATATTTTTGAAGCAGGTTGAATAACCTGGTTTCGCCGATCGTTAAAAGCGAGCAAGGTTGCTTTGGTTCTCTGATCGATGGTGTAAGCCTGTTCCAGAAAAACAATATCATGTGTTTCCCTGTATAGTCCAAAGGCGATTTCTATAGGTTTATCATGGATGAGGTACCTGCTTTTTTCAAGAAACAACCTGGCTTCATCACTCTCATAAACTTTTTCAATATAATCGAGCAGATTCAAAGAGGTTATGAAGGTTTGCAGTTCTTCTTTGGCCCAGCTTATATTACCAGATTTAAAATACAGCGCGTGAAATGCACCAGCCTTTGCCAGGAGTGTATGAAACAGGTTGATATAAGAGAATACACCGGAAAACTTTTGCGGATTTGAAAGAATACTGCTGTCTTTAAAAGAAGGATAAAATTGAACCAAAGCTTTTTGATAATAAAGAAGTGCGTCGTTGTAGCTGTTAAGGGCAGCCTTCAGGTCTCCTGAAATTTTATACGTTAATCCATGATCAACGCCCGAATGAATACCATTGTATTTTTTGTTTTCATTGAGTGCAAGCGTGAGATAATTTTCAGCTGAATCATATTGCCTTATGCCAAACCAGGACGTAGCTATGTCATTCGCTAATCCAATGTCGAGCTTATTGTAATACCTGACTTTATGAAACTGTTTCAAAGCATTCCTGAAATTTCCTTTGCCCGCTTCTATCAGTCCTATATTATTAATGATTTCATTCAGATGAATATTATAAGGTAACAAGCTTTTTAAAATAGAATAGGCGCTATCATAATTTTCCAGTTTGAACAGCGTTGTAGCATAATTAATATTGTAATTGACAAAGAAGTCGATAAAGTATTTATCTTTCTTGTTCAGCATTTCAGTAGCCTTTCTAAAATAGTTTGCTGCCTGCCGGTAATTTCCTTCCTGGAAATACAGTACTCCGAAGCTGTTATTAAGTCGCTCACCTGCTAACAATGCTGTGGTATATTTATGCTGTATGAGTTCAGCTTTCTTAAAATAGCCTAAGGCTGAATCAAGTTTATTTTGACTGAAATAAATCTGGCCGGAAAATAAATATAATTTAAAGAGTAAAGAATCCTGCAACTGAGGCAGATGCTGTTTCAAAGTTATAGCCAGAGAGTAATAATAAATCGCCAGGGTCAGACTGTCAAAATAGTGGGCGAGTTCAGCAGTCTTTGTTGAAATAATAAATCGCAGTGAATCGTTGTGGTAAGTATTTGCTGATAACAAGCTGTCTGCATAAATAAATTGTTTCAGGGCAGCCATGTTATATTTTGATTCTTGTAATTCGGTTAGTGTCTTGCTGCTTTTGGTACGATGTGTTTTTTGGTAATAATTATCTGCCTTCCTGAATGCTTTGATCAGGGATGAAGAACGGGAGGATATCTCCTGTGGTGAAGCAGTTAAGGCAGCGGATAAAACAAATAAGAGCCAGAAGAGAGGGAGGCATCGCACCTGGTAAATATAACCGATTAATTGTTATGGCCAATTATGATGATACATGGTGGTCTTGGTTTAGCAGCAGCCGAAGATGCGATGGTATTCCCTACGGTTGTATTGTTAGGCTGAAATGTCATCGCCTGATGATCCAATACCGTTTGGGTCAGTGTTGCAGGCACATCGCTCATTTTATTATAGTAATAAATTAAAATTTTTATTTTATTTAATGCATTATTGCTTCTGTCATTCAGGCGATACACTACTTCAAAATCTTTGCGGGTATCATTTTTTGGTGTATTGCCGAACAAGCCGTTCCGAATACTTTGCATTAAATTGATCTGGCCATTTGTAGTTTTCATTGCGCAACCGGAATTGTTTGCCACTTTATTTTCATCAAAAGTTCCTGATGGCAAAGCTATGGAAGGGCTGGCATTGTACCACGGCAACGCCATGGTATCGGCACTTTCTATCTTATAATATTTGTCAGGAAAATTAATACCTGAAATAACAATAAAAGAAGTGGAAGCAACTCCGTCCGTCCCTAAGAAATTAATTCTATACCGCATACCTGCCTCACTTTGAGAAACGTTTATTATTCCGGTAGTGGAATTGATTACAAGACCCTCGGGAAAAGCAGTGAAACTTCCTGCTTTGGCATTTACCGGACTCGCTAAGATATCTGTAGTTTGGTTGTTAATATAAAAAATGGAATCGCTATAGGCGAGCTGGTAGCTGTTAACAGGGACGGTAGTTGATTTCTTACAGGAAAACATCAGAAATACTAAAACAATCATGTAAGATAAATGTAGCCTAAAATATTTCATAATACAATTTAAGAAGGTACATAAAATTACTTGCAGGTTTTACACAAGACATTCTTAGTTTATAAACGAGATTCGTTCGTAAAAGTTGCCTTGCATCTTTAATGAAAATCTTTATTAACAAATTGCCTTGTCTGCAAGTATAATAATCATGTCAATGTTTAATGATTGCCAGGAAATCACAATATGTATTTCTAATATTAATAAACAACGATTTTTGTTCACAGCCGTTAATTGCTGCGGTATAAAGCAGGAAACAGACACTGCTGCAATTACACAGGATAAATATTAATACTAACATAGTATTTTATTAATAGTAAATGGTACCATTGAGAATGTAACCATTAATGCTAAAAATTTATTTAAAAAAAATATTCAATGCTGGTTACAATTTAATATTGAGCGCTTACTAATCTGTATAATTTAAAACTTTGTATATGAAACATGTAATCAAAAATTCGATGATCGTAATGATGTCAGTTCTTTTTGTTATGGAAAGCTGCTCAAAAAGTAACACTTCAATAAGTCAGCCAGTTACGGATAATCCTTCCATTACTGTACAATCGGGAAGTTGGATGATAAACAATTTGTCGCAGAGTACAGAAGACAAGACATCGCAGTTTGTGGGATATGTCTTTACTTTTGCAAGTGGTGGAGTTATTAAAGCGCAAATCAACGGTGCACTAACCACGGGTACCTGGTCTTACATTCCTTCCGCAGTAACGTATTACGGAAGCACGCCTTCAAAAGCTTCCTTCACAATTAATCTCGGAAACTCAACGCCTTTAAGCCGCCTGTCCAAAATTTGGAATATCGATTCCACGAATACTAGTTCAAGTAACCTTTCTCTTATCAGTCCTGAAGTAGCAGAAAATCTGAAGCTTAATTTCACAAAAATTAAATAGATAACAATCACCCGGATTTAAGGGACCAGCCATAAATTATTTATAATTAGTACCCGGTGATACGATTCGTTAAACCCCTGAAAGAAGGGGTTTTTTTTTATTCCAACTATCTACACTATTGATTATTGCCAGGGTTTTACAATATTTAATCGATCAGTGTTAACGCGAGTATGCAGACCTGTTACAGATGACTGATTAAAAAACGATTAGTAAATAATTGCTGTAGAATGGTTACAATCTTCCTGTCTCGTTTACTAATCA
>Ga0123336_10000568_pt1 | contig 36514 bp, 35 predicted proteins | sample SSSSmetaG_FD_96466 | JGI IMG/M metagenome (GOLD analysis project Ga0123336, IMG submission 96466) | Glacier valley bacterial and archeal communities from Borup Fiord, Nunavut, Canada, to study Microbial Dark Matter (Phase II) - ​SSSS metaG | ecosystem: Environmental > Aquatic > Freshwater > Ice...
ATCTCGGTGCCCGCCGCCGCCGAGGAGCGTGCGCTGTACGGCGTCGACCAGGCCTTCACGCTGGACGGCGCCGAGGTGCCGGCGCACACGCTGGCGGTGCTGCCGGCCGGCACCGAGCCGCGGCTTGCCGCAGCGCAGGGCGGGCGCGTCGTGCTCGTCGGCGGGGCGCCGCTCGGGCACCGCTTCATCGTGTGGAACTTCGTCTCCAGCCGGAAGGAACGCGTGGTTCAGGCGCAGGACGCTTGGGACGCCCAGGCCATGGGCCAGGTGCCCGGCGAGACCGAGTTCATTCCGCTGCCGCCACGGTGGCCTTGATCACTTGGCTGCCGCAGTGGCGGCCCGGGGCGCCCCGGCGCGCGTGCTGGCGCGGACCAGCATGAACGCATTGCCGAGCAACGCCAGCCCGGCGCCGGCGGCGGTCAGCGCATCGGGCGCGTAGCCCTCGAATGCGACCGACATCGCCAGCGCCAGCAACGGCGTGAGCGCGCCCACGCTGCCCGCGGGGCCGGGGCCGATGCGTTCTTGCAGTGTCAGGAAACAGGCGAAGGTCAGCACCGACCCGAGCAGCGCCAGGTACAGCAGCGCCACCCACCATGACGCCACTGTCGGCAGTGCAAAGCTCTGCCCTTGAGCCCACGCGATCAGCGCCGCCGCCGCCGCGCCGTACAGCATGCCAAAGCCCAGCGCGGGCCAGAAGGGCAGGCGGTGCGTGCGGTTGCGGCTCGCGCTCAGGCTGCCGATGGTCGACAGCAGGACCGATGCGACCGCGAATGCCACCCCGAGGGTGGTGCCCGCGCCGTGCGCCGCCTTGCCGAACTCGGGCCAGAAGATCAACACCACGCCAGCCATTGCGAGCAGGCCGCCCCAGATGAAGCGCTGCGTCACCGCCACCCCGAACAGGAGCAATGCGCCCAGCCCGCTGATGAGCGGCGACGCCGAATAGCCGACCGCCACAAGCCCCGAGGCCACATGCTGCTCAGCGTGGTAGACGCACACATACGACACGCCGTACATGAAGCCGCCCTGCACCGCAAAGCGCGCGTGGTCGGCCAGCCCGAAGCGCAGCGGCACGCCGCGCCAGGCGCACCAGCCCAGCACCAATGCTGCGGCCAGGCCGAAGCGCAGCGCGACGCCCACCTCGGGTGGCGTGTGGCCGATCTGGTAGGTGATCACATGCCACGTCGTGCCCCAGGTGAGCACGCAGATCGCGAGCAGTTGCCAGGTCTTCAGGCGGTGCATCGGGCCGTGGTCGCGGATGGGTCGACGCGGTCGCTCGACATGAATCAGGCGAAATGAATCAGCTGAAAGAGAACGTGGCCGCACCCGTCATGCCCGCACGCAGCGTGTGCTCGATGCCTTCGACGATCACCGCGTTCATGCCGAAGGTGATCGCGCCGTCGAGCCGTGCATCGGCGCGGTAGGTGGCCAGCGTGTCGCCCACTGCGTGGCCGGTCTCGGCGGTCGCGGGGTTCACGTCGGGAATCGGGCAGCGCGCGCACGGCTTCACGAGCTTCAGGCGGATCGGCCCGTCGGGCGTGTCGAACACGATGTCGTCGAGTGCGTCTTCGCCGTGCGCGTCGAGGCCATCGAGCACGATGTTCGGGCGAAAGCGCGCCATCGCGGCCGGCGCGTGGCCGGCAGCCTCCAGGCGGCGGTTCAACTCGGCCAGACCAGCGACCGATGCGACGAGCATCGGGTAGCCATCGGTGAACGCGTTCTCGGCCTCGAGCGCGCCCGTCCAGCGCCGCTCAGACAGGCGCTTCTGTTCGGGGTCGAAGCGCACCAGGCGGAGCGTTTGGCCGAGGAAATCGGTGAACCACTGGGCGCACAGATCGCCCATGTCGTAGGCGGCCACCTCGTCGTTCCATACCGTCACGCGCACCGGCTTTTCGACCGTGTCGAGCTTCAGGTGCAGCGCCAGCATGCCGGGTGCGCGCAGCACCAGCTCGAAGGTCTTGAGCTCGGTGCGCACCAGCGCCATGCGCGGCAAGGTACGCTGCGTGACGAACTGGCCTTGCACGTCGACGAGCATCCAGGCGCGGTCGAACTCGAGGCCGGTCTCGATCACCAGCGCCTCGGCCACATCGATGCCGGCGCACGACTTCACCGGGTACACGTGAAGCGAGTGCAAGCACACCTGAACATCACCTTGCGCGTCGTTCAAGACAGTCTCCCCGGGCCGTTGCAACAGGAGGGCAATTGTGCCTTTGCTCCACCCGTGAGGTCATCGGCCGCTCCCTACAATCCGAGGCATGGAACGATTCGATGTTCAGGTGCTCGGCGCGGGCATCGTGGGGCGCAGCCTCGCGCTGTCGCTTGCGCGGCTGGGCCTGCGCGTGGCTTTGTGCGCCGATACCCCTCGGGCCGATGCCGCGCCCGATGTGCGGGCCTATGCGCTGAACGCTGCATCGGTGGCGCTGCTGAGCAGCCTGAAGGTCTGGGACGCGCTGCCCGTGCACGCCGCCACGCCGGTGCTCGACATGCACGTGCAGGGCGACGTCGCGCCCGCGTCACTCGATTTTTCGGCCTGGCAGCAGCGGGTGAGCGCGCTGGCATGGATCACCGACGCCGCCGTGCTCGAGCGCGAACTGGCACAGGCGGTGCGCTTCGCGCCGCACATCACCGTGGTCGACGCCAGCACCGAAGTGCAGGCCGCGCTGACCGCGCTGTGTGACGGCAAGGACTCGCCGGCCCGCGCAGCGCTCGGCGTGGTGTTCGACCGCCACGACTACGGCCACCGCGCCATCGCCGCGCGCCTGAGCAGCCCGCGCGCTCATCAGGGCATGGCGCGGCAGTGGTTCCGCTCGCCCGACGTGCTGGCCTTGCTGCCGTTCGACACGCCCGCGCCAGGCCACTCCTACGCCCTGGTGTGGTCGGTGCCCGAGGCGCGCGCCGCCGAGCTTCTGGCGGCCGACGACGCCGCCTTCGGGCAGGCTCTGATGCAGGCGACCAACGCTGAAGCCGGCGAACTGACGGTCGAATCAGCGCGCGCCAGTTGGCCGCTGATGCACGCCAGCGCGCCAGCCTGGGCCGGCCCGGGCTGGGCGCTGCTGGGCGACGCCGCGCACGTGGTTCACCCGCTCGCCGGGCAGGGCCTGAACCTGGGCCTGGCCGACGTGGCCGCGCTGACCCGCGTGATCGAGCAGCGCGAAGCCTGGCGCGATCTCGGCGACGAGAAGCTGCTGCGCCGTTACACCCGCGAGCGCGCCGCGCCCACGTGGGCCATGGGGCAGGTCACCGACGGTCTGTTGAACCTGTTTGCCGAACCCTCGCCCGCGATTCGGGAACTTCGCAACCGCGGGCTGAGTCTCGTCAACCGGCTCTCCCCGTTGAAGCGCTGGCTGACGGCTCAGGCCCTGCGCGCCTGAGCCGACCCGAACGCCTTGAAAGCACCTGCATGAACCCTCTTTTTCGCACCCGCATCCAGTCTTTCGGCGCCACCCGTTGCGCGCTCGCCGTGGCGGCGCTGCTCGTGGCGGCGGTGGCCGTGCCGGCCGCCGCCGATGAAGCGCTGATCCGCAAGAACATCGCCGAGCGGCTGCCCGACTTCCCGAAGATCGACGAGGTCTCGAAGACCCCGATCCCGGGTCTGTTCGAGGTGCGGATCGGCACCGAGATCGTCTACACGGACGAGCGCGGTGACCACATCATCGAAGGCCAGTTGATCGAAACGCGCTCGCGCAGCAACCTCACCGAGGCGCGGGTGGCCAAGCTCACCGCCATCGACTTCGCGGCACTGCCGCTGAAAGACGCCATCGTCTGGAAACAGGGCACCGGTGCGCGCAAGCTGGTGGTGTTCGCCGACCCGAACTGCGGCTATTGCAAGAAGTTCGAGAAGGAGATGCAGCAGGTGAAGGACGTGACTGTCTACACCTTCCTGTACCCGATTCTGGGTGGCGATTCACCCGAGAAGTCGCGCAACATCTGGTGCGCGAAAGACAACAGCGCAGCGTGGCGCGAGTGGATGATCAACGGCGTGGCCCCCGCGCGCAACATGGGCCAGTGCGACACTGGCGCGCTGCTGCGCAACGCCGCGCTCGGCAAGAAGCACAAAGTCAACGGCACGCCCGCGCTGGTGTTCGAAGACGGCAAGCGCGTGCCGGGGGCGCTGGCGCCGGAACAGGTCGAGAAGCAGCTCGCGATGAGCCGCCCGAAGGCCTGATCCACCCGGCGCAACGCCGCTCTCAAAGCGAATCGAGCCGTTCGAACACGGCCTGCGCTTCCACGCGCAACGCAGTTCGGGCCTCGGCGCTCAACCGCGCCACGTTCTTCGCCATCAGCGCGGTGCGCGGGTTCGCGGCAAGCGCGCTCTCATGGCGGTCGAGGAAGTTCCAGTACAGCACCGTGTACGGGCACGTGGGCTTGCCGCGCTTGGCTGCGTCTTTCGCGGTCGGCGCGTAGTGGCAGGCTGCGCAGTGGTTGCTCATGCGGTCGATATACGCACCCGAGGCCACGTACGGCTTGCTCGTGAAGCGCCCGCCATCGGCGTACAGCGCCATGCCGGCCACGTTCGGGAGCTCGGCCCACTCGACCGCATCGACATACACCGCGAGAAACCACGCCGCCACCTGCTTCGGGTCGATCTCGGCGAGCAGCGCGAACAGGCCGGTCACCATGAGCCGCTGAATGTGATGCGAGTAGCCGTAGCGAAGCGTCTGCTCGATGGCGTCACGGGCGCAGGCCATGCGTGTTGCGCCGGTCCAGTACCAGGCCGGCAGGGCGCGCACGGCGTGCAGGTGGTTCGCGTCAGTCATGCCGGGCATGTCCAACAAATATACGCCGCGAATGAACTCGCGCCAGCCCAGCACCTGGCGGATGAAGCCTTCCACGCTGGCCAGTGGCGCACGGCCGGCGCGGTACGCGGCCTCGGCGGCTTCGACCACTTCGCGCGGGTCGAGCAGGTGCAGGTTCAGGCTGGTGGACAGCAGTGAATGCCAGCCGAAGGGGGTGGCGGCCCACATCGCGTCCTGGTGGTCGCCGAAGTTCGGCAGGCGCGCGTCGATGAAGGTGCGGAGCGCCAGCAGCGACTGCGCGCGCGACACCGGCCAGGCGAAGTGCGCCAGCGTGCCAGGGTGCGCAGCGAAGCGCTGCTCGACCTCGGCCATCACCTCTTTGGTGGTGGCGTCGGGCGGGAACGATTCATGGGGTGGGATCAACCCCGGCCCGGCCTTCGGGTAGGGTTTGCGGTTGTCGCCGTCGTAGTTCCACGCGCCGCCTTCGGGCTCGCCCGCGTCGTCGAGCAACACACGGTGCGTGCGCCGCATCTCGCGGTAGAAGAACTCCATGCGCAACTTCCGCCCGTAGCGCTGCGACCAGCGCGTGAACTCGGCGCGCGAACACATGAAGTGCGTGTCGTCGATGACACGCAGCAGCGTGGACGCAGCGGCGCAAGCCTGCGCAATGTCTTGCGCCAGGCGCCACTCGCCGGGCTCGGCCACGCGAAGCACGGCGGGCTGGATCGCGGCGAGCTGGTTCCGCAACCGCGAGGCCAGCAGCGGCTCGGCGCTGTCGCCGAGTGCGATGTAGTGCACCGTGAAGCCGCGCGCGCGAAGCTCGTCGCGGAAGTGCCGCATCGCCGACAGGAACAGCGCGATGCGCGCCTTGTGGCTCCACACGTGCGTGGCCTCGCCGGGCGCTTCGATCATCAACACCGCGTCGGTGCGCGCATCGATACCAGCAAGTGCCGGGTTGGCGTGGCTGAGCTGGTCACCCAGCACCAGCACGATCGTGTTCGTCGCGCCGTTTGCGCTGCTGCGCTGGGCCGTCATCGAGCTTGGGTGCGGCAGCGGTCGGAGCAGTACTTCACGTCATCCCAGTTCTTGGCCCACGCGCGACGCCAGGTCATGGTGCGGCCGCACTGCACGCACGGCTTGCTCGGCAGCCCGGCCTTGTTGCCCCGAAAGCCGGGCACGGCACGCGTCAGCCGGCTTTCTTGGCCCACGCGCTGCACCAGCCCTTGGTGGCCACCTGCTTGCCGGCGAACAGCGGGCAGTTGCCCGCCGCATCAGTCGGCTTGCCCTGGAACAGGGCGCAGTTGCCGCACTGTTGCGCGTTGTCGTGCTTGGCGTACTTCTTCGCATCGACCTTGGTCGTGTCGGCCGCGTAGCCGAGTGCCACGGCCTGCGGGTCTTTCTCGTCAAGCTTGTCCTGTGCCATGGCTTGGTTGGCAGCTGCGAGCGCGGCGCCGGTGGAGGCGATGGTCATCATGAATTGGCGGCGGCTGGTGGTCATGGCGTGTCTCGAGGTCGGTTGAGGGAAGCGACGTTTGCCGCAGGACTGACGTAACGACTATAACGAATGGTCCGAAATCAAGCGAAATGGTCAGGCTTTGTCGCGAGACTGCTGAGCGCTGGCCGAGAAAAAGAGTCAAATACGGGTCAATGTCTTCGCAATCTTCGTTCAATTCGGCTGGCCCTGCCGCCCCGTACGGCGTGGGCTGCCGCAGTGGCGCAGCAGCCCGCATGGCCGGCATTCCAGTGGCCACGCTGCGGGTCTGGGAGCGGCGCTACGAGGTTGTCGGCCCGGCGCGCGCCGCCTCCGGTCAGCGGCTGTACTCGCCACTCGACGTGGAGCGGCTGGTGCTGATCAAGCAACTCGTCGACATGGGCCATGCCATCGGCACGGTTGCCCGCGAATCGCTGCAGGCGCTGCGTACGCTTGCGGCGGTGCGTGGCGGGCGGGGCGTCGATGTGCCTCCTTCTGCGGCACGCGCCGCGACCTCGTCGCTGGTGGTGGTGGGCCGCAGCCTGGCGCGGCGACTTGCGGAGGGCAACGGGCGGCGCGCGATGGCGTGGGCGGGCGCGCATGTCGTGGCCACTTTCGGTGACCTGCCGCAGGCGCTCGCGGTATTGAACGGCAGCACGGCGGGCGGCCGAGCCGGGACGCTGCCGCCTGCGGCCGACGTGCTGCTGGTCCAGCTGGCGTCGCTGCAGCCCGATGCGGCCGAGCAGGTGCTGCAACTGGCCGATGGCTGGCCCGCCGGCTCGCAGGTGCCCCGAATGGCGGTGGTCTACGGGTTTGCCGCCGAGCCGGTGTTGCAGCGCCTGCGCGATGCCGGCGTCGAGTTGTTTCGTGCACCGTTGGCAGCCCACGACCTGCATGAGCTGCTGGCCCCGTCCGGTCATGCGTCAGGCGCGCCCTCTGCTGCGCCGCTGCTGCGCTCACCCGCGCCACCACACCGTTTCGACGACGAAGCATTGGCGCACTTCGCCGCAGCGTCGTCCACCGTGGCGTGCGAATGCCCGCGCCATGTGGCCGAACTCGTGATGCAGTTGTCGGCGTTCGAGGCCTACAGCACCGACTGCACGAGCCGCAGCCCGGCCGACGCGCAACTTCATGCCTATCTGGCCGACGTGGCCGGCTCGGCGCGTGCGCTGTTCGAGCAGGCGCTGGAGCGCATCGCGGTGGCGGAAGGGCTGGCAATGCCGCACGCCCGGGGCACAACCAGCTGACGCGTTATCACTTCGGCGCGCAAACTCAAACACGTACCCCTTCACGCATACTTCAACTCCCCTGTCTTCCCCCGGAACACACGGTAAGAAAACACCGTGTACGCGGCGATGGCGGGCACTGAGATGCAGGTGCCGAAGAGGATCACCTTCAGCGCCTCGGGGCTGCTGGCGGCTTGCCATATGGTGAGTTTGTCGATCACGACGAACGGGTAGATGCTGTACGCCAGGCCCAGGAAGCCGAGCACGAACACCATGATGAGAAGCACGAACGGCACCCAGCATTCGGCACCGCGCACCGCTTGCGAGTTGAGCAGCGCGCGCACCGCGAGCAGCGCCACGCCGGTCATCAGCGGGATGGCCATCAGCGCGATGATCTCGGGCAGCGCGAACCAGCGCTCACGCACCGTGGCGCTGACCCACGGCGTGGCCATCGAAATCAGCACCATGCCCACCACCATCGGCCCCCAGGCGACCTTGGCCCAGCCGATGGCGCGCTCCTGCAACTCGCCCTCGGTCTTCATCACGAGCCAGGTCGCGCCCATCAGCGCATAGGCCATCGGCAGCGCGACGGCAATTGCCGCAGCGAACACCGGGTAGTTCCAGCCTTCGCCGAAGCCGCTGATGTAGCGCCCGAGCATCCACCCCTGCGAGACCGACGCGAGCACCGAGCCGGCGAAGAAGAGCCGGTCCCACATGGTCTTGTGCGTGTCTTTCGCCTTGACGCGGAAGTCGAATGCCACGCCGCGCAAGGTCAGGCCGACGAGCATCAGCGTGACCGGCAGGTACAGCTCCCCGAGCACCACGCCGTGCGCCTTCGGGAAGGCCACGAGCAGGATGCCCACGCCGAGCACGAGCCATGTTTCATTCGCGTCCCAGAACGGGCCGATGGAGGCGACCATCACGTCTTTCTCGGCCGGTGTTGCGCGGTGCATTAGCATGCCCACGCCGAGGTCGTAGCCGTCGCTCACGACGTAGATCAGCATCGAGACGCCCATCAACGCCATGAAGATGACGGGCAGCATGCTGTCGAAGCTCATGACGCTCATGCAGCATTCCCAGCAGGCATCACCGGCGACGTGCTGGCGCCCACTGGCGTGCCCGCGCGCTCGGCCGCTTCGACGGCGAGCACCTCTTCGGGCTTCTCGGCCATGTACTTCAGCACGCTCACGTAGGCCGCGATCAGCGCGAGGTACAGCGTGACATAGAGCGCCAGCGTCGCGCCGATCATTGCCGACGGGGTTTGCGTCACGACATCGGCCGTGCGGATGAGCCCGTACACGATGAACGGCTGGCGGCCGATCTCGGTCACATACCAACCCGCCACCGTGGCCACCCAACCCGAGAACGTCATGCCCGCGAACAGCCACAGCAGCGCACGCGGCAGGGCGGCTGGGCGCCAACCGGCGCGGCGGTACAGCCACCAGCCTGCCCAACTGGTGGCGAGCATCAACATCCCCACGCCGACCATGATGCGAAACGCGAAGAAGATCGGCAGCGGCGGTGGGTGCCTGCCCTCGAACTCGTTCATGCCCTTGATCTCGCCGTCGATGTCGTGGGTGAGGATGAGGCTGGCGAGCCTCGGCACCTTCACCTCGAAGTGGTTCATGCGCTGCGCGTTGTCGGGAATGGCGAACAGCAGCAACGGTGCGCTGCGCTCGGTTTCCCACACGCCTTCCATCGCGGCGACCTTCTGCGGCTGGTGCTCGAGGGTGTTCAGCCCATGTGCATCGCCGGCGATGATCTGCAGCGGGATCGCGAACGCCGCGAGCGTCAAGCCCACGCGCAGCACCCTCGGTGCAGACCGCTGCGCCACGCCACGCAGCACCTGCCATGCGCTCAGGCCGGACAAAAGGAAGGCGCAGGTCAGCGCTGACGCGAGCAGCACGTGCGTGAAGCGGTACGGGAACGACGGGTTGAAAATCACCTCGACCCAGCTCTTCACGTGGTACGTGCCGGCGATCACTTCATAGCCCGCAGGCGTCTGCATCCACGAGTTCAGCGCGATGATCCAAAACGCCGACAGCGTGGTGCCGAAGGCGACGAAGAACGACGCCGTCAGGTGCACCCGTTCACTCACCCGGCCATGGCCGAACAGCATGATGCCGAGGAAGCCGGCCTCAAGGAAGAACGCGGTCAGCACCTCGTAGCCGAGCAGCGGCCCGGCGATGTTGCCCACGCGCTCCATGAAGCCCGGCCAGTTGGTGCCGAACTGGAAGCTCATGGTGATGCCGCTGACCACGCCGAGCGCGAAGGTCAACGCGAACACCTTGGTCCAGAAGCGATAGGCGTCGAGCCAGCCCTGGGCGGCGGCCTGGTCGGCACCCGTGCGCGCCTTGAGCCAGCGCAGGCGGAAGAACAGCAACAACCAGCCGAGCGCGATGCTGATCGTCGGGAACAAGATATGGAACGTAATGTTCGCCGCGAACTGCATGCGTGAGAGGATCAAGGCATCCATGTCGTTCCTTTTCGGTCGCTCGGCCCCGATGTCCCCTCGCGCTGCGCGATGACAGGTTCAGCGAATCGCACTGATGCCTTGCAGGGCTTTCACCGCCCCCGCACCGACCGACGCGCCGAAGCGCTTGGCCAGGCGCTCAGCTACATTCTCCTTCGGCGTGTAGTCGATGACTTCTTCGGCCTTGATGACCTCGCGCGCCACGTAGTCAAGGCTTCCGAGGTGGTCGATCAGGCCGTTCTCCAGCGCCTGCTGGCCGTTCCAGAACAGGCCGCTGAACGTGTCGCCGGTTTCCTTCAGGCGCTTGCCGCGGCCGTCCCTCACGACCGCAATGAACTGCTGGTGGATCTGGTCGATGGTGGTTTGCAGGTACGCGCGCTGCTTCGGTGGCAGCGGCGAAAACGGGTCGCCGATGCCCTTGTTCTCGCCGGCCGTGATGAGACGGCGTTCGATGCCCAGCTTCTCCATCGCGCCGACGGCGCCGAAGCTGTCCATCAGCACGCCGATGGAGCCCACCACGCTGGCCTTGTCGGCATAGATTTCGTCGGCGGCCACGGCAATGTAGTACGCGCCGGAGGCGCAGGTCTCTTCGACGACCGCGTAGACCTTCTTCTTGTGCAAGGTCTTCAGTCGGCGGATCTCGTCGTTGATCAGGCCGCTTTGCACCGGGCTGCCGCCGGGTGAGTTGAAGCGAAGCACCACGGCCAGTGCGCCGGCGTCTTCGAACGCGGACTTCAGGCCCGGGAACAGGTTCTCGGCGCTGGCTTCGGCCCCGGCAGCGATCTCGCCGCGCACCTCGATCAGCGCGGTGTGCGGGCCGGCCGGAACGTTACCGTGGCCGCGCGAGGCGACCAGCGACCATGCGATCAGGCCGAACACGAGCAGCCACGCCAGGCGGAAGGACACCCGCCAGCGCCGCTCGGTGCGGCGGTCGCGAAGGTAGTCGCGGGCGAAGGTCTGAGCCACGCCGTCCCAGGCGCTGGTGCCGGGGCTGGAGCTCGCACCGGCGGTCGATGTGGTTTGGGGCAAGGCGCTTGGAGCGGCGCCCGGCGTGTCATCGGAAATGGTCATGGGCGCCTTGTCGCCCGCACCGGTAACGTCAGTCGGCGAAGGCAGGTTGGGTGTCCCGGGAAGGATACCAATACACCTGACCGTCGCGCTCGAAGGTCTCTATCGCGGTGAGCTTGCCGCGCCCGCAGGGGCCGCCGGCGCAGCGCCCGGTGTGCGGCTCGTACGCTGCGCCGTGGCTCGCGCAGATGATGTATTCCTTGCCGGTGTCGAGGAAGACGCCGGGCTGCCAGTCCATCTCGGTGGGCACGTGCAGGCAGCGGTTCAGGTACGCCACAACCTTGCCGTCGAAACGCAGCGCAAAGGCGCGCGCCGGTTGCCGGTACTGCAGCACGTCGAACGCGTGCGCCGTGCCACGCTCGGCCAGGTCGACTGACGCGCACAGCAGCAGCGCGCTGGCCGGGTCGGGGCGCTCGGCGCCGTCACGCATGGTGCTGCAACCAGTCGCTCAGTTCCGCCGTGGAGTGCGCCACATGAAGCGGCGCGTACACGTGGAACTCGCTCGGCTCGTGCGCGCCGTAGCTGACGCCCACGCTCGCCGCGCCGGCGTTGGCGGCAAGCAGCAGGTCGTGCGTGGTGTCGCCGATCATCAGGGTGCGGGCGGGGTCGGTATCGAGATGGTCCATCAACTCGCGCAGCATGCGCGGGTCGGGCTTCGATGCGGTCTCGTCCGCCGTGCGGCTGGCATCGAACAGGCCGCGCAGCACCGACGTACCGAGCGCGTCGTCGAGCCCGCGGCGCGACTTGCCCGTGGCCACGGCCAGCAGGTGCCCGCGAGACTTCAGTGCGTTCAGCATCGTCAGCGTACCGTCGAAGAACGCGATCTCGTGCTGGCGCGCCGTGTAGTGGTGGCGGTAGCGCGCGGCCAGCTCGGTGTAGCGCTCGCGCGGCAAGGTGGGTGCGGCGTGTTGCAAGGCCTCGGCCAGGCCCATGCCGATGACGTAGCTCGCGTCGCGGTCGGTCGGCACCGCCACGCCCACGTCGGCACACGCGGCCTGGAGGCAGCGCGTGATCAGCGCGGTGGAGTCGTAGAGCGTGCCGTCCCAGTCGAAGACGATCAGGTCGAAGCGGCGGGCGGTGGTCATGGGAGATGCGGCAAGAAAAAGGTGTCAAGCCAGAAGTGTCAAGCGGGAAGTGTCATGGCCGGGCGGTGGCGAGCGCATGGATCAAGGCCTCACATTCTGCGGGCAGTGGCGCGCAAAGCGTGATCACCTCGCCGGTCGCGGGGTGGGCAAAGCGCAGCTGCTTCGCGTGCAGGAACATGCGGTCGAAGCGTGCGCCGGCCACGGCCGCGCCCTTGGCCAGCGCCTTGTTGAGCGCGAAGTCGCCGTACTTCTGGTCGCCCGCGATCGGGTGGCCTTCGTGCGTGAGGTGCACGCGGATCTGGTGCGTGCGGCCGGTCTTGATGGTCACGTCGAGCAGTGTGAAGCCATCGAACTTCTGAGCGACTTTGACGAGCGTGATCGAGCGGCGCCCCGCTTCGTGGTCGTCGCCCACCACGTGCACCCGACGCTCGCCCTCGGCCGACAGCACCTTGTTCAGCGCCCGGTCGATCACCTTCTTGCCCGCCGGCCACGCGCCGATCACCAGCGCGGCGTAGGTCTTGCCGATGACCTTCTCGCCGCTGTGCACGCGCAGCTGGTCTTGCAATGCGACAAGCGCAGAGCGGCGCTTGGCGATCAGCAACAGGCCCGATGTCTCCTTGTCGAGCCGGTGCACCAGTTCCAGGAACTTGGCTGTCGGCCGTGCGCGGCGCAGCTGCTCGATCACGCCGAAGCTCACGCCGCTGCCGCCATGCACCGCTACGCCCGCGGGCTTGTCGATGGCCATCAGGTGCTCGTCTTCGAACACCACCGTGAATTCGCGCGGTGGCGCCGGCGGTACCTCGCTTCGGTCGGCCACGCGCACTGGCGGAATGCGCACCTCGTCGCCCAGTGCCAGCCGCGTGTCGGCGGCCGCTCGGCCCTTGTTCACGCGCACTTCGCCGGAGCGGATGACGCGGTAGACGTGCGTCTTGGGCACGCCCTTGAGCAGCTTGACGAGGAAGTTGTCGAGCCGCTGGCCTTCCGAGCCCTCGTCGATGACAACCCGGTGCACTGCCGGCGGCTGCGGGGCCGATGCCGCTGCCGGTGCCGGAACCACGGGCTTGTTCCGAGGCGGAGCCGGTGGTTTGGCCCCTATAATGCGTTGCACCACGTAGCCGCCGTAAGTGATTGATTCTTCAGAGTTTAGTCTCAGGATCAACGCACCGAAGGCAGTTCGTGGCGGCCGGGTTTGCGCCCGGCCACATGGTGATGCAACACCTCGATGCCCGCAGCGGGCGCCGTCCCCAAGTGACGCAGCAGCCGCGAGCCCGGGGTGGCAGAGCAAACAAAGACAGAGCCCATTCAAAAGGTTTCCCGGGCAGGAGACCGAAGCACGCTGCCAAAACCAGGCAACTGGGCCGGAAACGGCCCGCAGCGCCCGCCTCGAAGCTTCTGCCCGCGTCCAGTGACCCCATGCGGATGTTGACGCCAGCCCCCGAACCACTGCGCCCCGTGCGCCCGCTGCCCAGGCCACCCGCCTGCGGGCCAGCGTGCGCCCCACGCGCAGCCCGGAGGCGTCGCGCCCTCGCCGAACATGCCTTGCCCTCGCGGCAGGCGTGCCGGCATTACCCCGCACTCGCCACTGCCACGCACGCGCCAACGCTGCCTGAACCACCGGTCATCTGACCGCTCCGATTCATCCGCGGTCCAGGGCGACACCCTTCGGTCCTCTTTCCCGTTTCTCGTGCATCGAATCGTCGCCTGCCGGCCCTTGCTGGCGGTGACTGTGGGTGATGCGCAGCGTACAGCCGCTGCGCCGGAAGGAGTGCACGAATGAAACGCATGCTGATCAACGCGACTCAGCCCGAAGAGCGCCGCCTGGCCATCGTCGATGGCCAGAAGCTGATGGACTTCGAGACCGAAATCGAAGGCCGCGAGCAACGCAAGGGCAACATCTACAAGGCCGTGGTGACACGCGTCGAGCCCTCGCTCGAGGCCTGCTTCATCGACTACGGCGAGGACCGCCACGGCTTCCTTCCGTTCAAGGAAATCTCGAAGAACTACTTCCGCGAAGGCGCCAGCGTTCGCGATGCGCGCATTCAAGACGTCATCAGCAACGGTCAGGAGTTGCTGGTCCAGGTCGAGAAGGAAGAGCGCGGCAACAAGGGCGCGGCGCTGACCACTTTCGTGAGCCTCGCCGGCCGCTACCTGGTGCTGATGCCGAACAACCCGCGCGGCGGTGGTGTGAGCCGTCGCATCGAGGGTGAAGACCGCGAAGAGCTGAAGGAAAACCTCGACCAGCTCGAGTACCCTAAGGGCATGAGCCTGATCGCGCGCACGGCAGGCATCGGCCGCACCGCGCCCGAGCTGCAATGGGACTTGAACTACATGCTCAAGCTCTGGAGCGCCATCGACGGCGCGTCCAAGGCCGGCAAGGGCGCGTTCCTGATCTACCAGGAATCGAGCCTGGTGATCCGCGCGATCCGCGACTATTTCACCGCCGATGTCGGCGAGATCCTGATCGACACCGACGACATCTACGACCAGGCCCAGCAGTTCATGGCGCACGTGATGCCGGAGACGGCGCACAAGGTCAAGCGCTACCGCGACGATGCGCCGCTTTTCAGCCGCTTCCAGATCGAACACCAGATCGAAACTGCGTTCTCGCGCACCGTGAACCTGCCTTCGGGCGGCGCGATCGTGATCGACCACACCGAAGCACTCGTGTCGGTCGACGTGAACTCGGCGCGCAGCACGCGCGGCTCCGACATCGAAGAAACCGCGACTCGCACCAACCTCGAAGCCGCCGACGAGATCGCGCGCCAGATGCGGCTGCGTGACCTGGGCGGCCTGATCGTCGTCGACTTCATCGACATGGAAGAGTCGAAGAACCGCCGCGAGGTCGAGACCCGTTTGCGCGACGCCCTGCGGCAAGACCGAGCGCGCGTTCAGTTCAGCTCGATCAGCAAGTTCGGCCTGTTGGAGTTGAGCCGCCAGCGCCTGCGCCCGGCGCTCAGCGAAGGCTCGCACATCACGTGCCCGCGTTGCAACGGCACCGGCCACATCCGCGACACCGAATCGAGCGCGTTGCAAATCCTGCGCATGGTTCAGGAAGAGTCGATGAAGGACAACACCGCCGCCGTGCACGTGCAGGTGCCGGTCGAAGTGACCTCGTTCCTGCTGAACGAGAAGCGCACCGAGATCACGAAGATCGAGCTGAAGCAGCGCGTCACCGTGTTGCTGCTGCCGAACAAGAACCTCGACACGCCGAACTACCGTCTGGAGCGCCTGCGCCACGACGACCCGCGCCTCGAGAACCTGCAAGCCAGCTACACAATGATCGACGAGGCCGACGAAGACGTGACCGTGACCCGTCGCGAGAAGACCAAAGCCAAGCAGGAACCGGTCATCAAGGGCATCCTCCCCGAGACGCCTGCCCCTGTTGCGGCGCCCAAGCCTGCGCCGGTGGCCGTGGCAGCGCCTGAGCCGGCTCCGGTGACAGCACCGGCCCCCGCTCCGGCCGCGGCGCCCGCAGGCGGCGGCTTCTTCGGTTGGGTCAAGAACCTGTTCGGCTCGTCGCCCCTACCGACCCGTGCCGAGCAGCCCGTCGTGGTGGTGGCGGCGGCTGCGGCAGCCAAAGCGAATGAAGGGCGCGGCGAACGCAGTGACCGTGGCGAGCGCGGTGGCCGTGGCGGCCGCGGTGGCCGTGACGGTGGCAGGGATGGCGCAAGAGATGCCGCAAGAGATGGCGCAGGCGGCCGCGACGGCGGCAAGCGCGAAGGCCGTGGCGATGGACGCGGTGAAGGCCGTGGCCGACGCAACGAACGGGGCGAGCGCCCCGCTGGCGAAGAAGGCGCGCGGACCGAGAGCGCCGACGCCGTGCGCTCGGACGAGCGTGGCGGCCGCGGTGGCAATCGTGAAGAACGCCGGCCCGAAGGCCGAGGCGAGCCGCGCGGTGAAGGCCGTGGTGAATCGCGAGGCGAGCCGCGTGGTGATGGCCGCCGTGGTTCGCGGCCAGAGCGCGAAGCGCGCCCGGCAACGCCGGTCGCCGAAGGCACAACCGACGAGGCCGTCGTCGCGCAGCCGTTCGTCGACACGCTGCCCGGCGCCGATGCACCGGAAGCGCTCGATGCCAATGGCGAGCGCCAACCTGGCCGTCGCCGCAACCGCCGTGGTGGCCGGGGTGGGCGCGACCGTGACGAGGCAGTGGCCGCGACGGACAGCGCAAGCACGCCCGAGACCGCAGGTGCATCGGATGCCGGCGTCAATTTGCAGGCACAGGCCGGCGCAACCGACGCGGGCACTTCGGACCAGGCGGCTGTTGCCGGAGATGCAGGCAACGATGCAGGCACCGCAGGCCCGGACGGCACCCCGCGCGGCGAAGCCGGCGAAGGGCGTCGCCGTGGCCGCGGGCGTGACCGGCAGCGCCGCGACCGCACCGATGAAGGTCAGGCCGAGCCGGCTACGCATGGGGAGGCGCACGACCTGACAGCGGCAGCCGATGGCGCGGCCATGGCAGTGTCGTCGGATGGGCAGCCGACTGCCGCCGTCTACACCGAGCCGGCCGCACCCGTTGCGCAAGTTGAACCCGTGCACGCGAGCCGTCACGCCAGCATCGACCCGGTCGTCGGGGCAGAGCGTGACATGCCTGCGACTCGCCATGCGGCCATCGACGCGGTGGCGGGTGCGCAACGTGAAGCACCGCCGGCCACGCGTCACGCGGCCATCGATCCGATCGTCGGCGCCGAGCGGGCCGCACCGGCCGCGCGCCATGCGGCGATCGACCCGGTGGTGGGCGCGCAACGAGAGGCGCCGCCCACACCCGCAACTGCACATGCAACTGCACCTGCACCTGCACCTGTCGCATCAACCTTCGAGCTGCCACTTGCGTCGCTCCAATCGGTGGCCAAATCGGCCGGCCTGCAGTGGGTGAACTCGGACGCCGACAAGATCCGTGCAGTGCAGGCCACGATGGCGGCCGAGCCGGCCGCCGTGCGTGTGCCGCGTGAGCGCAAGCCTGCTGTGACCGTGGACGACGGGCCGCTGGTGCTGGTCGAGACCCGCAAGGACCTGTCTCAGTTCAAGCTGCCGTTCGAGACGGCCGAGGGTTCGCAGCCCCAGGCTTGACGCGTCCCGCGTCAGCCGATCACGCCGCCGTGGCTTCGCGCCCGGCGGCGTTTTTCGTGGATTCGCCGAGTCAGGGCAGGCGTTCCAGCGCGCGCTGGTAGGCCGGCAGGTGCATCAGATCGTCCCAGGTGAATGGCGCGCTCTGCGGCAACAGGTCGATGCGGCGGGCTTCGCTGTCGGGGTCGCTTTGCCAATGGCCAGCGCGCTCTGCGGCATGCAGGCCGTCGAGCAGTTCGTCGACCGCCTGCCCGCCGTCGGCCGACTGGTTGCACAGCAGCACCATGTCGCAGCCCGCGTTCAGTGCGACCGCTGCGGCCTCGGTGTATGTCACCGCTGCGCCGTTGATGCGGCGCGCACCTTCCATGCTCAGGTCGTCGCTGAACACGGCGCCGGTGAAACCGAGTTGCAGTCGCAGGATGTCTTTCAGCCAGCGCGGCGAAAAGCCCGCCGGCATGCTGTCGACCTTCGGGTAGATCACGTGCGCCGGCATCACGCTGGTGAGGCTGGTGCTGAGCCACTCGTAGGGCTTGGCATCGTCGGCGAGGATGGCCTTCAGAGTGCGCTTGTCGATGGGCACATCGACATGGCTGTCGGCCTTGACGAAGCCGTGGCCCGGGTAGTGCTTGCCGCAGTTGTGCATACCCGCCGCGAGCAGGCCGTGCATCAGGCTCTTGGCGAGCAGCGTCGCGACGCGCGCATCGCGGTGGAACGCGCGGTCGCCAATGACCGAGCTGGCACCGAAGTCGAGGTCGAGAACCGGTGTGAACGACAGGTCGACGCCGCAGGCGCGCAACTCGGCGCCGAGCACATAGCCGGTGGCGGTGGCGGCATCGGTGGCGGTCAGCGCGCCATCGCCAGTGCCGCGCTTGCCGTCGCTCATCCACATCTCGCCGAGCGCGCGCATTGGGGGCAGGTGGGTGAACCCGTCGGTGCGAAAGCGCTGTACGCGGCCGCCTTCGTGGTCGACGCAAATCAGCAGGTCAGGGCGGATCGACTTGATCGCACTCGTCAACTCGACAAGTTGTTGCCGGTCGACCCAGTTGCGCGCGAAAAGAATCAGCCCGCCGGTCAGCGGGTGTTCGATGCGGCGGCGGTCGTCGGCGTTTAGCGTGGTGCCGGCGATGTCGAGCACGATGGGTGAGTGGGTGGTCATGGTGGGGTGTGGGTCGTCGGTGGTTCGTTGGCGTGTTCAACCACGACGAAGCTCGCCGCGTAGTCGGTCTCGTCGGTGATGCTGACATGCGCACGCAGGCCGCGCGCCTCGAACCACGCGGCCAGCGCGCCATGCAGGCGCACCTGCGGCTTGCCACTGGGCGCCTTGACGATCTCGCAGTCGCGCCACGTCATCGGCATGCGCATTCCCAGGCCGATGGCCTTGGAGAACGCTTCCTTGGCCGAGAAGCGCGTGGCGAGGTAGCTGATGCCGCGCGCCTCGACCCTGGCGCGGCGCGCCCGGAACACCGTGATCTCGTGCGGCCCGAGCACGCGCTCGGCGAAGCGTTCACCGCGCCGCTCCAGCGTGGCGCTGATGCGCCGAACATCGCAGATGTCGGCTCCGATACCGTAGATCATGCGGTGCCTGTCACGCCGCCTGCTGGATGCAGTGCAGGTAGGCGCGCACGGTTTGTGTGTAGCCCAGCTCCAGCGCGTCGGCGATCAGCGCGTGGCCGATCGACACCTCCTCGATACCGGGCACGGCCCGCAGGAAGTCGGCGAGGTTGTCGCGGTTCAGGTCGTGGCCGGCGTTCAGGCCGAGGCCTGCGGCCTGCGCGGCGCGCGCGGTGGCAGTGAACCCTGCCAGCACCACGGCCGCATCGGCGCCGCCATGCGCGTGCGCATAGCGTTCGGTGTACAGCTCGACGCGGTCTGCGCCGAGCGCGCGTGCGGCGGCCATCGCCTCGGGCAGCGGGTCCATGAAGAGGCTCACGCGCACGCCCATGGCCTGCGCCTCGGCGACGAGCGGGGCGAGCGTGGCGGCGTCTTGCGGCAACTGCCAGCCGTGGTCGGACGTGGCCTGCCCCACGCTGTCGGGCACGAAGGTGACTTGCTGCGGTGGCCGGCCGCGCGCAGCGAGTTCGCGCAGCAGCGGCATCAGGTTGTGCAGCGGGTTGCCCTCGATGTTGTATTCGGCCTGCGGCCACGCCGTCAGCAGGTTGGAAAGATCGAACACATCGTGGGTGCGGATGTGGCGCTCATCGGGCCGCGGGTGCACCGTGATGCCGTGTGCGCCGGCGTCGAGCGCCAGGGTGGCCGCGCGCACGACGCTCGGAATGCCGAGCGCGCGCGTGTTGCGCAGCAGCGCCACCTTGTTGACGTTCACCGAGAGGGCCGTGCGGCGGGTGGAAGGCATGCCGGTCGTGAGCATCGGGTTCATGGGTTGCGATTTTGCGTCAAGCGCGGAATGCGGTTTCGGGCCGTTCGGCCGCATCGTTCAGCCGCGCTGTTCAGCCGCGATATTCAGCTGCACTACGCGATGCCGCGCACACCGGCCATCACCTGCCGCGTGCGCAAGACCGAGTTGCCCAGGTGGTGTTGAATCATGCCGCGCAGCAGCCCCTTCAGCTCGGCCGCGCCGGGCGCGCACGCCTGCTGCAGCGCAGGGATGCTGCCGTGTTCGAGCGCGGCCTGCAGGCCGATGAGCAACGCGCCGGTCACGTCGCCCTCGCCGGCGCGAGCCGCGCCCACGCCGGCCTCAGGCAGCAGCGTATAGCGCTGTGCCGCGCTCACGGACTGTTGCGTCAGCGTTTGCACGCTGAGGTCGGGCAGCACACCGATCTCGCGCAGCAGCGTGAGCTCGAAGGCGCGCAGCGCGGCTTGCGAGGCAGCGTCGTTGCTGGCCAGCGCCGGCAGGGTTTGCGCATAGGCATCGAACAGCGCGGCGTGCGGGTCATGGCGCGCCAGCAGCTTCATCATCAGCTCGTTGACGTAGAAGCCGCTGAAGAGCGCTGCGCCGGTCAGCATGGCCGCACCGCCCGCCCACTCGGCGCCGCGCAGCGTTTGCACTTCGCTCGCACCTTCGTCGTTCGACACGCGCCCGAGCGTGGCATGGATGCGCTGGAACGGCAGCAGCACCGCCCGCAACTGCGAATACGGCCGCTTCGCCCCCTTGGCCACGACCGCGAGCCGCCCGTGCTCGCGCGTGAGCAGGTCGAGGATCAGGCTGGACTCGCTCCATGCGTAGCTGTGCAGAACGTAGGCCTGGAGAGGCGCCCGCAGGCTGCGGGTGGCGCTGGGCTTGGCCGCCACGCGGGTCAAGTTACTCGTAGCCGTAGGAACGCAGGTGAGCGTCGTCGTCGGCCCAGCCGGAGCGCACCTTGACCCACAGTTCCAGGAACACCTTGGCGTCAATCAGCTTCTCGAGTTCCTGGCGCGCTTCGGAGCCGATGCGCTTCAGGCGCTCGCCGCCACTGCCAATGACGATGCCCTTGTGCGAGTCGCGCTCGACGACGATGCTGGCCGAGATGCGGCGAAGGTTGCGTTCTTCCTCGAACTTGTCGATGACCACGGTGGAGGTGTAGGGCAGCTCGTCGCCGGTCAGCCGGAACAGCTTCTCGCGGATGATTTCGCTTGCGAGGAAGCGGTCGGTGCGGTCGGTCAGCGCGTCTTCTTCGTAGAGCCAGGGTTGCTCGGGCACGTAGGGTTTGACGATGCCGAGCAGGCGCTGAACATCGGCGTCCTTGCGTGCGGTGAGCGGCACGAACTCGGCGAACGCGTGGTGCTTCTGCATGCCTTGGAGCCACGGCGCGAGGTCGGAGCGGCGGTGCACTTCGTCGAGCTTGTTGGCGACCAGGAACACCGGCTTGGCGTACTCGCCGGTCGGCATGAGCGCCAGCACCTTCGCATCGTCCTGGCTGAAGCGGCCGGCCTCGACGACGAACAGCACCACGTCAACATCGGCCAACGCGCCTTGCACGGTGCGGTTCAGCGTGCGGTTCAGCGGCGCGCTGTGCTGCGTCTGGAAGCCGGGCGTGTCGACGAACACGAACTGCGTTTCATCGACCGTGCGAATGCCGGTGATGCGGTGGCGCGTGGTCTGCGCCTTGGCCGAGGTGATACTCACCTTTTGCCCGACCAGCGCGTTCAGCAAGGTCGACTTGCCTACGTTGGGGCGGCCCACGATGGCGATCAGGCCGCAGTGTTGCGGCACCCGGGGTGCGCCAGGTGAAGCGTCTGCGGGGTTGCCTGCGGCGCCCTGCGGGGTGGTGTCGGTGTCCGTCATGCGGGTTCAGTTTCGCAGCGTGCCGCCGGGGTTGTCGCTGGCGGTCAGCGCGTCCAGCATGCGGCGGGCGGCTTCCTGCTCGGCAACGCGACGCGAGCGGCCTTCGCCACGTTCGGTGAGGCTGAGCGCGGGCACCACGCATTCCACCTCGAAGGTCTGCGCATGGGCCTGCCCGCGCGTGGCGCTGATGCGGTAGGTGGGCACCGGCAGGCGGCGCGCCTGAAGCCACTCTTGCAGCTCGGTCTTGGCGTCTTTGCTCCAACTGGCCACGTCGGTGGTTTGGATGACCTCGCCAAACAGGCCGCTCACCAGCGCGCGGGCGGCGTCGAACCCGCCATCGAGGAAGGTTGCACCGATCAGCGCCTCGAGCGCGTCGGCGAGGATGGAGGCGCGCTGCGCCCCCCCGCCGCGTGCCTCGCCATCGCCGAGGCGCAGCACCTCGGGCAGGCCGAGCTGCAGTGCCACGCGGTGCAGGCTGTCTTCGCGAACCAGGTGGGCGCGCACGCGGGTGAGGTCACCTTCGTCGGAGCCGGCGAATCGTTCGAATAGCAGGCCCGAGACAGTCAGGCTCAGCACCGCATCGCCGAGGAATTCGAGCCGCTCGTTGTGGTCGGCGCCGAAGCTGCGGTGCGTCAGCGCGCGGGTCAGCAGATGCTCGTCGGCGAAGTGGTGGCCGATGCGGCGCTGCAGGGCGTCAAGGCGGTTTTCCATGGCGGCATTGTGCGAAGCGGCGGCACGCTACTTCGAGCGGCCTTCGTACTTGATCAGCAGGTAGACCGGCTTCATCAACTCGATCTCCTTGTCGTATGCGAAGGCGATCACGACCTTGTCGTTCTCTTTGGTGATGCTCAGGTCCTTGCCGCCGATCGACTGGATCGAATACTCGATCTGCTTCTGTCTTTCGAAGGCGTTGCGGATCTCGGGCACGGTCGTGGCGCGTTCCTGGGCGATCTTGTTGACCGCCTTCTGGATCGTGAAGTATTCATTCATGGTGGGCAGCACCCGCATGATTACCAGAGCACTGAACCCGACGACGATGGCCCAGAAGAGCAGGCCGAAGAGCGTGACGCCGCGCTGGCGGGCTGCGCATGGGCGCCCGGCAAGATATCGTCTGACCGGATATCGCTCAACGACCATGCTGGATTGCTCCTGTTGCGGCGCCGCGAGAGGCGTTCAATGGAACGCGCCGATGCGCTTCAGGTTGCCGAAGTTCATCCAAACGAAAAACGCCTTGCCAACGATGTTTTCATCGGGAACGAAGCCCCAGAAACGCGAATCTTGCGAGTTGTCGCGGTTGTCGCCCATCATGAAATAGTGGCCGGGCGGCACCTTGCAGGTCACGCCCTCGGCGCTGTAGCGGCAGTTCTCGCGGAACGGGAACGCGATCTTGTCCTCGGCGCCATAGAACGGCAAGCTCTGCGGGTTGAGCAGGATGTGATGTTCCACCGCCCCCAGCTTTTCTGTGAACTCGGGCGAGTAGCGGCGCTGATCTTCGTCGTAGAAGCCCGGCGGCGGCAGTTGAACGAGGGGCGCGGCCGCGCCGTTCAGGTAGAGCTGCTGGTTGCGAAACGACACTTCGTCGCCGGGCACGCCGACCACGCGCTTGATGTAGTCGATGCTGGTGTCCTTGGGGTAGCGGAACACCATCACGTCGCCTCGTTGCGGGTCGTGGTTGGCGAAGATCTTCTTGTTGATCACGGGCAGCCGAACCCCGTAGTGGAACTTGTTGACGAGGATGAGGTCGCCCACGAGCAGTGTCGGGATCATTGATCCGCTCGGGATTTTGAACGGCTCGAACAGGAACGAGCGCAACAGGAACACGACCAGGATCACCGGGAACAGGCCCGCTGTCCAGTCGAGCCACCAGGGCTGCATCAGCAGTGTTTCGCGGGCCTGCGCGGTGTTGACGTCGACCTTGGCGATGCCCTGCTGGGCGAGGCGCGCGCGCCGCTCGCCGTCTTGCCGCTCCAGCTCGGCTGCGGCCGAAGAACGCTTCGGCGCGAAGTAGAACCGCTCGGCCACCCAATAGGCGAAAGTGACCAGCGTCAGGATGAAGAGCAGCAACGAGAAATTGCCGGTCCACTTGCCGAAATACCAGCCACCGAGGAAGAGTAAGAGGGCCCCGTAGAGCGCGCCGGTCAAGGAACCCATCGGTCGTCAGTCTTCCACTTGCAGGATGGCCAGGAACGCTTCCTGAGGCACTTCGACCGAACCGATCTGCTTCATGCGCTTCTTGCCGGCCTTTTGTTTTTCGAGGAGCTTGCGTTTGCGTGAAATGTCGCCTCCATAGCACTTGGCGATCACGTTCTTGCGCAGGGCTTTGATTGTCTCACGCGCGATGATGTTCGCGCCGATGGCGGCCTGTATGGCCACGTCGTATTGCTGCCTCGAAATCAGCTCCCGCATCTTGGCCACGACCGCGCGGCTGCGGTACATGCTCTGGCTGCGGTGCACGATGATCGACAGCGCGTCGACCTTGTCGCCGTTGAGCAGGATGTCCACCTTCACCACGTCGGCCGCGCGGTTCTCCTTGAACTCGTAGTCCATCGACGCATAGCCGCGCGACACGCTTTTGAGCTTGTCGAAGAAGTCGAGCACGATCTCGGCGAGCGGCATCTCGTAGGTCAGCATCACCTGCCGGCCGTGGTAGGCCATGTTGAGCTGGTTGCCCCGCTTGACGTTGGCCAGCGTCATCACCGGGCCCACGTAGTCTTGCGGCATGTAGAGGTGCACGGTGACGATGGGCTCGCGGATTTCCTTGATGCGGCCGAGGTCGGGCATCTTCGACGGGTTCTCCACACGCAGCACCGTGCCGTCGTTCAGCTCCACTTCGTACACCACGCTCGGCGCCGTGGTGATCAGGTCCTGGTCGAACTCGCGCTCCAGCCGCTCCTGCACGATCTCCATGTGCAGCAGGCCGAGAAAGCCGCAGCGAAAGCCGAAGCCGAGCGCCTGGCTCACCTCGGGTTCGTAGCGCAATGACGAGTCGTTCAGCTTCAACTTCTCGAGCGCGTCGCGCAGCTGGTCGTATTCGCTCGCCTCGGTCGGGTAGAGGCCTGCGAACACCTGTGGCTGGATTTCCTTGAAGCCGGGCAGCGCTTCGGTCGCCGGGCCGAGGTTGTTCGGCAGCTTCTTCTCCAGCGTGATCGTGTCTCCGACCTTCGCGGCCTGCAGCTCCTTGATGCCGGCGATGATGAAGCCCACCTCGCCCGCACTCAGCTTCTCGCGCGACACCGACTTCGGCGTGAACACGCCGAGGCTGTCGGCGTTGTAGACGGCGTCGCTGGCCATCATGCGAAAGCGTTCGCCCTTGTTCAGCACGCCGTCGACCACGCGCACGAGCATCACCACGCCGACGTAGTTGTCGAACCACGAGTCGACGATCATGGCGCGCAGTGGGGCGTCGACATGACCACGCGGCGCGGGCATGCGCGTGATCACGGCCTCGAGGATGTCGTCGATGCCCTCGCCGGTCTTGGCACTGCACGGAATCGCGTGGTCGGCGTCGATGCCGATCACGTCTTCGATCTCCGCCTTGGCGTTCTCGGGGTCGGCGTTCGGCAGGTCCATCTTGTTCAGGACCGGGATCACCTCGACACCGAGGTCGAGCGCGGTGTAGCAGTTGGCAACGGTCTGCGCTTCGACGCCCTGGCTGGCGTCGACGACGAGCAGTGCGCCCTCGCAGGCCGACAGTGACCGGCTCACTTCATAGGAGAAGTCGACGTGCCCCGGCGTGTCGATCAGGTTGAGGTTGTAGACCTTGCCGTCGCGTGCCTTGTATTCGAGCGCGGCGGTCTGCGCCTTGATGGTGATACCGCGCTCGCGTTCGATGTCCATCGAGTCGAGCACCTGTGCTTCCATCTCGCGGTCGCTCAGGCCACCGCAGCGCTGAATCAGGCGGTCAGCGAGCGTGCTCTTGCCGTGGTCGATGTGGGCAATGATCGAGAAATTTCTGATGTGGTCCATGCGTGCTGCGATGTGTTCTGAGTGCGCCTCAACCTGAAGTTACAACGGCGCAGCCGTTGCGTGGGAGGCTCATATCGCGAAGCGATGTGAAGGCCCGAAGGGCCGGGCCGTACACAAAAAAAAGGCACGTCGAACGAATGACGCGCCTTCCAACAAAATGTTTGGCAACTGCTTGTTGGGATTTCATTGTAGTCAAAACGACCAGCCCACAACCCGCGCCATTGCTGGATTTCTCGTCGTTGCGAGCCCCCAACAGGATAAGTTATCAACAGGTTATGAACAAACGCTTGTGGATGGTCTGGGGATAGTTTCAGGCGCCGGATGTCGTTGCTCAATCTGACACGCGAAGGCCACTTTGATAGTGAATTGTAGCGACTGTTGGGGTCAATCGACCCATGCTGCCAATAGTGAGTGATCACAAACTTAACAATCGGAGTGAGATGCATGGGAACCACTCGGATCCCGCCGCAGTTGATCGTCGGCAACTTTCCGTATCCCGGAAAGACCCGACGATCCGGTCGGCATGCTGCTCATCGGGCGGGTCGGATGATCAAGAAATTGACCACATCGCCGCGCCGCACGAGCACCGTCACGGGCTTGGCCTTGTCGAGCTTGGCCACCAGCGTTTCGAACTGCTTGGCGCTGCTGACCTCGACGTTGTCCAGCGACAGCAGCACGTCGCCTTCGCGCAGCCCGGCGCGCGCCGAAGCACCGTCTGCGGTCTCGACACGCACACCGCCCTTGACCTTCAACTCCTTGCGCTGCGCGTCTGTGAGGTCGGCCACTGCGAGGCCGAGGCTGCCCACCGACGCCTGCGGCTTGGCGGGTTCCTTGTCGCTGCTGCGCACTGCACGGTCGGCTTCAAACTCGACCACGGTGACGCTGATCTCGCGGTACGCGCCACGCCGAAACACCTGAAGTTGCGCCTTGGCGCCCGGCTTCACGCCGCCCACGATGCGTGGCAGGTCGGCTGACTTCTCGACCGCTCGGCCATCGACCTTGATGATGATGTCGCCTGCCTCCACGCCGGCCTTCTCGGCGGGCCCGCCGGCTTCGACGCTGCGCACCAGTGCCCCGGTCGGCTTGCCCAGGCCGATGGATTCGGCCACGTCCTTGGTCACTTGATCGATGGTCACGCCGATGCGCCCGCGGATCACGCGGCCGTTCGTGCGCAGGCTGTCGGACACGCGCGTGGCCTCGTCGATGGGAATGGCGAACGAGATGCCCTGGTAGCCGCCGGAGCGGCTGTAGATCTGCGAGTTGATGCCCACCACTTCGCCGCGCATGTTGATCAGCGGGCCACCCGAATTGCCGGGGTTGATGGCCACGTCGGTCTGAATCAGTTGAAGGTAGTCGCCCGTGTCGCGCGACTTGGCGCTCACGATGCCGGCGGTCACCGTGTTCTCCAGCCCGAACGGCGAGCCGATGGCGATGACCCACTCGCCCACCTTCAGGCGGCTCACGTCGCCAATTCGCACGGCGGGAAGGCCGGTCGCGTCGATCTTCACGAGCGCCACATCGCTGCGCTTGTCGAAGCCGATCACCTTGGCCTTGAATTCGCGCTTGTCGGTCAGTGTCACGAACAGTTCGTCGGCGCCGTCGACCACGTGCGCGTTCGTCATCACAAAGCCATCGGCACTCAGGATGAAGCCCGAACCCTGGCCGCGCTGTTGCGGCTCGGCGTCGGGCGCCGGCTGCTGCGGCGCACCGGGGTTGGGCCGGTTCGGGATGGGCATGCCGAAGCGGCGGAAGAACTCGAGCATGTCTTCATCGACGCCCGGCCCGGCACCGTTGCGTGCCATGCGAGCGCGCTCGGTGGTGCGAATGCCCACCACAGCCGGGCCGACCCGCTCGACCAGCTCGGTGAAGTCGGGCAAGCCTTGCGCGCCAACCGGAGCCGCCGACAACACGCCGGTCACACCCAGGCCCAGCACCAGCACGGCGGGCCAGAGCCGCCGTCGCACTCCTTGCAGCAGGCTGGGGGTCGGGGCGGTGTCGGCAATTCCAAAGTACATCGGCATCAAAATCGGCTCCACAAGTAACGATGAATTGAAGCGGCGCACTCACGTGCGCCGGTGTTAGCGCTGGATGCGTTCCAGCGCCTTCGCAAAGATACGCAGTGTGGCAGCGGGCACTTCACCAACGACGGTGATCCACCAATCACCCTGCTGTTGCATCAGCGTCTGCATCGGGCCCACCGAGGCGAGCAGCGGTCGCGTGTGGCGCTGCGCGTTGAACGGCTCGATGAATACCGACACGTAGGTCAGCCCGTCGGAATAGATGGCCTGCAGCACCTGCGGGTCGCTGCCTCCGGGGGCGGGGGCGGGTGCGGTGGCGGGCGCGGGTGTGATGTTCGGCGCGGCGTTCATCGGCCGCCTCACACAACTGACCTCCTTGAAGCCGGGCGCAGGCTGGCGGAGCAGCCACCCTTCGGCATCGAGCCGGGTCGGGGTCATGGCCGGGCGCGAGACGCGGTAACCGTCGAGTTTCTTCATCGGCCCGAGCACGCTGTCGGGCTGCGCCTTCACGTCGACGGCGACTTCCGAAAACGCCGAACTTTCCAGCACCTCGTTGCGCTCGCCGATGGTGTCGGCACGCAGCAGCAAGCCCGAGGCCTGATCGGCCCAGAGCCGGTAGCCGTAGCGCAGGCCGTCCTTGGGCCGGACCGACAACACGTTGGCCGCTCGCCCGGCCACGCGCTCGACGCCTTGCGAGCGCACTTCGTAGAAGTCGGCGATGTGGTCGTCGCCGGCTTGCAGCAAGGCGGGAAACGACGTGGTCAGGCTGCGCTGCTCGATCAATACCAGTTTGCCCGACGGCCATACGGTGTGCACCGTGTCGTTGTGCCGGTAGACGAGCCGCTGCTGGCCGTCGAGGGTTTCGCTGCGTTCGAACTGGTTCGGTCCCTCGCAGTAGTGGGCGATGCGCGCGCTCGCCGCGGTGCCCCCGCTGCTGACGATGAAGGTGCCCTGGAAGTTGTGGCGGCTGGCCGCCTCATGGATGCGCGTGAGCCACGTGCGAACCTCACGCGCCTGCGCCGGCGCCGGCGTGTCACCCGTCGCTGCGGTCTGGCTCCAGGCGAGTTGCGCCGTGAGCAACGCGATGCCGCCGAGCGCCAGCAACGACGGCGAGCGCCAACGCAGCGACTCTCGCGCTGCAAGGCAGGTGCGGCTCACCGGCCGACCATCTCGACGGTGGCTGCGCGCAGAAAGCCCGACGGCACGCCCAGCGCCGAACTGCCTGCGAACTGCTTGTGGGCCGCGAGGTAGCGGTCGAGTTGTGCATCGCGCACGAACTGGGCGTTGGCAGCGAAGGCTTGAATGTCGCCGGCTGCGGGCGCGGCCGGAAGCAGTGCCGAGGCACTTGGCGCGGCCGGGGACGCGGTGGGTCCGAGGCTCGCAACCGCCGGCCCCGCGCCTGCTGCGGTATCGGGCCCGCGCGTGATCATCAACACGCCCGCCACCGCAACGAAACCGGCCGCCACCGCTGAAGGTGCCAGCCAGCCCCAACGGCCGCCGCGGCGCTGGGCCGCAACGGCCGCAGCCGGGCGCAGGTCGGCCGGCGCCAGAGGTTGCGGCGCGAGTACGGTCGGCTCGTCGGCCAGCCGCATTCGCAGCGCCTGCATGAAACTGGCGTCAGTGGACGCGCCGTGCGCCAGGTCGTCCGAGCGCATTACGTCGCCGATCAACTGATAGGCATGCCAAGTAGCACGTGCATCGGCATCAGCGCGCCACAGCGCACACGCGCTGGCCACGGCGTGCGCGTCGAGCGCGCCATCGGCCAGGGCCGACATGCGCTCGCGCGCAGCGGTTCGGGGGTCGGATTGTCCAGGCATTTCCATCTCCATCAAGCCATCACCAGCGCCCGCCATCGCGGGTGTCCAGCAACGGGCGCAGCCGCAACGCGATCGCCTCGCGCGCACGGAAGATCCGGGAGCGCACGGTGCCGATGGGGCAGTTCATCAGTTCGGCGATCTCTTCGTAGCTCAAACCTTCGATCTCGCGCAGCGTAATCGCTTGGCGGAGGTCATCGGACAAGGCTTCGATGGCAAAGTTCACAGCAGATGCAATTTGCTTGGCTGCGAGCACCGAGTCGGGGGTTTCTCCGCTGGCAAGTTCGTTTTCGAGGCGCGAGGTGTTGTCATCGTCGTCATCGCGCGAGGCGCGGGCCGATTCAGTCACCAGCGGGTCGCGCTTCAAGTCCATCAGCGCTTTCTTGGCCGTGTTCACCGCAATGCGGTAGAGCCAGGTGTAGAACGCGCTGTCGCCCCGAAAGTTGGGTAGCGCCCGGTAGGCGCGGATGAAGGTCTCTTGCGCGATGTCAGGCACCAGATCGACATCGCGCACCATGCGCGCAATCAGCCGCTGGATGCGGCGCTGGTACTTGACCACCAGCATCTCGAAGGCCTTGACATCGCCCAGCTTGACGCGTTCGACCAGCGGCCCGTCGATGTCGGGACCGTTCATGCGCAAACGCTCGTCATGGCGGTGCCGGCTCGGCGTTCGGTGCGGGCCGGGGCGAGTACAGCGCGCAGCGCAGCGCGTGCCACTGGGCCTCGATGCCGCGGCGCTGCACCGGCAGCCACACGGTGCGTGCCCCCGCACCCCGCACCGCTGGCTCGAAGCGCAGCAGCGCCCATAGGCCCAGGTCGATGGCCACGACGATCTCGCCTGCCACCGGCTCGACGGCAGCTGCGCAGTCTCGCCGCAGGCGCTGCAACCACCAGCCCTGGCCGTCCCAGCGCAACGTGGTGCACTGCACGCTTGCGAGAGAAGCCGCGAGCACGACGATCACAACGCTCGCCGTGACCAAGGTCGCAAGCAAGGCAATGCTCGTGTTCTGCGGCGGCGAGGTGTCCCGTGTCGACCACCAGGCCCAGACTGCGGCCAGCGCCGCGGCTGCGAGCAAGGCGACAGTCGCGCGCCACACGCCGAAGCGCGTCAACTCCACATCGATGGCCGGGGAGGTGCGCATGGGCGGCGCAGCGCGAGGGCGTCAAACGCGCTTGAAGATGAGCGTGCCGTTCGTACCGCCGAAGCCGAAGTTGTTCTTCACGGCCACGTCGATCTTCATCTCGCGCGCCGTGTTGGCGCAGTAGTCCAGGTCGCACAGAGGGTCCTGGTTGAAGATGTTGATCGTCGGCGGCGACACCTGGTGGTGCAGCGCGAGCACCGTGAACACCGACTCGATGCCGCCGGCGCCGCCAAGCAAATGGCCGGTCATCGACTTGGTCGAGTTCACGACCAGCTTCTTCGCGTGGTCGCCGAACGCGAGCTTGATGGCGTTCGTTTCGTTCACGTCGCCCAGCGGCGTGGAGGTGCCGTGCGCGTTCAGGTACTGCACTTGATCGGCGTTGATGCCGGCGTTGCGCAGCGCCGCTTTCATCGAACGCTTCGGGCCATCGACGTTCGGCGCGGTCATGTGGAAGGCATCGGCCCCCATGCCGAACCCGGCCAGTTCGGCGTAGATCCTGGCGCCGCGCCGCTTCGCGTGTTCGTACTCTTCGAGCACCAGCACGCCGGCGCCTTCACCGAGCACGAACCCGTCGCGGTCCTTGTCCCAGGGGCGGGACGCGGTCTGCGGGTCGTCGTTGCGCGTCGACAAGGCGCGTGCCGCCGCGAACCCGCCCACGCCGAGCGGTGACACGGTGGCCTCGGAGCCGCCGGCCACCATCACGTCGGCGTCACCGTATTCGATCAGGCGGCCAGCCTGGCCGATGCTGTGCAGGCCGGTGGTGCAGGCCGTGACGATCGACAGGTTCGGCCCCTGGAAGCCGTAGGTGATCGACACATGGCCCGAGATCATGTTGATGATCGATGCCGGCACGAAGAATGGCGTGATGCGGCGCGGGCCGCGAGCTACCAGTTCGGCATGCGTGTTCTCGATCAGCGGCAGCCCGCCGATGCCCGAACCCACGACCACGCCGATGCGCTCGGCCTGCTCTTCGCTCAGGTCGGCATTGGTCGGCAGGCCCGCATCGCGCACGGCCTGGATGGACGCAGCCAGGCCGTAGTGGATGAAGGTGTCCATGTGCCGGCCGTCTTTAGCGGGGAAGTAGTCCTCGGCATTGAAGCCTTTCACCTCGCCCGCGAACTTGCAAGCGAAGCTCGATGCATCGAACTTGGTGATGTTCGCAATGCCGGAACGTCCCGCCAGGATGTTCGCCCAACCTTCGGCCACCGTATTGCCCACGGGGCTGATCAGGCCCAGGCCCGTCACGACAACGCGGCGTCTGCTCATGGAGTGGTGCCTGGAATGCAGTTCGGATGAGCGCAGCGCTCAGGCCGCCTTCTGGTGCTTGACGGCGTAGTCGATCGCCAGCTGCACCGTTGTGATCTTCTCGGCCTCTTCGTCGGGGATCTCGATGCCGAACTCGTCTTCGAGTGCCATCACGAGCTCGACAGTGTCGAGCGAGTCGGCGCCGAGGTCGGCCACGAAGGCCTTGTCGTTGACCACATCGGCCTCAGGAACGCCAAGTTGTTCGGCAATGATTTTCTTAACGCGTGCTTCGATATCGCTCATAACTCCTCCGGGAGTGTTTATAGAAACAGCCCGTGATTCTAGGGCCTGCCCCGTGTCTTCACTGAGACACCGGGCAGCCTGCCGGACGGGCCCGCCGGCGCTTGAAATACGTCGCTGCGCGAGCGCGTCAATTCATGAACATGCCGCCGTTCACATGCAGTTCGGTGCCCGTGATGTAGCCCGCGTTCGGTGATGCCAGAAACGCCACCGCATGCGCGATGTCGCTCGCCCGCCCGAGCCGGCCGAGCGGGATCTGCGTCATCAGCGCGCCGGTTTGCGCGGCGGTCAAATCCTTCGTCATGTCGGTCTCGATGAAGCCCGGCGCCACGCAGTTGACCGTGATGCCGCGGCTGCCCAGTTCGCGCGCCAGCGAGCGCGTCATGCCGGCCACGCCGGCCTTCGCGGCGGCGTAGTTCGCTTGGCCCGCATTGCCGCTCGCGCCCACGACCGAAGTGATGTTGACGATGCGCCCATAGCGCTGCTTCATCATCGGCCGGATCACGGCGCGGCTGACGCGGAACACGGCCTTCAGGTTGGTGTCGATCACGGCGTCCCAGTCGTCGTCTTTCATGCGCATCGACAAGGTGTCGCGCGTGATGCCGGCGTTGTTGACGAGCACATGCAAGCCGCCATGTTCCTTGACGATGGCGTCGACTGCGGCCTCTATGCCGGCACCGTCATTGACGTTCAGGCGGCGCCCCGCGCAGCCCGGCCAGGCCGTGAGTAGCGCGGTGATGGCTGCTGCGCCTGCATCGGTGGTGGCGGTGCCGATGACCTTCATGCCTTGCGCGGCGAGCGCCAGTGCGATGGCCCGGCCGATGCCGCGTGATGCGCCGGTGACGAGGGCGACCTGGCCTGCAGTCGCTGGTACCGTCGCTGGTGCCATCGCTGGTGCCATCGCTGGTGCCATCGCCGCTGCGGTCGTTGCGCCGCCGCTCACGCGAACATCCCATGCACTGCGGCCAGCGAGGCCGGGTCGAACACCGCACCCGACAGCGCCTCGGCGTCGATGCGCTTGACCATGCCGGCCAGCACCTTGCCCTGCCCGCATTCGACGATGAGCGCGGCGCCACGTGCGCGCATGGCCTGAATCGTCTCGACCCATCGCACCGGGCCGAAAGCCTGGCGGTACAAGGCATCCCGAATCGCGGCGGGCTCGGTCTGCACCGCCACGTCGACGTTGTTGATCACCGGGATCAGCGGCGGCGCGATGTGTGTGTCTGCGAGGCGGCCCTTGAGCCGGTCCGCCGCCGGCTTCATCCGGCTCGAATGAAACGGTGCCGACACGGCGAGCAGCAGCGCCCGCTTTGCGCCCCTGGCCTTGAACAGCTCGCAGGCCTGGTCGACACCGGCCTTGGTGCCGGCGATCACGGTCTGCTTCGGGTCGTTGTAGTTGGCTGCGGCCACGGCTTCGCCAGTGGCGGCAGTCACTTCGGCGCAGCCGTCACGCACGGCCTGCGCATCGAGCCCGAGAATGGCGGCCATCGTGCCGGCGCCCACGGGCACGGCGTCCTGCATGGCCTGCGCACGGAAGCGCACCAGCGGCAGCGCGTCAGTCAGCGTCAACGAAGCTGCGGCGACCAGCGCCGTGTACTCGCCCAGCGAATGGCCGGCCAGCACGCTGGGCGCCAGGCCCGTGTCGGCAGCCCAGGCGCGGTAGCAGGCGATCCCGGCGGTCAGCATCACGGGCTGCGTGTTGGTGGTGAGGTCGAGCTGCTCCTTCGGGCCTTCGCGGATCAGCCGCGCCACGTCTTCGCCCAGCGCGTCGGAGGCTTCGACGAGCGTCTGCCGCACCACGGGGTGGTCGCCCCAGGCGTCGAGCATGCCCACGGACTGCGAGCCCTGGCCGGGGAATACGACTGCGAAGTTCGTCATCGCTGGATTGGAAAAGGTGGGGGTGAAGTGCGGCGCGGGCGTCGCGGGTCAAGGGTCGAGTTCAGAGGTCGAGAAGGACCGCGCCCCAGGTGAAACCGCCGCCCACGCCTTCGAGCAGCACCGTGTCGCCGGGCTTGATCTTGCCGCCGCGCACGGCTTCATCGAGCGCCAGCGGTATCGACGCAGCCGACGTGTTGCCGTGCTGATCGACGGTGACGATGAGCTTGTCGAGTGGCATCTTCAGCCGTTTCGTGGTGCTTTGCAGGATGCGGATGTTGGCCTGGTGCGGAATCAGCCAGTCGACGTCGTCGGCCGTCCGTCCGGCCTTCTCGATCACCGAGCGCGCCACGTCTTCGAGCACGCCGACGGCGAGCTTGAACACCGCCTGGCCGTCCATCTTGAGCAGCGGGTCCCCCAGCACCTTGCCGCCCGACACGGTGCCCGGCACGCACAGGATGTTCACGTGCCGGCCATCCGCATGCAACTCAGTGGCCAGTACGCCGGGCGTGTCGCTTGCTTCCAGCACCACGGCGCCCGCGCCGTCGCCGAACAACACGCAGGTGTTGCGGTCGCTGAAATCGAGGATGCGCGAGAACACTTCGGCGCCGATCACCAGCGCCTTGCGCGCCGCGCCGGTGCGGATCATCGAATCGGCCACCGTGAGGGCGTAGACGAAGCCCGAGCACACGGCCTGCACGTCGAACGCGGCGCAGCCGTGCACGCCCAGCTTCTGTTGCAGCAGGCAGGCCGCCGACGGGAACACCATGTCGGGTGTGCTGGTGGCAACGATGATCAGATCGATGCTCGCAGCGTCGCAATCGGCCGCTTCGAGTGCGCGTTGCGCCGCGACCAGCGCCAGGTCGCTGCAGCACACCTCGGGTGCCGCGAAGTGGCGTGCGCGAATGCCGGTGCGCTCGACGATCCACTGGTCGGACGTCTCGATGCCGTCCTTCGCCATCTGCGCGGCGAGGTCGTCGTTCGTCAGCCGGTTCGGCGGCAGGTAGCTGCCGGTGCCGGTGATGCGCGAGTAGCGGGGGAGCGGGGCGTTCATGCGGTCAGGGCGGAGACGGTTGCCGGCGACAGGGTGGGCGCCAAGTCAGCTGCAAGAGCGGCCTCGACGGCGGGGTGAGCGGGCATCGCGGCCATCGTCGACAGGATGCGATCGTGCACCTGGCCAAGTAAGCCATTGCGGGCGGCATCATAAGCCCGCACCAGCGCCTGTTCGAACGCATAGGCATCGGACGAGCCGTGCGCCTTGAACACCAACCCGCGCAGGCCCAGCAGCGAGCCACCGCTGTAGCGGCGGTGGTCGAGCCGGTTCTTGAACTGCTGCAACACCGGCCGCGCCGCCAGCGCCGCCAGTTTGGTGAAGATGTTGCGGCCGAACTCCTCGCGGACGATGCTCACGAACATCGCCGCGGCGCCCTCGGCCGTCTTGAGTGCCACGTTGCCGACGAAGCCGTCGCACACGACGATGTCGGTCGTGCCTTTGAAGATGTCGTTGCCTTCCACGTTGCCGTGAAAGTTGAGGTGGCCCCGGTCGGCCGCCTGGCGCAGCAATTCGCCCGCGTGCTTGATGACCTCGCTGCCCTTGATCTCTTCTTCGCCGATGTTCAACAGGCCGACCGACGGGTTTGGCTTGCCCGCGACCGCCGCAACGAGCGCGCTGCCCATCACCGCGAACTGCAGCAGGTGGTCGGCCGTGCAATCGACGTTCGCGCCGAGGTCGAGCACAGTGGTGTAACCACCGCGCTGGTTCGGCATGACGGCGGCGATGGCCGGCCGGTCGATGCCTTCGAGCGTCTTGAGCACATAGCGCGAGACCGCCATCAGTGCGCCGGTGTTGCCCGCCGACACGCAGGCCTGCGCTGCGGAAGTGCCGTCGGCACCTGCCTTGACCTGGCTCACCGCCACACGAAGCGACGAGTCGCGCTTGCGGCGAAGCGCCACTTCAATGGAATCGTCCATCTCGACGACTTCGCTGGCGGCGACGATCGTGCAGCGCGGCCAGTCCCGCGCCGCAGCAAGCGCTTCGGCGCGGCCGACGAGGATCAGTTCCGCTTGCGGGTGCGCGGCCAGGAACGCGCGGCAGGCCGGCAATGTGGCCGATGGGCCGTGGTCGCCGCCCATGCAATCGACGGCAATGCGGACGACCGGATCGACAGGCTCTGCAGGACCAGCGTGCGGAGGAAGAGCTTCAGCCGCGTTTGTCATGGCGCGGCCGCTCCAATACAAACACCCGGCGCCGCGCGGTAACGCAACCCGGGTGGTTTGGCAAAACGGGCAATGTGCACGGGCCGATCACGCAAACGACGCGAGCGGCAACGCGCAACGACGCTTCAGGCGTCTGCCTTGGTCTTCAGCACCTTGCGGCCACGGTAGAAGCCGTTGGGGCTGATGTGGTGGCGCAGATGCGACTCGCCGGTAGTCGGCTCGATCGCGGTGCCCGGTGCGCTGAGCGCGTAATGCGCGCGGTGCATGCCACGCTTGGACGGGGACTTCTTGTTTTGTTGAACGGCCATGGGGTTCTCCTGGTGCCCGTAGTAGAAACCTGGGCCGGCGGGTAGCGCCGGCGCTGCGAGAGGCGCTCTTCGAGTGCGCCGCTGCGTGGTTGTAACTTGGGGTCGGTATTTGCTTGCGGGGAAGCCCAAAATTCTAGCATGGTGCCCTGGCGCAGCCGGCGCGCACTGCCGCTGCTCAGCTCAACCCGGCCTTCGGCTTGAGCGCGGCGAGTGCCGCAAACGGGTTCGGCGCGTCGTCTAGCGGCGCCTCCGGTGCGCCGGCCACAAGCGGAGTGGGGCAGACCTCG
>Ga0123336_10000570_pt1 | contig 36472 bp, 31 predicted proteins | sample SSSSmetaG_FD_96466 | JGI IMG/M metagenome (GOLD analysis project Ga0123336, IMG submission 96466) | Glacier valley bacterial and archeal communities from Borup Fiord, Nunavut, Canada, to study Microbial Dark Matter (Phase II) - ​SSSS metaG | ecosystem: Environmental > Aquatic > Freshwater > Ice...
CAGGTCTACGCGATCCTGCTCGACGAAGGCCGCTATCTTGGCTCGGAGCGCACGATGTACCGCGTCCTGGCGGCAAACCTCGAGGTGCGCGAGCGTCGCGCGCAGTTGATGCATCCGCGGTACGCGGCGCCCGAGCTCCTCGCGACGAAACCGAACCAGCTTTGGTCGTGGGACATCACCAAACTCAAGGCACCGGCGACGTGGTCGTATTTCTACCTGTACGTGATCATCGACGTGTTCAGTCGCTGCGTCGTCGGCTGGATGGTTGCGCCCAAGGAATGCTCGAAGCTCGCCGAGAAGCTCATCGCGGACACCTGCGAGCGGCACGGCGTCGAGCGCGGTCAGCTCACGATTCACGCGGACCGCGGCAGCTCGATGCGTTCCAAGCTCGTCGCCCAACTTCTCGCCGACCTCGGCGTGACCAAGACCCACTCGCGGCCCCACGTGTCCAACGACAACCCGTTCTCCGAAGCTGCCTTCAAGACGCTCAAATACCGCCCAATTTTTCCCGAGCGGTTCGGCTCGATCGAAGACGCGCGCGCCTACTGCGTCGATTTCTTCGCTTGGTACAACGGCGAGCATCGTCATAGCGGCATCGGGCTCAACACACCAAACGACGTCCACTACGGACAAGCTTAGCAACGTCGGGAGCAGCGCGAGACCGTGCTCGCTGCCGCCTACCTCGCGCACCCTGAGCGCTTCGTACACGGTGTTCCACACGCGCCGAAACTGCCGACGGCGGTTTGGATCAACAAGCCGCTCGCGGATCAGCCTGATCCGATCGGATCAACTCACTAAACTACCGCACGCTGGTGTCTCAAACTTGTTGACAGGTTCCGCCTGACCAACAGCAGCGGGCCTGACAATCCGTTGGCATGGCTACCGTGTCACTAAGTTGCGAGGTCAGTCATCGACTCGATGATGATCTCACGAGCGCTGCTTCACTTCGCCGAGAGAATGATGCGGTCCGTGCCTCGCCACGTTTCATCCAACCACGCCGCACACCCACATCGAGCCGCTGAACCTAGTCATCAATCTCGATGATGATCTCTTCGCTCTGAATCACTTCTTCGGTCGCAGCTGCCGGCGCGGTCACCGCTGCGGGCGTGGCGTTGATGGCGGTAGCGGCAGGTGTCGCGGTCACCGCGACCGCCGCCGGCTTTTCGTCATCGGCTTTGGTTGCCGCGACCACGACCTTGGCTTCGTGCGGTGCGAGGCTCTCGCCGCCGTCGGTCTCGCTCGTGTGGCCCTTCGGCCAGGCTGCTTCGTGCGACGAGCCCGCGCAGGCGCCCAGTAGCACGGCAAGTAACGCGAAGCGCATGCCCAAATCGTAGCAGGACCGGGGTATCAACGCTGCCATGCTCGAAGTTGGTAAGAAAGCCCCCGCATTCAGCCTCGAATCGTCCGAAGGCGGCACGGTCAGCCTCAAGGATCTCGCTGGCAAGCTCGTCGTCGTCTACTTCTACCCGCGCGACAACACGCCGGGCTGCACGACCGAGGCGGAAGACTTTCGCACCGCGATGCCGAAGTTCACCAAGCTCGGCGTCACCGTGCTCGGCGTGAGCAAGGATTCGATCGAGTCGCACAAGAAGTTCAGCGAGAAGTTCAAGCTCAACTTCGCGTTGCTCAGCGATCCGGACGGCACGATGATCGAGGCCTACGGCGCGTGGGGCGACAAGAACATGTACGGCAAGAAGACCAAGGGCATCATCCGCTCGACCGTCTTGATCGATGGCAACGGCAAGGTCGTCGCCACCTGGCCCAAGGTTGCGGTCAAGGGCCACATCGATGCGGTGCTCGAATCGGCACGCACGATGGGCGCTCCTCCCAAGAAGAAGTGAAGAGGTAGTCAGCCCGCGATCCGGAAGCCGACCGAGCGCACGGTCTCGATCGCATCCGGCTTGGGCAGCTTGCGGCGCAGGCGCAGGATCACGTTATCGACGGCGCGCTCCGAGATCTCGAGATCCGCGTCGCCCCACGCTGCATCGAGCAGCGCCGCGCGTGACAGCGGCTTGCCCCGCGCCTTGACGAGCTCGCGCATCACCGCGAGCTCGATCGAGGTCAACGAGATCGTAGCGCCATCGATCCACAGCGCGTGGTTGTGGAGATCGAGCGTGAAGCCCGCGAACCGCAGCCGACCGTGGCGCGACGCGTTCCAGTTCATCCGGCGATGCACCGCACGGACGCGCGCCGAGAGCTCGCGCGCGCCGAGCTTGCCGGCGACCACGTCATCGAAGCCCGCGGCGAGCAGCGCCTCGCGCTCGTAACCACCGCCGTCTTCGATCACGCCGATCAGGCCGGCGCGGATCTCGCCGGTCGCGGCCCACTCGCAGATCCGATCGGCGAGCACGACCCCGAGCGCGGCATCGAACCAGAATACGTAGACTGCCGAAAGCGGATCTTGGCGCAGAACATCGGCGCTCGCGACATCCACGCGAAGCGAATCGCGGCGGAGCTCGGCCGCCAGATCGTGGGTCGCCGACGACACCACCGCGGCCACGATCGTCACCATCGGCTGTTGCGGGTCGTCGGCGGAGCTCCCAGAAAGCGCTTGCTCGGTCACGTGCACGAGTCACGCTACGCAACCAAGGTGAAGAGACGACGTCGGCCTTGCAACCGGACGGTGACACGACTGTCACCGTATGATTCACCGCTTCGTCACCGCGAAGTTTCCGAGGAATCATCGGCGTGTCGCAGCGCGTTGCTACGCTTGCTTCAGACGAACAGAGATCGAGAGTTTCAGCGACTGCGCGTGACCGCCGGTCTCTCTCATCGTCGACAATTTTAGGGTCGACAATTTCAACTGCCGCCATCGGCGATGTATGCAGCGCGCCAGCGCGCGGCCATCGTGGCGGTGCTCTGCCTGGATCATGTTCTTGATCTGCGGCGCCGCGAGCTTGTTTGGTTTCGGGTTGACCGCATGAACCGATCGCGCGCGACGAACCGTCCGCCGAGCAGGTTCTCAATGAAAGTCGCGGCTCTCCACGTCGATCACCGGTCGTGACAGCTCGGGATGCCAGACCTCCTCGCAGATCAAGTGGACGATGCCCTCCTGGACCTGCAACCGGCCGGTGATCCCGAGCAGCGACGTGGTCTTGATGATCGTCGCGTAATCCGCAAACACCTGCGCCCACACGACGAGGTTCACGAACCCGGTCTCGTCCTCGAGCGTCATGAACACCACGCCGCTCGCGGTGCCAGGCTGCTGCCGGCAGATCACGATGCCGACGTATTCCAGCCGCTGGCCATCACGCCCGCGAGCGATGGTCTTCGCATCGGGCCAGCCCTTCGCGCGCAGCTCTCCGCGCAAGGGCTGCAATGGATGCCCCCGCGTCGAGTGATCGCTCGACGCGTAGTCCCAGAAGATTTCGTCGAGCTTGGTCAGCTTCGTGAACCCGACATCGCCGTGCACGTCGCCACCGAGATCGAGCGGCTCGTCTTGCCGCCGCACCCAGCCCGCGGTCTGCCACAGCGCATCGCGCCTGCCGTGCCCGCTCTCGAGCAAGGCGCCGAGCGCGCCAGCCTCGGCGAGCGCGGTGTGAATTCTCGAGGGCATACGACTACGTCGCACGAAATCTTCGATCGATTCGAACCGGCGCGCAGCGCGTGCGCTGATGATCTGCTGGCCTTCGGCGAGCTGCAGGCCCTTGACCCAGCGCAGGCCCATGCGGACCGCAAAGCCGTGAGCGTCGTTGATCTCCTCGAGCGTGCAATCCCACGCGCTCTCCTGGACATCGACCGGGCGCACCTCGAGGCCGTGCCGGCGCGAATCGCCGATGATCGTCGCGGCCGAGTAGAACCCCATCGGTTGGGCATTGAGCAGCGACGCCGTGAACTCCGGCAGGTAGTGCTTGCGCATCCAGCACGTCGCGTACGCGATCAACGCGAAGCTCGCGGCGTGGGACTCGGGAAAGCCGTACTCGCCAAAGCCGCGGATCTGCTCGAACACGCGCTCGCCGAATTCACGCGCGATGCCTTTTTGCTCCATCGCACCGATCAGGCGCTCGCGATGCTTCTCGATCCGACCGGAGCGCCGCCACGCCGCCATGTCGCGCCGGAGCTGGTCGGCCTCGCCCGGCGTGTAGTCGGCAGCGACGACCGCGAGCCGCATGACTTGTTCCTGGAACAGCGGCACGCCGAGGGTCTTCGCGAGCACCGGCTCGAGACACGGGTGCGGATATTCGACCGGCTCGAGACCACCGCGCCGACGCAGGTAGGGATGGACCATGCCGCCGGAGATCGGGCCCGGCCGCACGAGCGAGACCTCGACGACGAGATCGTAGAACGTGCGTGGCTTCAGCCGCGGCAACATCGACATTTGCGCGCGCGATTCGATCTGGAACGTGCCGACGGTGTCGGCGGTGCAGATCATGTCGTAGGTGGCGGCGTCCTCGGCGGGGATGGTCGCCATCGTGAGATCGAGGTTGCGATGTGCGCGCAAGAGATCGAGCCCGAGGTGGAGCTGGTGGAGCGCGCCGAGCCCGAGCAGGTCGACCTTGAACAGCGCGAGATCGTCGAGATCGTCCTTGTCCCACTGGATCACGGTGCGGCCCGGCATCGCCGCGTTCTCGATCGGGACAATGTCGTGCACCGGCTCGTGACCGAGCAGAAAGCCGCCGGGATGAACCGAGAGGTGGCGTGGGAATTCGAGGATCTCGTCGGACAGGCGCGCGAGATGCTCGAGCGCGTGCGCGTGGCCGCCCTCGGCGAGGCCGGAGCGGGCGAGCGCTTCTTGTTCGACGAGGCCGTACTTCGAGAGCAACTTCGAGGCGCGATCGAGCGCGGTCTCCGGAATGCCGAGCACCTTGCCGACATCGCGCACCGCCGAGCGCGGCCGGTAGCGGATGATGTTGCAGACCATCGCGGAGTGGTCGCGGCCGTACACGTTGTAGACGTGCTGGATCACTTCCTCGCGCCGCTCGTGCTCGATATCGAGATCGATATCGGGAGGCTCGGCGCGTTCGCGCGACAGGAACCGCTCGAACAACAGGCCCATGCGCACCGGATCGACCGCGGTGACGCCGAGGCAGAAGCACACCGCGGAGTTCGCGGCCGAGCCGCGGCCCTGGCACATGATGTCGCGGCGGCGACAGTACGAGACGATCTCGAACATGGTGAGGAAGTAGCCCGGGTAGTCGAGCTCTTCGATCACCGCGAGCTCGGCATCGAGCTGCGTGCGGACATCGGCCGGCACGTCGCCCGCGCCGACGCCATCACGCCACTCTTGCGGGTTCGGAGGCGGCCCACCACCGTAGCGCCACGCGGCACCATCGGCGACGAGGCGGCGCAGGTAGGCCGCGCTCGTCGAACCATCGGGGAGCCGCTCGGAGGGATAGCGATAGCGCAACTCTTCGAGCCCGAACGTGCAGCGCTCCGCGATCGTGAGCGAGCGCGCGAGCGCGGCAGGCTCGTCGGAGAACAGGCGCGAGAACGCGTGCGGTGGGCGAAGATCGTATTCGTCGTTGCCGCGGATCATCCGGCCCGCCGTGGCGAGCGTGACCTCGTTGCGGATGCAGGTGAGGACGTCTTGCAGAGGGCGGCGCGAACGCGAGTGGTAGAGCACTTCGTTCGTGGCGACGAGTGGGATGTTGAATGCGTGCGCGCGCGCGCGGATCCGGACTTCTCGCGGTACGTCGTCGGCGCGGCGATGGCGCGGCAGGGGAATGTAGAGGCGATCGCCAAACGCGGTCTTGAGGGACCCGACCAGATCGGGCGACGGATCGATCTCGTCGCCGAACAGGTCGCACCACAACGCGATCGTGCCTTGCGCGTGCTCGCAGACCTCGGGCCACGACACGAGCGAATCGCCTTTGTCACAGCGGCGCCGACCGAGTGTCGCGAGCCGCGTGAGGTTCGTCCAACCCGTGCGATCCATCGCGAGCAACACGATGCGCGAGGGATTCGGGTGGCCCGCGATCTCGACATTGGCCGCCGCGCCCTCGCGATAGCCGAGCACGGCTTGCCGCGGTTGCGAGCGCTTCGTGCGACCGCGCCGACCGGTCGTGGGAATCGTCGGGGGCAGATCATCGGTATCGACACCCCACCCTGGACCGCGCCCGATCTTGCCGATCTCGCCGTGCAAGCCAACGCGGGGCCTCGTGACCGAAGAGAACGCGAGCTGTGCTGTGGGAGGCGCGACCGTGAATTGCACGCCGCAGATCAGCTGGATGCCGAGCTCTTTGGCTTTCTTGTGCGCGCGGACCAGGCCGTACACACCATCGCGATCGGTGATCGCGATCGATCGCAGGCCGAGACGATGCGCTTCTTCGATCAGCTCTTCGGCGTGGCTGGCGCCTTCGAGGAACGAGAAGTTCGACTTGCACCACAACGGCGCATACATACTGTTCAGACGTTCAGCTATTGGTAAAGCTTTGTCAATCCAAAGAGTTGGTTAGACGAAATCCCGTGGAAACACCGCCGTCGTGGGGATGTGGCACGGTGGGTCGTGGGCGAGAAGCTACCTACGGACCGCGTCATCCAGGTTCATCACAAGGGCGAGATCGGCTCGGGGGTCGACGGCATCCTGCGCCTGATCGAGCTCGCGAGTCACGATGGCGAGATCGAAACAATGCTGAACGCGATGTGCGATCAGGTCGCCGCGATCACGGGCGTCGCGATCGCGAGCGTGTACGTGGCGGAGGATGAAGCGCTCGTGATGCGCGGCAACTACGGATTCGGGCCGAGTGCACTCGGCACCACGCTCGCGGTCGGTGAAGGCATCACCGGACTCGTCGCCGAATGCATGCGCCCGATCTCGGCATCGAACGCCGCGACCGAGGCTTCGTACAAGGCGGTGCCCGGGCTCGATGAAGATCGCTATCCGGCGTTTGTCGGCGTGCCGTTGATCAGCGGCGGCGGCGCGGTGGGCGTGCTCGTGCTCCAGCGTCCAGCCGAGCCGTTCGCGGTCAACGAGGTGACGCTTGCGACCGCGCTCGGCGCGCCGATCACGCTGGCGATCGAGCGCCGCCGGATGTCGGCGTTTCGTTCGGCGCGGCTGCACGGTAGAGGTCACGGCGGTGGTGTGGTGCTCGGGCGCGCGGGCGTCGTACCGACCACGACCGCGCTGACGTGGCAAGCGACCGCACCGACCGATGTCGATCGCGCGCTGGGCCGCATTCGCGACGACATGGGCCGCGCCGTGAAACGCTTGAAGCATGCCGAGGATCCTCGCGTCGGGGCGGCGCTCGATCGCGTCGCGCTCGGCCTGATCGACGAACGCCTGCGCGAGAAGTTGATCGAGGGCGCGATGGGACCCAAGGGCTTACGCTCGGTGGCCAAGGAATACGCGCGCGCACAGCACCGGCTTGGCTCCGAGACTGGCGGAGAGGATCGCGGCGCCGAAATCGAAGAGCTGTGCGTGCTCGTCGGGATCACCGCCGATGCGCGCGCCTCGGTTCGCCCCGGCGCGGTCTGGATCGCGGATCGGATCGGCGCGGTGATAGCGATCGGTGCCGTCGCGAGGGGTGCCGGCGCGATCGTCACGAGCTCGAGTGCTTCTCCCGCGGCGCTTGCGATCCTCGCAGCAGCGGCGCTGCCGATCGTGACTGACGTGCCGGGACTATTCGGCTGGGCTCGCCCTGGTGACTTGCTTGCTCTCGACGCGACGGCTGGCACGGTGCTGGTGCAACCGGCACCGTCCGATCTCGACAAGCTTCGCCGCGCCCGCGACGAAGGTGTTGGCGTCGCCGACGACGCGAGTGGTTAGCTACCTCCCGCGACCGCGGAAATAAAAGCCACCGCCGCCGAGGAGGAATACGACAAGAACGATGATGATGAGCGTGGTCATGCCGATAACAACAGCATCTGTCATGCCATCGCCGGCGGTCCTGACGGTCCTCGAGCGCAACATCGTGGTTCGATGCCGCGCGGGATTGTCGCCCACCCGCTCGCCAGGGTGAGCGAGCCATCACGGAACGAGCTGAAACGCTCGGCTACTCCTGGACGTCGTAGTAATCCTGATCGTCATCGAGCATCAAGATGCGGTCATCCGAATCCTGGCGGACGTCGACGACCTTCTTCACGAGCTTCTTGAGCTCCGCAACTGCTCGCGCGATCACGCGATTTCCACCGAACACGAGCTCGATCAACTTCGGGAAGGCTTCGCGCTGCGCGATCAGATCGCGCACGCCGGTCTCCGGATCGGTGAGCGCGAAATCGAGCCGCTCGAGCGAGCGCGACATCGGCTGCTGACCGAGGCCCGCGAGGATCTGGTCGACGAGGTGGGGCGTACGGATCGCGAGCTTCTTGATCCCGAGGTCCGCGCGCGCGAACAACGGCGCGAGCGCCGGCCACTGATCGCGGGTGGCTTCGAGGCGGAGATGCAGATCTTTGATCGTGGGCCGGATCCGCGTGAGCGTCTCGAGCGCCTCGTTGCTCGGCCCGTCGTGCAACTTCAGTACGAGCCGACGCAACGGTGCTTTTGCGATCACATCGATCCGCTCGAGGCGCGCCGTCGTCACGATCTTCAGCGAACACAGCGTCTCGGGGCGCAGCGCCGCGAGCGCACCTTCGATCGCGTCCTGGCGGACATCCCGGATCGTGACGTCTGCGAGAAATCGGCCGGATGAATGCGCGACCACCTCGCGCACCAGCTTGCCGAGATCGACGCTCTCGCCCTCGAGGTTCAGATCGATCGCGTGGATGAACCCGCAGTGCCATCGCAGCGGCGATTCGGTGCCGAGACCCTCGTACTTCTCGAGCGGACCGAGCAGCTGCGCCTTGTGACGCGCGAGGTGGCGCTTGGTCGCCTCGGCGATCTTGCGATCGTCATCGTCGGCGAGCTGGAGCGCGATCAGCTCCCCGCGAGGATGGTTCTGCGCTTGATACCAATCGCCGTACACCGCGTACGCGTCGCGGTCGTACGGATTGGCGACGATCGCCTTCTCGAGGTCGGGCTCGATCGGTTCGGCCTTGGCGGTGACTGCCTTCTTCGATGCGGCGGCGGCGAGCGCCCAGCCTTCGGCTTGCTTCGCCGCGATCAACTTTCCGTACTGGACGGCCGCGTGATCCGGCGAGACGAACTTGCGCACGTTCTCCTTGCCGCCAGCGGTGAGCAACAAGCGCGCGCCATCTTGCTCGATCTGCCACTCGTCCACGTCGAGCGTGAACCGCGGCACTAACGCGACCTCGTGGAGCTGGTGTCACCTTGGTTGTCCGTCACGATGTGACTCTTGCCCGAACTCTGACAATTTTGTCTGAAAGTACGAGCGCTTTCACACCACGGCCGAGTGTTGTCCGCAATTTGCGCGGGCACGCGTGTTGCTCGATTCAGCACCAGATGAAGTACCTGGTGGTCCTCTTGCTCGTGGCTGGCTGCGGCCTCAATGACGATATTGCCGGGAAAGTCACGATCGATCAGGGGGTCTACGGGCTGCTCAGCTCCGGCGGTGTGGGTGCGGCGAACCAACAAGTTTCGGTGTACGCCGCGACTTCGAGCGGTGCGTACGCCACGATCACGAGCGACGGTCAGGGCGTCTATCAGATCAAGCTGCCGGTCGGCGACTACACGATCTGCACGAGTGGGTGCATCACGATCTCGACGTCCGATTCGACCGTCCGCTACGACTGGACCGATGGTCCCGGCGGCGGCACGTGGAACAAGAACTGAGCACATCGCGTATGCTCCGCACGTGGCGCTCGACCTGATAGCGGAGCTGGAGATCGTGATCGGTGCGATGGAGAGCGCTGCCGTTCCCTATGCCGTCTGTGGTGGTCTCGCACTCGGCATTCTCGGGTATCCGCGAGCCACGATGGATATCGATCTGCTGATCGCACCCGCGGATGTCGCCTCGGCGAGTGCCGCGGTCACGCAGGCGGGCTTCGACATTCCGGCGCGTCAGATGATCTTCGGACTGAGCACCGGCCGGCGCCGCGAGGTGCTCCGGCTATCGAAGCTAGATCCAGATGGTTCGCTGCTCACGGTCGACCTTCTCCTTGCCGGCGAAGAGCTGATCGGTGTGTTCCAAACGCGAATGACCGTGCCCTGGCGCGGACGAATGATCGCGGTCGTCACGAGGGAGGGTCTTGCTACAATGAAGCGAATCGCGGGCCGCCCGCGTGATCTCGCTGACCTCGCAACGCTCGAAGGTACTGATGAAGACGAAGCTTGAGCCTGATATGTCCGAGCAAGCCGTTACGCGGCGGCTCGAGGAGATCCGCGCGCTCTACAAGTTGATGATGTCGTTCCGAGCGTGTCGCGAAGCACTGCCGACGGACCAGCGCCTTGGCTGCGCTACTCGACCGCGCCTTGGCTAAACCAGCGCCGGCGATTGCGATCGTAATAGACCCACAAGCAATCGCCGCGGCGCAGCTCGGCGAAGTGATACTCGCGGTGCTGCTCGTGCGCCCACCAGCCGCCAGAGACCACGTACGGCCCGAGGATGCGCACCACCGCCCCGTGCTCGAGCCCTGAGAGTAACCAACCATCATCGCGCACCTGGCGCGCTTGCGGCGGCAGTAACTGCGGCCTGGTGTGCATGCGCCGCACGAGCGGCCGCACGAGCTTCGGTTGCGGCGACGCGGGCACCACGACCGAGAGGGGCTCCCAGCCAAACGTGGCCTCGGGCAAGTGACCTTCGCGCAGCACCGCGCGCACCACGGCTTCATCCCCGAGCTCGGCGCGCACACTCGCGATCGCTTCGTTCGCGAGCCGCAGATCGCGACGCGGGCGCTGCACGAACATCGCGAGCTGCTCGCGCGTCGCGGCGACATCGTCGGCCCAGACCCGCGCCGCATTGATCGGCGCGGCGGGTGGCGTGCCCGTGATCCGGAGGTGGACGAGCCGCAACAACGCGCGGCCATCGAGTGTGGGCTGTGCAGGCTTGATGCATTCGGCGCGCAGCTCGGTCTCTCCGACGGCAAAGCGCAACACGAGCTCGACATGGAGCGCGGTGACCGCACGACCGCGCGCGGCGAGCCGATCGAGCAAGCGATCGATCGCGGGGCGCAGCACGAACACGAGCTGTTCGGAATCCTCGACATCGTCGTCGAGAAGGATCCGTTCATCGGGCGCTTCCGGTGGCGCGAGCGGCACGATCGGATCCCAGCGCTCGCCGGCTGCGAGCTGATACATGCGATGCGCCTCCTTGCCGAACCGCTCGAGGATGCCACCGCCCGGCAGCCGCACCATCTCGCCGAGCTTGGTGACGCCGAGGCGCGCGAGTGAATCGCGTAGCTTCGGATCGAGATCGAGGCGCGCGAGTGGCACGGCCGCAGCGGCCGCGCGTTCATCGGCATCGTTGCGCAGGATCGTGATGCCGGTGCGTGTGGCGCGTGCGATCGCGTACGTCGCGAATCGCGAGAAGCCGACCACGACCGCGCCGGTGTAACCGAGCGACGTGACCGTGCGCTGGATCGCGAGGCCCCAGGCGGATCCAGCCGCGGCATGCGTGGCCAGCCGATCGGTGGAGATCGGACGTGCGGCGATCGCCCGACCGCGCCTGAAAGGTTCGAAGGCGATCCGCTCGAGCCCGTCACCATCCAACCAGAACGTCCCGGGCTCGTCGCTCGGTTCGACGCGCGGCGAGAGTGAGTGCAGCGCTTCGCGCAGCTCCGTGAGCGCAGCTGCGATCCGTGCGGGTGGAATCACGCGTGCGCGCAGCCCGCGAAGTAAGCCGAGCGCGTGCGCGTAGCGCTGCCCCGGTAACACCGCCGCGGCGCGCGCGATCTCGCACGCCCACAACACGGTGCCTTGCGGGCGATCCTCGTCGATCACCACGACCGGATGCGTGCGCAGCTCCGGCTCGTCTCGCCATGCCAGCTGGAGCGGCAATGCCGGGAGATCGAGGCACGCGATCGCTGGCACTGTACGAGTGTTCAGCTATTCATTTAGCCGTGTCAACTTAATGAGTTAATCCGGAGAGATCCCCTACCGTTCGCGCATGAAGGACAAGGTCATCGTCATCACTGGGGCCTCCGTCGGCATCGGCGCGACGCTCGCCCGCGAGGTCACCAAACGCGGTGCGAAGGGCGTCGTGATCGCGGCGCGACGTGAAGCGGAGCTCGCGGCCCTCGCGAAGGAGCTCGGTCCCAACGCCCTGCCCGTGGTCTGCGATGTCACCAAGCGCGCCGACATCGATCATCTGCGCGATCGCGCGCTCGAGCGCTTCGGTCAGATCGACGTGCTGGTCAATAACGCGGGTCGCGGCATCACGCGCATGGTCTCCGAGCTGACGGACGAAGACATCGACAGCATGGTCTCGATCAACATCAAGTCGGTGGTCTACGGCATCCAGGCCGTGCTGCCACACATGAAGGAGCGCAAGCGCGGCCAGATCATCACGATCTCCTCGGGTCTCGCGCGGTTCCCGCTCGCCGCGCCGCGCAGTATCTACGCGGCGTCGAAGGCCGCGGTGAACTTGTTGATGGGCACCCTACGCATGGAGCTGCGTGCCGCGTATCCCGACATTTACTGCACGACCGTGATGCCGGGCGTCGTCGCGACCGATTTCGGGAACAACGCGCTCTACGGCGGCTACGACAGCCGGCAGCTGCCCGGCGCTCAGCCCGTCGAAGAAGTCGGAATCGTGATCGCCGATGCGATCGACAAGCCGGTCGCCGAGACCTTCACGCGCCCGCAGATGTTCGACCTCCAGAAGGTCTACTACTCTTCAGCTGATGTGACCGAGATGGAAAGTGCGCCGCCGTTCTTCTCGTCGCCGCGTTAGATCACGCGGACCACGAAGGAGTCACCGCGGCTGTTTCTTCAGCGCCGTTGCTACGAGCTTGTTCGAAGCCCTTGCTCGATCATCGCGAGCATCGTCATAGCGCCCAATATTTTACCAGGTGGGCAAATCCGCTACAGGCCTGCGGGGGCTCGACGACGAACGGTGTGCTGCCAGCCCGGTCCACGGCGCTTATCTTTGAGCGCGCGAACGGTGATCGAGATGTCGTCTCGATCGCGCAGCCGCAGCGCTTCAGCCCGCAGAGAGACGAGAGATCCCAGCGATGCGGTCTCGGTAGTCTTATCGGTGATGCACACGATCGCGGCATCGTGGGTCTGCGCGAGCGTGACGAGCCGGCCTTGATTCGCGATGGCGAGCTCGACCGAGCCGCCCGACGGCGAGCACAGATCGAGCACGACCAAGCCGAACGCGCTCGATCGCAAGAGACGCTCGGCAACACGCGCTGCGGCGATCGCATCGCGCACGCGCACCACGACGAGCGCCGCGAGATCGACGCCCGACTCTGCGACATCCGGCGGATAGAACGTGCCCGCCGTTGGCGCGATCCACGCGACGGGCTCGCCTTGAGTCTGCGCTTCCGAGACGAGCTCGATCGCGGCGGTCAACGTGGCTGTCGCGCCCCGCGCCGAGAGCTCGACGAGCCGACCGCGCAACGTATTCAGCTCCCACGTCGCCGACGACGCTTGCTGGATCAAACGATCGGGCCCGCCGGCCATGCGATCGAGGTACCCGACCTTTGCCGCTGCCGCGGAGCCAACGGAGCCGCGAGCGGTGGCGAGGAAGCGTTCGAGATCGGAGCCCATGTACATCCGTTCAGTACCAGGCAGCTCTGACAACCGCACGGCGACGCCGATCCCTCACCCACTCCCGCAATCACTTCACGGGGATGGTGAGCGTGGCGCCGTCGACCGGGGAGACCGAGATCTTCAACGAGATCCTTTCGCCATGCACGCACGCATCGAGCACCGCCTTGTGGTGCAGCAAGATCTGCATCGTCTCGCTCAGCGCATCGCGCGGAGCCTCCGTCTCGCCGCCAGAACGATCAGGATCCACGCGCGCGACATCGCGCGAGGGTAGCATCGGGTTCATGACGTTCGAGGAAGCTCGCCGAGCGCTGTACCAAGCACCGCTCGCGGAGTTCGTTAAAGAACGAACGCGCCTCGCGAACGAGCTGCGTGCTGCCGGCGAGGTGAAGGCCGGGGCGAAGCTCCGCCAGCAACCGCGACCTTCGGTCTCGGCGTGGGTCACAAATCAGCTCTACTGGCACGCGCGCGATGTGTTCGACGCGATGCTCGCCGCCGCGACCACGCTGCGCAAAGGCGACCTCTCGGCGACCACCACGCATCGCGAAGCGACGACCTCGCTGCGCCAACGCGCGAGCGCGATGCTCACCGATGCAGGTCACAGCGCGACGCCCGCCGCGCTTCAAAAGGTCGCGACGAACCTCGCCGCGATCAGTGCGCGCGGTGACTTCTTTCCGGACGAGCCGGGCGAGATGACCACCGACCGCGACGCGCCCGGCTTCGGTTAGCGCTTGCCACGCGGGACGCCGAACGTGGCGTCGACGGTCTCTTGCTTGCTCGCACGCACGAACGTGAGCTTCGTTGCCACACCGGGCTTCGCGGCTTGCAAGACGAACATGAGATCCTCGATGCCACGGATCTCGACCTCGCCGACCTTGATGATGCGATCGCCTCCCCTGAGGCCAGCCTTGGCAGCAGCACCTTCGGGCACGACATCGGAGAGCGTGACACCGGGGAGCTGGTTCGGATCTTCGGAGTACGAAGGCACGGTGCCGAGCGATGCACCGACGTGGCGAACATCGCCGAACGTGTGCTCCGGCGGAGCCTTGACGTAGGTCAGTGCACCCGCGCGATTCGCGACGCGTGCTGCGAGGTCCGCCGCGACCATCGAGACGCGCGAGCCGCCCGCAGCATTGATCTTGTCGGCATCGTCGGTCGCGGTGTGATAGTCGAGGTGGCTGCCGGTGAACATGAACACGACCGGAATGCCCGCGACGTAGAACGACATGTGATCGGACGGGCCGTAGCCGGAACCGCCGATCGTGCAATCGACCTTCGCCGCGGCACACGCGGGCTCGGCGAGCTCTCTCCACTCCTTGGCCGAATCGCCGCCATTGATGCTGAGACGATTCGCGCGCATGCGCCCGACCATGTCCATGTTGATCATCGCGATGATGCTCTTTGGATCCTTGAGATGCTTCACGTAGAAGTCCGAACCGAGGTCGCCTTCTTCTTCACCGGAGAAGGCGATCACGTAGATATCGCGCTGGAGCTCGCCCTTCTTCGCGGCGAGCAGCTTCGCGGCTTGCAGCAGCGCCGCGACGCCCGACGCGTTGTCGTCGGCGCCGTTGTGGACCGCGTGGACCTTGGGATCGAGCGCGTTCGAGCCGCCCCCCATGCCGAGGTGATCGAGGTGTGCGCCCAGCACGATCACGCCCGGTTGTTTGTTCGCGGCGCCGGCGTGGATGACGCCGATCACGTTCGAGGTTGGTGACTTCACGGCTTGGAGCTCGACCGCGATCGCGGCCTTGTGCGAGCCCTTCGCGAGCTGCGCCGCGACACTGCGCTTGACGACGATGATCGGGATGCCCGCATCGCTAGCCGCACCATTGACCTCGCCCACGCCACCCGGCACGAGCTCAGGGAGCGCGGCTTCGTCTTGCTTGAGATCGCCATCGTCGACGACGATCACGGCGAGCGCGCCCTTTTGCTTCGCGTTGAAGGCCTTCCTGCGCAGATCGCCGAGGCTGGCCGCGACGAGCGGATCGGCCTTCGGGTCGAGCTTCGTATCGAGCTTCGTATCGACGGCTGGCGCGAACCGATGGACGAGGACGATCTTGCCTTTCACATCCTTACCCTTGTAGTCGTCGCGCTTGGACTCGGGGTCGACAATGCCCCAGCCACCGTTGACGAGCGTGCCGGTGATCGGCCTCTGACCGGAGAACGGCATCGGTGCAAACTCGGTCGCCGCGATCGCGGTGCCGTCGATCGCGAGCGAGGTCTTCGCGCCGCGCTTGATCTCGGTCGTGACCTCGAACTGCTGGCGCCATGTACCGTCGTTGCCGGGCTCGACGCCGGCGGCTGTCAGTCGTTGCTCGACATAGGCGGTCGCATCGGCGAGGCCCTTCGTGCCGATGCCACGGCCTTCGCGCGCATCGTCAGCGAGCCATTTCACGAGCGCACCGTAGTCGTCGGCGAGTGCGGTCTCGGGCTGATACGTGGTGGTGCCCGGCGGGTTGTCGTCCCACGGCGTGACGAACACGTTCGTGTCGTGCTCGCCGGCAGGACTACCGGTGACGCGATAGACATCACCAGCGTTGGTCTTGATCACGTCGCGGCGATTCGACGACATCGAGAGTGTCTTGCCATCGGGCGAGAACACCGGGAAGCCATCGAAGCCCGCCGCCGTCGAGATCCGCTCGAGGTGCGTGCCATCGGTATCGATCGCGAACAGATCGAACTCGGGGCCGCGCGGCTGCAGATAGTTCGAAGCGAACATCACGCGCTTGCCGCTCGGATAAAAATACGGCGCGAACGAAGCGCCGGGCAAGTAGGTGACCTGGTGAGCCTCGGTGCCGTCGGAGTTCGCGACCCAGATGTCCATCTTGGTCGGTTGCACGAGGTTCTGCTTGAGCAGCTCCTTGTACTTCTCGAGCTCCGCGCCTTGCGGCCGCGACGAGCGCCACACGATCTTCGAACAGTCCTGCGAGAAGAACGCGCCGCCGTCGTAGCCCGGGAGGTTCGTGAGCTGGCGCAAATTGCCGCCATCAGCATCCATCCGCCACAGTTCGAGATCGCCGCTCCGCATCGAGGTGAAGATGATCGACCCGTCGACGCCGCACACGGTCGCCTCGGCGTCGTAGCCCGGCGTGTTCGTGAGCTTGCGACGATTTGTACCGTCGGCGTTCGCCTTGTAGATGTCGTACTCGAAGAGACCCCAGTTGTAGCCCTTCGACATGTCGGGCGGCGTCGGGCATTCCGCGGACGACTCTTCGGTCGAAGCCCAGATGACCTCTTGGTCACCCTTCAAGAAGTACGAGCAGGTCGTGCGGCCCTTGCCCGTCGAGATCAGCTTCGCTTGCCCGCCGTTCGCCGGCATCATCTCGATCTGGTCGCACTTGTACGGCTTGTGATTGGTCTGGAAGATCAAGCGATCGCCGCCGAACGACCAGTACGCCTCGGCGTTGTCGCCGCCGAATGTGATCTGCTTGAGGTTCTTGAAATGGCGCTCTTCAAGCGTCGCCATGTTCTTTGCTTCGGCATTCGGTTTCGCGACCGCAGTGGTCGCCGTTTTCGCGGGCTCCGTCGGACAGCAGCTCGCGCACACCCAGATCAGCAACAGACGTCGCATGGTCGCGAGCGTAGCCGATCGGCCTAGCTGTGATACCAAGATGCTCATGCATTCCGTCGAAGACGCCGCTTCAACCGTTGCCTCGCGGATGACGAAGCTCGCGACCGAAAATGTGCCGCTCCGCGATGCGCACGGGCGCTTCGCCGCGGTCGATGTGATCGCGCCACGCTCGGTGCCGAGCTTCGACAACTCCGCGATGGATGGCTATGCAGTGCGCTGGGCAGACCTCCCCGGCACGTTCCAGGTCGTCGCGACTGTCGGTGCGGGGCAGCTCATGACGACACCGGTGCCGCCGCGCGCCGTCGTTCGCATCCTCACGGGAGCACCGATGCCGGCCGAGCTCGACACCGTCGTGATCCAGGAGCATGCCGAAATCGAAGGCGATCACGTGAAGCTCCCCGAGGAGAAGCAGGGCGAGAACACCCGCAAGGTCGGCGAAGACATCGCGCGAGGCGAGGTCGCGGTTACCGCCGGCTCGCGCCTCGGTCCGGGCGAGCTCGGCTTGCTCGCGGCGCTCGGCGTCTCCGTGGTGCCGTGCGTGCGTGCACCGCGCGTCGCGATCATCGCGACCGGTGACGAGCTGGTCGATGTCTCGACGCCGCTCGGGCCGAGCCAGATCGTCGATTCCTCGGCGCACATGCTCCCCGCCTTGATCCGAGAGCTCGGCGGCATTCCGACCTATGTCGGCATCGCGAAGGATGATCCGCTCACGATGGCCGCGTTGATCGCGAGCGCGCTCGATCACGATTGCGTGATCACCACCGGCGGTGTCTCGGTCGGTGATCGCGACCACGTGCGCGCCGCGCTCGCCTCGGCAGGCGTCGAGCTCGAGCTGTGGAAGGTCGCGATGAAGCCCGGCAAGCCATTCTCGTTCGGCATGAACGGCCGCGTGCCGCTGTTCGGCTTGCCCGGCAATCCGGTCTCCGCGTTCGTCGCGTTCGAGCTGTTCGTGCGCCCCGCCCTGCTCACGATGCAGGGCGCGACCAAGACCCAGCGCCCGCGCGCGCCGGTCAGTCTGGTTCGCGGCTATCGCAAGAGCGTCGGTCGCACGCACTACATTCGCGCGCGCGTCGAGCGCCATGGCGAGCACCTCGTCGCGCATCCGCATCCGAAGCAGGGCTCGGCAATCTTGAGCTCGCTGGTCGGTACCAACGCGCTCGTCGAGCTGCCCGCCGAGGCGAGCGAGATTTCTCCGAACAGCCACATGCAAGCGATCCTTCTGGAGGCGATATGAAGCTCACTGCAGATGAAGCCGGCCGCGCGGATAAAGTCCTCGCGAAACACTATCCCGCTGCGGGTCGCAAACAGCTCGGCGAGCTGTTCGACGCCGGGGAGGTGAAGCTGCGCGGCAAGAAGGCCAAGAAGGGCGACATGTGCGCGGTCGGTGACGAGCTCGAGCTCACGCTCGAACCGGTCTCCAAGGAGGCCCTGCGTCCGCTCCCCGACCCGAGCATCGCGCTCGAGATCCTCGTCGAGCGGTCCGACTTCGTCGTGATCAACAAGCCTTCGGGCGTACCGACCCAACCGCTCAAGGCCGGCGAGCTCGGCACGGTCGCGAATGCGCTCGCCGCGAAGTTTCCCGAGTGCGCCACGATCGGCGCGGATCCGCGCGATGGCGGGCTCGTGCATCGCCTCGATATCGGCACGTCGGGCTTGCTCGTCGCGGCCCGCACCGCCGAGGCGTATCGCACGCTGCGAGATGCGTTCGGCAAGGGCGGCATCTCGAAGGAGTACCTCGCGATCACCGACGGTGCACCGGTATCACGCGAGATGGATGCGCCGCTCGCGCAGCGCGGCACGCACGTCGCGATCGACCATACCGATGGGCTCGCGGCGCACACGATGTTCCAGCCGCAAAAGGCGAACGGCGAGTACGCGCTGATCCGCTGCATCGCGACGACCGGCCGGATGCATCAAGTCCGCGCCCACCTCGCGTTCGCGAACGCGCCGCTGACCGGTGACACGCTCTACAAGGGCAAGCCGCTCGAAGGCCATCCCGGGTTCTTCTTGCACGCGCACAAGATGCAGTTGCCGCTCGGTGATGGCACCACGCTCGAGCTCGTCGCACCGCTGCCCGCACGGTTCACCGCCGCGCTCGCCGCCTGCGGCATGACGTAGTCTCCGGCAACGCCGGCCGGACCTTTTTCGCTTCGGCCTCTCGTTCCTGCGCTTCGGGACCGTCCGGACGGCCCATGTGTCCGCCGCGCGAGCCCTACCTAGTACTCGTCGGCGCCAATGTCGTAGCCGTTGCCGTTCGGCCGCGCGTCGCCGTCGTAGTCGATCGTCACGGTCGAATTTGGGTCGCCGTTGTCCTGCGCCGGTGACGTGCTCTGGATGTGCAGGTCTTGGGCACCGTTGACGAACAGCGGATCGCCGACCACGTTGCCGGTGCCGAACAGCGGTGCATCGTCGGTGAACAGCGAGTAATTCGCCCGGGCCTGACCGGCGAGCTCGTTCGGCGTCGCACCGTCGGTGTTGAATGCAAAGATCGAGCTCGTCACTATCAGCAGCGGCGCGCTGTTCACGCCGGCCGTATTGAACGCGGCGGTGTTGAACTTGTAGATCATCATGTTCGTCGGGTTGCCGGTCACGGTGAGCGCATCGCCCGTGCAGCCGGTAAAGTACGAGTTCTCGATATCGAACTTGACCGCGTTGAGTTTCACGCACGAGCCGAAGATCGAGCTCATCACCGAGCGCTTCAGCGTGAGCTGACCGCTGGTCATCGCTAGAGCCGCCTCGGTCCCGCCCATGTTGGTGTGAATATAAAGGTTCTCGATGTTCAGGGTCGCAGCGAGCGACACGATGCTCCCGACCGAGCTGCCCGCGACCTCGACATTGAAGAGCGTGACGTTTGTCATCGGACCGCTGGTGTACATGGTCTCGGTCTGGCCGCCGTTCAGCGAGACGCCCTCGACCAGCGCGGTCCCGCCATCGATCTCGACCACGTGATCGTGGCCGAGCTGTTTGAACGTGATCGACGCCGTCGTTCCGGGATTGCCCTCGCCCGAGAGCACGAACGATTGGCTGGTCTGAAACGCGTCGTCGTAGTTGCCGTCGTAGATCCGGATGAACGCGTGCGTGCTGTTGACGAGCTGCAGCGCGCGCGACACGTTCGCGCACGGAGCATCGTGCGTGCATGGATTGGCGTCGTTGCCCGACGTCCTGACGTACAGCGTCTCCGCATCGAGCTTGCACTCGCCGGTGAATTCTTCGCAGATGTGGCTGCCGCACTCGCTGTCGCTCCGGCATCCACGACACACCGTGTTGGCGCCGCAGATCGGCGTGATGCCCGAGCACATCGCGGTGCCGCAAAGGGTCGCGGCGGCACCGTCCGGCAGAGAAGTCACGCCGCCGTCGGAGGGCGCGCCCGAACCGAGCTGGTTCACGCACGACGGTGGCGTTTGCGAGGTGTCGCAGACCTGGCTACCAGGACATTGTAGATCCGCGGTGCAAGGCACATCGGTCGCGAAGCTATCCGGGTGATAACAACCCCCGAGAGCAAGCAGGATGCACCAGCGACACACGCGAATGAGGATATCACGCAGGGCGTGCGAGTTCGCAGGCTTCAAGAAGGCACAGCATGCGACCGATCCGCAGCTGATCGTTGCGGTCGCTCTGGACCTCGACGAGGTCGCCGACCGTGCGTTTGCCGTCGAGGATATCGAACAGCTCGACTAGCCCTTTGACCTCAAAACGTTCCGGACCGACCCTGCGCGTCCGCGAGGCGCGCAAGCGCAGGCTGCCGTGCTTGGCCACCCACGTGTCGGTAACTTCGTCGGACAGCCCCATCGCTCCTGCGCCGAGGATCTCGAACGCGTTGAAATCGAGAGGGAACGCTTCGCGCGGGTTCTCGCGGCCGGCGTACCAGGCGAAGCCGCCCTTGTTCCACGTGCACACGTCGATGATCTTGGTGCGGACCTGACGCGTGAGGTGGCGGAATACTTCGAGCGGCTTCAGCAAGCCGAGGCCAACGAGCGTGTCGCCGAGCTTGCCGCCGTAGTGGGGCATCATCGCGAGCGCCATCGCGAGCTCGCCATCGGAGAGCACGCCCTTCGTGACGAGGTAGTTGCCGAACAGCTCGCTCGCGACGTTCGAGGAGACGTACTCCGGCTGACCATCGCGAACGTAGATCTCTTTTTTGATGCCACCGACCGCGACGAGCAGGAGGCCCGTCGCGCGCGCGGTCATCAATCGAAACAGCACGCACAGCGGTGACGTGTTGGCGAAATCGCCCACGTCGTCCGGCTCCTCGGCGATATCGCTGAGTGCGGGTGGCGTCGGCGGCTTCTTGCGCGCGAGCTCTTCGGGCGACGGCAGATCGAGGTCGCGCGAGCGCTGAGGCGGCTCTTCGGTGAGGTCGTCGAACGCGCGCATCTGCGAATCTTCGTCGCGCTCGATGGGCAGCCGCGACAGCTTCTCGCCCGGCACCATCGCGGCCTCGACCGCGGCGCTGATCGTATCGGCGATCGAAACCTGGATCACACCCGAGAGATCCGAGGCCCGCGAGATCGGACGGGGCGCGGCACTTTGCGGCGGCGGCGAGCTCCCGATCGAACGCTTCACGACCTCTGCGCGCGACGACACCATCGTCACCCGCTCGCTAATGTTCGGGATGTTCGCGATCTTTTGCTTCGCGGGCGGGATCTGGATCACCTGTGGCGGCCGACCCGGCACGGTCTCGGCGCGCGACGACGACCGGCTCTGGGTCGGCGGATTGAGCGCGGCGAGCTCCGGCGGCGTCATCGAAGGCGGCATGATCGGAGGCCCAGAGTGGGAAGCTGGCGGCGGAGACGAGCCCACCGTGGAGCGCAGCGGCTGCTTGCCCTCTTCTTCGTACGAAACCGAGATCATTGGCATCGAGAGCTCTTCGCCGGGCTCGATCACGATCTGCGGCGCACCGTCGCTGTCGCCGGAGCTCGGTGGGCGCGGTCCCGGTAGCCCCAGATCATCACCGACCGACGTGATCGGTTCGGCGGTCGCGTCGGTCCGGCTGCCATTCTGGCGACGTGCGAGCACCGCTGGCGACAGCTCGGCGACGACATCGGCGATTGCCTTGTTCGTCATCCGATGGCGGTTCTCGAACAACCACTCCGAGAGCGCATCGCGGAACGCCGCGGCGCTCGCATAGCGCTCGTCGAGCGGCTTCTTGAGCGCCTTGCGAACGATGCCTTGCAAGCCGTGCTCGATGTCGGCGCCGTACTTGTCGAACCTCGCGAGCCGCGCATCGCGCACCATCAGCAGCACGTCGAGCTCGTTGGCCGCGGCAAACAAGCGCCGACCTGTAAGCAGCTCTGCGAGCACGACACCGACGGAGAACACGTCGCTCCGGCCGTCGAGCGGGAGCTCGATCACCTGCTCGGGCGACATGTAGCCGTACTTGCCCTTGAGCGTGCCGGTCTTGCTCTTGTGCGCGCGATCTGGATCGGTCGCGCGCGCGATGCCGAAATCGACGAGCTTCACGTCGCCGCGCGACGACAAGAGGATGTTCGACGGCGAGATATCGCGATGCACGACACCGAGCGTGCCGCCGTGCTCGTCGCTCGCGTTGTGAGCGTAGTCGAGGGCATCGAGCACCTCGTGGGCGATCCACGCCGCGAGGTGGGGCTCGACGCGACGCCGGCGCTGCGCGAACTCGCGAAGCAGCGCGAGAACGTCGATGCCATCGACGAGCTCCATCGAGATGAACAGATCGTTCTCGACACGCCCGAGCTCGAACGTCTGCGCGATCTTGGGATGGACGAGGCGAGCGGTGAGCTTCGCTTCGTCGATGAACATGTTCTTGTAGGTGTCGTCGCCGCCGAGGTGAGGCAACAAACGCTTGATCACGACGCGTTTCTGAAAGCCGTGCTCGCCCGGCGCTGTTGCGATGAACAGCTCGGCCATCCCGCCCATGGCGAGACGCTCCACGAGCGTGTAGCGCCCGAAACTGACGGGGAACTCCGCCACTAGAACCTCAGCGTATCACGACGACGCAGATGGTCATCTTTCACCACGTCGCATCAATAAGTGGCCCGCGCGGTCCAGCGCGTGTGCCACGGCACTGTCCAGATGTTCGAAGGTCTGGATCGTGAGGCCGGCTTCGCGGGTGAGCCGGATTGCAAGCTCCGAAACATTCCGACGAGCCCCTGCCAGCAGCACCTGTAACGCCGAGCCCTCCGCCTGCGCGAGAAACCCCCGATAGCCGCGTTCGAAGTTGCGTTCCCCGATACCTGCCAGACCACTGCAGTCGATAATCAAGCAGGGCGCTCCCGTCCCGACCGCCAGCATCCAGGCTCGCGCCAGCACGTTATCGAGCACCGAAGCGGTCGGGGCACCGACGAGGAGCACCGCCGGGACCTTGGGGAGAATCTCTACGATCGGTGTACCGGCCTCGAGCTGCTCGGCGGTCTGCTCGCGTAATGATTGCAGGCCCGCGGTCGCGAAGCCGTCGAGAGCGACGACCGTGAGCCACTCGAACACGCGGGTCAGCGCGGAGGCGTCATTCGGCGCGATTCCCGCGACCACCTCGCGGAGCTCGAGCAACAAGGCCGCGATATCGAACCCCGTAGCGCCTTCACTCGCGAACTGAGCGCCCAGAAACGCGGCACTCCGCTCGAGCTCGCGCGTCGCATCCGAGCCGGGCACCAAGGCCTCGCCGCCTCCGTAGGCGGCCTCGGTCAGGGTTTCGATCAGGTTTGCGACCTGCGCAATGTAGGTCTCGGCCTTCTCGGAGCGCCGAAACCGCAACGGCGAGCGCTCGAATCGAACGATCCATGCCGCGAGGATCTCGCTGGCACGCGCTCGCAGCTCGGTGGCGAGCTGACCCGTCTTCTCCTCGACCACGGAGCACCGTAGCAAGGCGCTCGGTGCGGCGCCATGTTACGATCCGAGTGGCGTGAAGCTGCTGTCGGTGGCCAGGACGGATGTGGGTCGGAAGCGACAAGGCAATGAAGATGCCTTCTTCCGTGACGATGCGCGTGGTTTTTATGTCGTCGCCGACGGCGTCGGTGGCCACAACAAAGGTGAGATCGCGAGTCGGGAAGCGGTCGAAGCGCTGACCTCGTGGGTCTATGGCGCGGCCCGCGACCTCGACCGCCTCGTCGAGCGCGTCATGTCCGGTGACTCCGAGAGTGTGTGGGAGATCCGCCGTCTACTCGAGAGTGGCGTGAAGAACGCCTGCTACATGGTCTATGGCATGGCCGAGCTCGACCCCGAAAAGAAGGGCATGTCGACCACGCTGTCGGCGCTGCTCATCCGCGCGAACCTCGCGTTCGCCGCGCACGTCGGTGATTCGCGCGTCTATCGCGTTCGTAAGAACACGGTCCGCCAGCTCACCGAAGACCACACGCTGATCAACTACAAGGTCAAACACGGGATGATGACCAAGGCCGAGGCCGAGAAGGCTTCGGGCAAGAACGTCATCACGCGCGCCGTCGGTCACAAGGATTATGTCCAGGTCGACACCGCCGATATCGATACGGCGACAGGCGATCGGTTCCTCCTGTGCAGCGATGGGCTGCATGGCTACTTCAACGACGACAACGAAGTCGCCGAGCTGTGTGGCGATGGCGAGCTCGAAGAGTGTGCCGAGGCTGCGATCGCGCTCGCGAATCAACGCGGTGGCAAGGACAACATCACCGCTGTCGTTGCCGAAGTACTCGCCTAATAATAGGTGAAGCCGAGGCAGAGGCCGCTGTTGAACATCACGCCGCGTGTTGACACCGCAGCGAGTTGACCGAACGTCTCGAGCCCGAGCACCAGGTAGTGCCAGCGCACCAGATCGACGCCGATCCCAGCGAGCCCGCCGAGTCCGCCTTGCACGGTACTCGACATAGTATCGCCGGCTTCGATCGTATACCCGACGAGACCGCCCGCGCCACGCAGCCACATCGAGCCGCTGACGTAGTGCAGACCACCCACCATCACTCCGAAAAAATCGTTGTGCAGGACCGTGCTATCGCCGATGCGCTGGTGCTGCAACAAACCGCCCGTGATCTCGAATGTGAGGATCGTCGACGAGGTCGCGACATGGCCGAGCCGGAACGAGACCGCCGGACCGCGACCCGCTCCATCACCCATCGTCACGCCGGCGCCGACCGCGCCCGAGACCGTGAGGCCAGCGCGCGGTGCATTCGACTCGAGGTTCGCTTCGCCGCCCGCTTCCTCGGCGCGATCACGCGGATCGGCGTGCGCGGTGCCTGCGAGCAGGACCACGAGTGCGAGAGTCTTCACCACCTCCCACAAGATTACACGCCGTGGCATCCTTTAGGTGGGATGAGCTTGGTTGGCGCGCTGCTCGGCAGCTACCGGATCACCGACGAGCTCTCGAGCGGCGGCATGGGCACGATCTATCGTGCGCAGCACGAGCTGCTCGGGCGGGTCGCGGTGGTGAAGGTGCTGCGCGCGGAGCTCACCGAGGACAACGAGCTCGCCGATCGGTTCTTTACCGAGGCGCGCGCCGCCTCGGCGGTGCGGCACGCGAGCATCACCGAGATCTTCGACTTCGGCTATACGCCCGCAGGCGAGGCGTACCTCGTGATGGAGTTTCTAGAGGGTGAAACTCTCCACGCTCGGCTCAAACGCGCGAAGCCGGCGGGCGTGCCCCAGCAAGAGGCCGCGTACATCGCACGCTCGCTCGCGTTGGCACTCGTCGCGGCACACGCCAAAGGCATCGTGCATCGCGACCTCAAGCCAGCGAACATTTTTTTGGTTCCCGAGCTCGAACAATCATTCGGGATGCGCGTGAAGATCCTCGATTTTGGAATCGCAAAGCTCGTCGATCCGAGCGGTGCACCGCGGGGGCGCAAGCACACGATGACCGGCACGTTGATCGGTACCCCGCGCTACATGGCGCCCGAGCAAGCGCGCTCGGCGAGCTCGATCGATCAGCGCGCGGATCAGTACTCGCTCGGCTGTATCCTGTACGAGATGCTCGTCGGTGAAGCGCCGTTTCCGAAGGGCGGCAGCGGCGAGGTGATCGCGATGCACTTGTTCGGCGAGGTCGAGCCACCGTCACAGCGCGTGCCAGGTCTCGACCTCGCGCTCGAGGTGATCGTGATGCGGCTGCTCCAGAAAGAGCCCGGCGATCGCTATGCGAATGCCGCGGAGCTCGCCCACGCACTCGCGGTGCCAGCGGGCGCGGTGCCTGTCGCGCCGGTGCCTGTGGCGCCGGCGGATGCGTGGCGGACGCCCCTGCCGCTCACCCCCGGACCGCCGAGCACGCACCTCGTCGCACCCTTGGCGTTCGCGGACGATCGCACGGTGCGCGACCGCAAGCTCGGGCTCCCGTTCATCGCGGCGCTCGGTGCGCTCGCGATCGCCGGCGCGATCGCCGGCGCGATCGCGTTCGCGGTCACGCGCAACGCCCGCCCCTCGACGCCACCGGCGACCCCTGCGGCGCCCGCTCCCGTCAAAATGCTCACTGCCGCGCCTCTTCCAGCGCCACCGCGCTCGGAGGTGCGGGTACACGATGCCGGGGTCATCATCGTCGCCCCACCTGGCCATCACACCGTGACCTCGCACACGTCGCCGAAAGTTCCACAGAACCGGCCGCCGTGTGATCATGTGGGACCACACACCGCGTCGTGTGCACCGATCGAAACCACGCCGTGATCAAGCAGCTCGCACTCCTCCTCTTGCTCTCCGCGACCGCGACCGCACAAGACGCGCCGCTCGCGCAGCTCCAAGACGATCAACAGCTGACCGAAACGATCTCCGCGATCACGCAAGACCCGGCGATCAAGGTCGACGACGAGAAGGCGGTCGCGACCGCACGCGCATTGATGACCGAAGGCGTGCACCGGCTGTCGATGCAGGCGTACGACCAGGCGCTCGCAAACTTTCTCGAGGCGTACAACCGGTTCCCGAGTCCGAAGATCCTGTTGAACATCGCGTCGACGCTGCACGATATGGGTCGCAAGGCGGACTCCGCCAACACCTACCAGCGCTACCTCGCGGATCCAGCGACGGGACCCGAGCGCCTCGGAGAGGTCAAAGAACTCCTGATCAAGCTCGATAGCGAGCTCACGATCCTCACCGTTCACGTCACGCCGCACGGCTCCGACGTCTCGATCGATGCCGGCCCATTCGTGCCTGTCGGCAGCTCGCTGCAGTTGCGGGTTCGCCCGGGCACCCACACGGTGCGGCTGCGCCACGGCACGGCGATCGCCGAGAGCGATCTGAACAGCTTCGAAGGCGAGGCCCGCGACATCCAGCTCGCCGTCGCCGAACCCGTCGCGGCGCCACCGCCCGCCGTGCGGCCGCCGGATCAAGTGCAGGGCTGGCTCGTCGCGGGCCGGACCTACGGTACGAGTGACGGCAACAGCCGCCAGCGCCGCGTCCACGACGTCGCGACAAACCAGGACGTCAAACCGTACGTCTCGAATGGCGAGCTCGATTATGCGCCGCCCCCCGATTTCTCCGACCCACCCGAGCAACTCACCTCAGGCGTGCTCGCGATCGCTCGGATCGATGGCAACCACGGCAAGGGCTTCGCGGGTGGGCTCGGCATCGAGTACGCACCGTCCGACACGTTCGAGATCGAGGTTGCAGGTTTGAAGTCGGAGGTCTACGGCCTCTACCTCGGTGGGCGTTACATCTTCTCGACGAGCCTCTTGCGTCCGTACCTCGGCGCCGGCATTCCGCTGTTCTTCTTCACCGACGACGACAACAGGAATCAGATCAGCATCGGCGGCCGGCTCGCCGCCGGGCTCGAACTCCGGATCAACGGCCACCTCAGCGTCAATGCCGACCTCGGCGTCGAGCACTTCTTCAACGTCAACGGCATCATCTATAACTCGCAGACGTTCGAGGCGACCACGTTCGCGCCTACGATCGGCGTCATCGGTCGGCTGTAGTGCGAGCGCTCGTGGTGGTGGTGGTGCTGACCGCGGGCACAGCGCACGCCGGCAACGTCGTCGCGAATCCGCCGGTCACGTTCATCAGCTCGGCGAGCGGCACGGCGAGCGCGAATGCCTCGCTGCAGAACACGAGTGCGGGCGGCTTCAATGTCCAGCTCGTGCGCGATGCCTCGTGCGATCCAAAGGTCGATTTTTCGGTCGCTGGAGGCAACCCGTTCTCGCTGCCTGCGAGCTCGTCGAAGACGATCACGCTGAGCTGCACCGCCACGAAGATCGGCATCGAGCGCTGCCTCGTCCACGCCATCGATCCGAACACGCTCGCGCCGCTCGCGGATCTCCAAGCGGTGTGCGAGCGCACGAGCTCGACGACGCTGACGCCCGCGATGACCACGCTCGATTTCGGCACCGTCGTCGTCGGCGAGAGCTCGTCGCTACCGCTCGCGACTACCAACAACGGTGCCACGCCAATCACGAAGTTGTTCTTCCAGACCGATTCGCTCGACGACAACTTCGAGATCGCTTTGCCGTGCAATCCCGATGCGCCGGCGTGTGACGGCACGATAGCGGCGCTCGCGGGCGGCGTCGCCAAGCAAGCGATCATCAAGTGCGCACCGCACTCGGCAGGCATCCACACCGCCCATCTCGAGATCGCGAGCGATCAGGGCCAACACACGGCGACAAAGATCACGCTGACCTGTTCGGGAGCGGCCTCCGCGATTCCCGTGCTGGGGGTCGAGCCGCCTGTCGTCGTGATCGCGATGCCAGCCGAGGTGCTGGGCGGCGCCGTTCATACGAAGGCATACATCTCGAACCTCGGCACCGGCACGTTGAGCATCACCGACCTTCGTCCGGTCGATGGCGATCCAGGCGCGGCGATTGATTGGGCCTTCTCGCTCGGCGGCACCTGCACGAGCGTGCCGTGCAGCATCTCGGCCGGCCAGCAAGTCGCGATCGATCTCGCCTTCGATCCGAGCCTGATCGCTCAGCGACACGCGTCGTTATTGATCTCTTTTTACGACACGATCGATCGCACGCGCTCGATCCCGCTCAGCGGTGTCGGCGCTGGGGCGACGTTCCAACCGTTCGCTTCGACAGCGCTACTCGAGCTCGGCAGCGTGCCGCTCGGCAAATCGATGAGCGCGACGCTGCAGTTCTTCAATACCGGCAATCGCAGCACCGATGCCGCGGTCGCGGTGTCACCGGTGGGCCCGTTCTCGCTGATGCCGTCACCCACGCTCGCGGTCGCACCGACCGCGCTCGCCCAGCTCACCGCGACGTGCACCCCGACGAGCCCCGGCATGGCTTCGACGACCATCACCGCAGCAACGACCGACACGTTGACCGCGACCTCGCTCGCGATCGCGACGACCTGCCTGGCGACGACGACACCGCTGTACACCACGCCGAGCTCGCTCTCATTCGGCGAGGTCCGGATCGACGGCGCGCCGGTGACCCAGACCGTGATGCTGCAATCGAACAGCACGCCGCAGACGGTCGCGGGTGCACCCCATCTCGAGAGTGCGAACGCGAACCTCACCGTCGGCACGCCGACGATGACGACGACGCCAGCCTCGATCGACGTCACGGTCACGCCGCAGAGCGAGGGCGAGCTCAAGACCCACGTCGTGATCGAGGATTCGGCCGGCGATTCGTTGCTCGTCCCGATCTCGGGCCGCATCGTCACTGCTTCATATAACGTGCCGACGGTGCTCGATGTCGGCACGTTCTGCGTCGGCCAACCGACCGCATCGTCGAACGTAGCGTTGACCTCCAGCGGCACGGCCACGATCGGGGTGACTGCACCGACCGTGCCGGCGACCTCCGGCTTCGACATCGGCTTCACCTCGCCAACCCTGTACCCCGCGATCCTGCCGCCCGCACGTGCCGCCACGATCTCGGTCACACCGCAGCGCCAGAACGCTGCGACAACGCTGATGACCACCGTGACGTGGCAGACCGATGTCGCGACGAAGCAAACCGCGCAGACCTCGATCATCGCGCGCTTCATCAATACCGGTGGCGCGATCGCACCTCCTGTCCTCGATTTCGGCAATGAACCCGTTCACCTCTACATCAACAACGGTCAGCGCGTGATCATCCAGAACTGTAACGGCTCGCAGCTCGAGCTCGATCCCCCGACGATCAAGGCGCCGTTCTCGATCGACAGCCCGAACTTTCCGACTACGCTCGAGCCGAACGAGACCGCGATGTTCTCGGTCGGGTTCCATCCGACGCGGGTTGGCGATTACTCCGACACGCTCGCGATCAGCTCGCCGCAGCTCCACGGCGCGCCGCTCCAGGTGATCATCGTCGGCAACGGCGTGACCGAGACCCAGCCGGGCACCGACGCCGGCAACGGCTCGGCGAACCCGGGCTCGACCACGTTCTACGCGTGCAGCTGCAACTCGAACAAACCCGGCGGCGCGGTCCCGATCATCTTGGCCGTCGGGCTTATTTTCCGCCGCCGTGGCGGATCTTTTTGAGCTCGGCGAAGAACAGCTCGATCTCTTCCATCTTCGTATAGAAGTGCGGCGCGATCCGGATCCCGACGCCGGGGCGGTGATCGCAGAAAAATCTGCGCCGGTTGAGCTCGCGGCAGACATCGGCGGAACCGACGAAATCGAACACGACCGAGCCACCGCGCTGTGCATCGGGGCGCGGCGAGTTGAGCTTCATGCCGAGCTCGTCGACCCACTCGATGATCTTCTGGGTCATCACGAGGCTCTTGTCGCGGATCTTGCGACCACCGATCTCGCCGACGATCTGCTGACCCGCGCGCGATTGGTACAGCGCTGCCACGGCTGGCGTGCCGCCCATGTAGCGCCACACGGTGTCCGCGTACGACTGCTCGGGCATCGTGAACGCAAACGGAGATTCGTTGCCGAACCAACCTGTAGCGCGCGGTGCGAACTGCTCGATCAACTCCTTCTTCACGTACAGCCACGCCGCGCCGGCGCCACCGCACAGATACTTCACCGAGCCGCCGCACGCGAACGAAACGCCGAGGTCGATGACGTCGATCGGTAGCGTGCCGATCGATTGATAGCAATCGAGAATCACGTGCGCGCCGACCGATCTGGCCTTCGCGATGATCTTCTTTGCATCCTGGATGTACGCCGAGGAAAACACGACGTGCTGCAGCGGCACCACGAGTGTGTGTTCGTCGATCGCGTCGCAGATCGCCTGAGTGTCGATCGTGATCCCGACATCCCCAGGGCCGGGAGTAAATCCCGGCCCTTCCACTCTCGGGGCGGGAGGCACCAGGACGCACTTCGCGCCGCGCCGCTCCTCGGCCTGCCAGACGTACGACACGGTCGGGAACATCAGCGACTCGTAGACGATCTTGTTCCGCTGCGGCGTGTACTCGAAGCACGAGGCGAGCACTGCCATGATCGTCGAGACATTCTGATTCATGACCACCGTGCCGGCCGGGGCGCCGATGATCTTGCCGATCCGCTCCGCCGCGCGATCGACCTCGGGCAGCCACTCGCTCCAGGCCGTGATCGACTTGGTGCGCCAGATCTCGAAGAACTGGCCGAGGTCTTCCTTCGCTTGGTCCGGCACGCACCCGAGTGAGTGCGAGATAAGGTGCACGCAGTCCTCGAGCGCGGAGAACTTCGAGCGGTACTCGAGCAGGCTATCGGCGACAGGGTCGGCCATGCGCCTGGCTTATCATGTTAGAGAGCGACGATGCGTATCGCGTTGATGCTCGCTCTCATCCTGGCTGCTTGTACGAATAACCCTTCGAAGCTCGACATCGATCCGGCGGGCGCCACGCCGGCCGGCGGGCTCGGGTCGGGCTCGTCCGCACTTGACGAGGTGTTCGGCGAGATGCGCGATTACACGATGCAGATGGTCCCTGTCTTCCTCGCATGGGATGGCAACTGCGACACGCAGGTCGATCGGCTGCTCACGCTCGAGCCGCTCGTGAAGAAGATCCGCATGAACATCGAGAACGTCGACGAGCAGGCGCTCCGCGCGCGGCTGATGCCGCACAAGGACGAGGTTCAAAAAGGCATCGAGGCCGAGCTCGCGAAGACCGGCAAGACGATGAAGGATCTCGAGGACAACGAGATCCAGATCAAGACCAAGTGCGCTGCCGAGCCCAAGTTCCGCGACGCGATGGATCGCATCGGCGTGTTCAAGAAGAAGATGCCGCCGAGCCACCAGGGCTTTGTACCGCCGGCGAACCCGAGCCCCACTCCGGCGGTACCGACGCCGGCGGTACCGGCGAAGTAGCGTCGATCACGCCACCGTCATCTGGCACCGGCGGCACCGGCGGCACCGGGGGCAGCGCCGTGTGCGTGTGCAAGCGAACCATCCCGCCCGACATCGTCTCGTCGTCGTCGGGAAGTTGGTGCGCGCTGGTGTCCGCGAAGTGGGTGACCAGCCAGGCGAGGCCACCGAGGCCGACCGCCGCGATGCCCGTGATAATTCCGCACGTGCCTTGCGAAGCGCCCTGGATCTCGCAGGACAAGAGGCCGATCGAGCCCGCGCCCACGCCGACGGTGAGCGCCGGGTGATTCGTGCACGCCAGCTGCGCGGCCAGCGCCACGCCGAGGACGACCTTCTTCATCCGTGGTACCCGGGCTCGTTCCCCGCGGCTTCTTGCGCCTTGGTCCAGTCGCCGAAGATGTCGTCACGGACATCCCACAGCGCCGGGAAGAACCGGGTCTTCATGCCGTGCGCGAGCAGGTCGGAGTGCTTGCCCTTGAGCGACGGCGTACCGGTGCCGATGATCCGGTACACGAGCATCAAATGACGACCGCGCCAGGTCTGGAGCAGCTGGTCGTAATCGGTGAGGCCTTCGGCGAGCTGGAAGATCGCGTGATGATCGTGCGGATGCTCGTAGAGGTCGCGCAGCGTGACGCCTTCGCGCTCGAGGAAGCTCGCGAACGCCGGCCACACCACATCTTGGGGTAGCTTCAACATCGTGCGGAACCCCGGCGACTCTTGTCCCGAACCGCGGCCGAGCCCGGTGCGGATCGTCATGTAGTCGGTCGGCGCCATCGTATCGAGGAGGTCGATCGACTGGAGCAGCACGCGCTGGATCATCGAGACGCGCTTGAGCGCGGTCACCGCGCGCGCGACCTCATCCGCAGAAAGCATCGTCGCCATGTTGCTCAGCTCGTGCTCGATGAGCTTCATGTAGAGCTCGTGCGCTTGGTGCACGATCTGAAACTGCATCTCGTCGTGACACGTGAGCGTCTCGGGAGCCTTTTGAAGGCCCAGCAGCTCTTCGGTCCGGATGTACTTTTCGTAGTCCGTCAGCGCCATGCGAGCAGCGATGTACCACAGCTCGATCGCGCGTTTTCAAGTATTAGTAATTACAGGGAGAAAATAAGATTTATTAGCACTCACGATCCGGGGTTGCCAACGTTCCCCCGGGTTGTTACTGGTACCGCCATGAAGATTCGTCCTCTCCACGACCGCATCCTCGTCAAGCGTCTAGACGAAGAGACCAAGACCTCGGGTGGCCTGTTCATCCCGGACTCCGCCAAGGAGAAGCCGATCCAGGCCAAGATCGTCGCTGTCGGCGCCGGCAAGCGCGACAAGGACGGCAAGGTCATCGCGCTCGACGTGAAGGCCGGCGACAAGGTGCTGTTCTCGAAGTACAGCGGCACCGAAGTGAAGATCGACGGCGAAGAGCACCTCATCATGCGCGAGGAAGACCTCCTCGCCGTTCTCGACTGATCTCAGCGTTTCGCGAAAAGGACACATATCAACATGGCCGCTAAAGAAATCATTTTTTCGTCGAGCGCTCGCAGCGAAATCGCTAAGGGTCTCAACCTCCTCGCCAACGCCGTCAAGGTGACTCTCGGACCCCGAGGCCGTAACGTCGTCATCGAGAAGAGCTGGGGCTCGCCCACGGTGACCAAGGACGGCGTCACCGTCGCCAAGGAAGTCGAGATCGAGAACAAGTTCCAAAACATGGGCGCGCAGATGGTCAAGGAAGTCGCGTCGAAGACCTCCGACGTGGCTGGCGACGGCACCACCACCGCGACCGTGCTCGCACAGGCGATCTACAACGAGGGCGCGAAGCTCGTCGCCGCTGGCATCAACCCGATGGACTTGAAGCGCGGCATCGACGCGTCGGTCGTCGCGGTGATCGAGCACATCAAGTCGCTCTCGACCCCGACCAAGGGCAAGGCTGACATCGCGCAGGTCGGCACGATCAGCGCGAACGGCGACACCGAAATCGGCGAGATGATCGCCGAAGCGATGAACAAGGTCGGCAAGGAAGGTGTCATCACCGTCGAAGAAGCGAAGACGATGACCTCCGAGCTCGACGTCGTCGAGGGCATGCAATTCGATCGTGGTTATCTGTCGGCGTACTTCGTCACGGATGCCGAGCGTATGGAGTGCGTGATGAACGACCCGTACATCCTCATCCACGAGAAGAAGATCTCGAACATGAAGGATCTCCTCCCGTTGCTCGAGCAGGTTGCCAAGTCCGGCAAGCCGCTCGTGATCATCGCGGAAGATGTCGATGGCGACGCTCTCGCGACGCTCGTCGTCAACAAGCTTCGCGGCATGCTGAACGTCTGCGCCGTCAAGGCGCCGGGCTTCGGCGATCGTCGCAAGGCGATGCTGCAGGACATCGCGGCCCTCACGGGTGGCGAAGCGGTGACCGAGGATCTCGGCATCCGGCTCGAGAACCTCGAGCTCAAGCACCTCGGCACGGCGCGCAAGATCCAGATCAGCAAGGACAACACGACGATCGTCGAAGGCGCCGGTAAGAAGGAAGTCATCGAAGCGCGCGTCAAGACGATCCGGCGCGAAGTCGAAGACACCACGTCGGACTACGATCGCGAGAAGCTCCAAGAGCGCCTCGCGAAGCTCGTCGGCGGCGTCGCGGTCATCCGCGTCGGCGCGGCGACCGAAGTCGAGATGAAGGAGAAGAAGGCTCGCGTCGAAGACGCGATGTACGCGACGCGCGCGGCTGTCGAAGAGGGCATCGTCCCCGGCGGCGGCGTCGCACTCATTCGCGGCATCAAGGCGCTCGACAAGCTAACGTTCGAGGATGACCGCCGCTACGGCGTCAACATCGTCCGCCGCGCGCTCGAAGAGCCGCTTCGCCAGATCGCCGGCAATGCTGGCGTCGACGGTTCGATCGTCGCGGCGAAGGTCAAAGAAGGCAAGGACGGCTTCGGCTTCAACGCAGCGAAGCTCGAGTACGAAGACCTCGTCAAGGCTGGCGTGATCGACCCGACCAAGGTCGTTCGCACGGCGCTCCAGAACGCGGCGTCGGTGTCGGGACTCATGCTCACCACCGAGACGCTGATCGCCGAGAAGCCCAAGAAGGAAGCGGGCGGTGGCGGTGGCCACGAAGGTCACGGCCACGACTTCGACTAACCACTAGCTCTCGCGACGCGAACGGGTCGGCCTCACCGCCGGCCCGTTTGCGTTTTCGGCTACGCTTCGCTGTGATGAAGCGATTCGAGCTCTCCGAGGGTGGTTCCAGCAAATTCTGGCAGATCGAGGCCACCGCCAAGGAGATCCGGATCCGCTTCGGCAAGCTCGGGTCGAATGGTCAGCTCAAGCTCCAGACGTTTGGCTCGCCCGCGGAAGCCGTCGCGAGCATGGCGAAGCAGATCGCCGAGAAGATCAAGAAGGGCTACGCCGAGGCGGGTACCGCAACGCCTGCGAAAGCGCCACTCGCGAGGCCCGCACCGAAACCAGCGGGCGTGAAGCCAAGCGCGCTCAAGATCACCGAGCTGAACGCGCCCAAGGGTTCGGCCCATCAGCTGGTGCTCGTCGACGACGACGCGGGTCACGTCGTATTCGCGACCGGCGAGACGTCGATGATCTCCTCGGACGGCAAGCACTTTCATCGCCGGTCGAACCCGGGCCGCTCGTTCGGCGTCTTCGCCTTCGGCGACACCATCGTCGCGATGGGCAATGGGTTCTGGGTCACCAAGGACATCGGCCAGACCTGGAAACAGCCGAAGCCGCCGTACGGCGGCTACATGTACACCGAGCTCTGCGATTCGAAGGGCATCTACTGGCTCGGCTGCGATTTCGGCGTGGTGATGACGTCCAGCCATCCCGCCAAGGGTTGGGTCGCGGCCAAGTTCAAGCTCCCGGGCAAGGTGATGGACTTCGCCGAGATCGACGGCAAGCTGTTTATCGTCGGCCAAGGCTGCGGCGTGTGGGATGGCAAGAAGCTCACGGCGCTCAAGGGTACGTCGAAGAAAGAAGTCATCACCCGGATCGTCGAAGGGCCCCGTGGCGGCATCGCGCTCATCGGCGATGGCGGCACGTCACACTTCTCGAACGACCGCGGCAAATCGTTTACCAAGACGAAGTCCGGAACCACGGACGACCTCGAAGACTGCGCCTATGTGGCGGGCGCGCTGTTCGCCGTCGGTGGCCATAACCATGGTGCATCGGTCGTGCGGCGATCCGACGACGAAGGCAAGACGTGGAAGCCGGTCGCCATGAAGGGGTCGCGCAAGCTGTGGTCGATCACGAGCTGGGGTGACGGCGCCTTTTTGGCGGGCGATGGCGGCCTGTTCTCACTCGCTGCGCCGAACGATCCGTACTGGAAGGGCACGACGGATCGCTTCGCGCCCG
>Ga0123336_10000571_pt1 | contig 36407 bp, 30 predicted proteins | sample SSSSmetaG_FD_96466 | JGI IMG/M metagenome (GOLD analysis project Ga0123336, IMG submission 96466) | Glacier valley bacterial and archeal communities from Borup Fiord, Nunavut, Canada, to study Microbial Dark Matter (Phase II) - ​SSSS metaG | ecosystem: Environmental > Aquatic > Freshwater > Ice...
ACCCGATCTGGCCGATCCTACGGTTATCCGTGCTTCCGATGGATGGTTTTATGCTTACGGAACAGAGAATACCTGGAATGATGGTGTTCATCATATAGTACCGATTATTAAATCTCAGAATCTCGTTCAGTGGCAATTTGTGGCCGATGCATTTGCAACACGCCCCCACTGGAAAAGTGAAGGTGGAATTTGGGCCCCCGATGTGACCTACGTAAATGGTAAATATTATATGTATTACAGCATATCTACCTGGGGCGATAATAATCCCGGAATAGGTCTGGCCATATCGGAACAACCTAACGGTCCGTTCACTGATCAGGGTAAGGTTTTCGATTCACAGACTATCGGGGTTCAGAATAGCATCGATCCTTTTTTTATCCGAATAGGCTCGGGAAGAAATTTGAAAAATTACCTTTTTTGGGGAAGTTTCCATGGTATTTATGGCATTGAGTTGGCAGCCAATTTAAAAAGTACGTTGGGTAATAAGTTTAAGATTGCAGGTAATGCTTTTGAAGCTGCTTATATTTTTGAAAAAGAAGGGAAATTCTATTTTTTCGGATCAACTGGTAGTTGCTGCGAAGGAGCCGATAGCAAATATAAAGTGGGCATAGCCGTAGCTACGGATATAAAGGGACCATATCTGGATAAAAATGCGGTTTCAATTATCAATGATGGTCAAACTGGTTCAGCTTTTCTCGATGGAGATAGTTCAACCGGTTGGGTAGGACCCGGTCATAATTCCAAAATCGTAACGGATGATGCGGGTAATGATTATTTTTTATATCATGCTATAGATGTATCCAATCCATATCTCCCGGGAGGTGCCACCCGACGTCCGCTGTTGATAGACAAAATTAATTGGGTAAACGGTTGGCCGGAAATAACCGACGGACTACCGGGTAATAGTGTACAAATTTCACCAAAAATAAATCTTTGAATCTTGAATGTTAATCCTAATTATTAATCTTTAATTTAATCACAATGAAAAAATGTATTCTCTTTACAGCTGCTTGTTTCGCTACAACGATGGCAAGCGCACAATTCGCTCAGTTTGATGCAACTTTTGAAACCCAGCATGCGGACATTGTAACCGCAGACATTGACAACGATGGGGATTTTGACATCGTAGTCAGTGGCGAGATTGGTGGACCTACGGTTAAAAGTGCAATCTTCCTGAATAATGCTGGTACTTACACCCTCCAGGGCGCTGAAAATGTGATTGTTCCCGGTCATTTCGCCGACATCAAATTTGGCGATATTGACGGTGACGGTGATTTGGATGTTATTTTCAACGGAAACAGTAGCGGTGCTATGGGAAAAGGTATTGCAATGAATGATGGTGCCGGAGTATTTACGCGCACTACCATGGATGTTACGAATGCTACCATTTCATGCGGATTTGCGGATTTCGACAACAATGGTTTATTAGATTATTATGTTATTGGAAACGGAACGTCCAATATGGGGACTGTTTTTTTCCAACAGGCAGATGGAACTTTTACTAAAGATCAATCTTCCTTTACCGGTTTGAACCTGGTAGACCCAGAAGTGACCATACTTGATTTTAACAACGACGGGTTTATTGATATGTTTATTAATGCCTGGGACGATAATGCGAAGACCCGTTTTTCGGCTATCCTTATCAACGATGGATTTGGAAAATTTGAAGTCTTGGCTCAACCTAATCTCATTCGCAAAGGATTTGGTTCCGCTACCTGGGGTGATGTGGATGGTGATGGATGGTTGGATTTGTTGCTCAACGGTGATGGTTGAACCGATGGTGAAGGAAGTTCCGACATCTATCGTTTGTATAAAAACAATGGAGGATCATTAGTAGCTAAAGCAACTTTTAACGACTATCGTCAGATTAGTGCCGGAGATGGAGCACGTATGGTTGACTGGGATAACGATGGTGATTTGGACATTTTCCTCACAGGATGGAGCGTAACCAAGAGCCGGCAAGTAACGATGCTATTTAATTGTACCAGTGCGGCTAACTTTACTTATGTTGAAAATGCACTTAGCAATACCGATTTCCCGGGTGTATCTGAAAGCAGTATAGAAGCTGCCGATTTAAATGCCGATGGTAAAATTGATTTGTTGATTACCGGATACAATGGAAATCAGGCTGATCAGGTTGGTAAATTCGACCGAAATATTTGTGGATATTACCTGAATCAATCACCGACAGCAAATGCAAAACCATCCGTTGTTGGTAACTTAGCCCATTTGATTACGAAATCAGGAGCCGAAACCATGGTTACTTTTTCGTGGAATGCTGCAACCGATGATAAAACGCCACAGAATTCGCTCACATACAATTTAGCTTTGAAGAATACTACTACCGGTAAATGGTTGTACAATCCAATGGCTGTAATGGGAGGAGCAACCGATGGTTGGAGAAAAGTTGCTACACTTGGTAACGTGTACACCAACAAACGTTGGGAACTCTATAATTTGCCTAATGGTGTGTACGAATGGAATGTTCAGGCTATTGATGCCAACTTTGTGGGTGGACCATTTGCTGCTGTGAAGACCTTTACTATCTCCACTACTGGGATCAATGAGATTATTGCAGGCTTAGATATTAATGCAACCAACGGAAAACTGATTATCGACAATAAGACGGGAAATGCCCTGAATATTTCAGTTTACACTACTACAGGAAGCATCGTAAAACAATTTCATACTGCCGATTCTTTTACCTTGTCGTTGGAACAAGGAATCTATATAGTAAAAGCTAACGACGGAATCAAAACAATGGTTCAGAAAGTAGTTTTATAGCATTTTTTTTCGGGAGGATTATATTCTGTAAACCTCCCGATTTTGTTTTTTCTAATATTCATTTATTTGTTGATAATGAAATATATAAGCAAACGTTTGATATATGGGATGATACTCACTTTTGTCGGTATTACTACCATTTTGGGAGTTTGTACAAGGAAAAGCTTATTATCCGGCAAGGATAAGGCCCTTACTTATTCCAATCCACTTGCTGTCTCATTGGGTGATCCCTATGTGTTTCTGGCTTCCGATGGAAGATATTACATGTATGGTACTGATGAAACCGGAAAGTTGGAAGGATTTGGCGCATATTCGTCTGATAATCTGAGAGACTGGAAATATGAAGGGTCTGTTTACAAAGGAAATTCAACTAATTCATGGACTTTAAGAAATTTTTGGGCACCCGAGGTGTATGAACGAAGAGGAAAATTTTACATGTTTTTCAGTGCCGACTGGAAATATAATCCCACTCACGAAGACGAGAATTTTAGAATTGGAATAGCAGTAGCCGATAAACCTACCGGACCTTTTACGGACCTATCCGATAAACCCTTGTTTGATCCCGGTTATCCGGTTATTGATGCAAATATCTTGTCTTTTAAAGGTCGTAGTTATCTGTACTATTCCCGATGTTGCTATAAAAATCCTGTTGAAAGTGAAGTGTCAGCATGGGCCAAAAAACTAAATTTATTCCAAACCATAGAAGAAAGCTGGGTTTATGGGGTTGAAATAGCATCCGATTTTAAATCAATAATTGGAGAACCTGTTTTGTTGTTGCAACCACCCAAAACAATGAACAATAAACAATCGGAATGGGAAAGCCGCTCTGTTACCAGTGGTGAAGTGAAGCGCCGTTGGACCGAAGGATCATTTGCTATTGAACATAAAAATAAGATTTACCTGATGTATTCGGCCAATTATTTTGGGGGTAAAAATTACGCGGTAGGATATGCTACTTCCAATAATCCACTTGGTCCGTTTGTAAAAGCACCCAATAATCCGGTACTCCAAAAAAATGTTGATGAAGGTGGAATCGTTACCGGAACCGGACATAATAGCGTTACCTGGTCAAAAGATGGTAAAATAATGTACTGTGTTTATCACGGCCGTACTTCACAAACCAGTGATAAACGCGTTGTGTTTATCGATAAAATGACAATAAATAAGAATGGGTTGTTGACGGTGGAAGGACCTTCTAGAGCCAAAAAAACTATATAAATATCGAATAACTTATTTCAATGTTGATAAAGAAAAACATAATTGAACTTCCTCTTTTGGTATTTTATGACTTATTAGTTTTAAGAAAACTATAGAAATAGATTTATTTCTATAGCAGTTTCTGCTTAAAGCCAGATAATAATACATTGATTATAACCGAATTTTATATTGAAAACCCTTAAACTCAAAATAATACTAATCTTTAATTTAATAACATGAAAATCAATTACTTTAAAAGAATTTTAATGACAGTTATTGCTGTCGTGTTTTTTTCTTCACTATTTGCTCTGCCCGAGCATGTTTATTTAATTGGTGGTCCATTAAACAAAAACGATCCCAATTGGCAACTTAGCCAGAAAGTTGAATTAACAAAAGATGCAGTCAATACATCCCTTTTTTATTACAAAGGATATTTAGCTTACAATGCACGCGGTGAAGAAAGAGGTAATCTTAAATTTCTGATAGCAGACGATTGGGCCGGCGCATTTCATCCGAATGCTAATGAAAATCAACTCTTGTCGGGTACAACCCCAATGCGTCAGGATGGCAGTGATACCAAATGGTTTATTCCCTCAGACAGGAGCGGTGACGGATACTACGAATTGACAATAAATACTGAAGCTATGACTTTAACAGTTGATTTGTTTCGTCACGACCTGAATCCGGAAAAAATTTATGCTGTTGGTGCAAGTTTGCCCTGTGGCTGGAATAATAACATTCCCGAGGTGCTGACAAGAACGAATCCGGAGGTGGCAGTTTATACCTGGACTGGAATGATGAGTTCGGGTGATTTCAAATTTCTACATCCATTAAGTATTGGTAACTGGGACTTTGGCTACGGTGCTACAACTCCAAACGAAGCAGTAAAATATGGCGTAGCTCAAAATTTGGTTTTCGAGGTCCGTAATTCTACAGAAACTTCTTTTAATGACTTTAAATATATAATGAATGAAACTGCTGAATGTACCATAACCGTTGATCTTGTAAATAAGACAATGATAATAACAAAAAACGGAGAGCTTTATGCTCAGGATATTTGGATTACCGGTTCGGCTATTCCGGGTGGAAAAGCAAAGCTTAAAGTGATAATATCGATCCAACTATCAATTATCATTATTACGGTGAACTGTTGGTCGGTGAATTTAAATTTATTACAACAGAAAATGTTGATGTAACATCTAAATACTACGTTCCTGCATCAGCATCGGATGCTGTTACCAATGATGTTAGTGTTAGTTTGTCCCCGGACGAAACTGTTTTAGGTTGGACCGTTACCCAGGCTAACCAATTGTATAAAATAAAACTCAATACGCTTGCCAACAAATTTAAAGGTTGGATTTTTGGAGTTGAACACATCTACCTGGTAGGAGGTGCTACTGCTGCAAAATGGGATGCGGGTAATCCCGTAGAACTCACAAGGGGTACAGGTGATCAGGTAAATATATTTACATTTGATGGAAATTTAACAATAAATTCAGCAGTTTCTGACCCTAATAAATTTAAATTTCTTTTGCAAAAAGACTGGAATCCATTAAGTTTCAACCCTCAATTTGAAAATGAATCGATAACCGGTGCAAAGTATTTTACTGATCATCATTCAGACGATTACAAGTGGACTGTGGACGAAGACAAGCAGGGACATTATATTATGAAACTGGATGCATTGGAGGAAACTATTGATGCTACATATTATCCCGAAACGAATACAAGCTTCACCAACGTCAATTTGAATATCAACCTTTTTGCCACTAACGGAAAAATTGTCGTTAAGAGCGATACGGAATCATCAAAATCAATGGATGTTTTTGTGATGGATGGCAGGAAAGTTGCCAATGTATCTTTTAATCATAATGCTGAAATAGAATTACCGACTGGTATTTATATTGTAAAAGTAAAGGATGGCAATTCAACTATCATCACAAGAAAAGTAAGTGTTCTAAAATAAGTCAAAGAATAAATCCAATTGAGGTCCGATAAATTATGCTGAGAATGTAGTTTTTCGGACCCCAATTATATCATCTAAAAAAAATGAAGAAATCATTCACGTTATTTATTTTCCTGATAGCAAGTGCGCTATCTCTTATGGCGCTATCTCACAATCCTGTTGCTAACCCGTCGGCAATAGTCAAGTCAGGGTATATGCGTTTTACTGTGCTAACTCCGGAAATAATCCGAATTGAGCGAAGTACCCTGAATAAATTTGAAGACAGAGCATCCTTTGTTGTCATCAACCGTAACTTGTCTGTTCCACAGTTTAAAACCAGTGAAGTAGACGGATACTTACTAATTAGCACTGAAAAACTAGAATTAAAATACAAAATAGGAAGCGACCCGGTAATTAACGATCCTTGTAATCCTAACCTACAGATAACAATGACACTCAACGGAGAGCAAGTTCTTTGGTATCCCAATAAAAAAGATATTTATAATCTTAAAGGGACATCCCGCACGCTGGATAATGCCGAGGGAGATGTTCGTTCATGGCTCGAAGATGGATTAATTTCACGTTCAGGTTGGGCCGTTATTGACGAACAAAAACCACGTAACGATGGTAGCTCCAGCCTTATGTTCGATGGTAGTGACGGCATTGATTGGGTGGCTCAACGTGTGGATCCTGCGTCTACCGATATATATTTCATGGGTTACGGACATGATTACAAAAAAGCACTCTATGACTTTACACGCATTGCCGGTAAAATCCCAATGCCACCACTTTATGTTTTTGGTTATTGGTATTCGAAATATCAACGTTATACCGAACAGGATATGCTGGATATAGTAACCGAAATTAAAACGAACGAAATACCAATTGATGTTTTGGTTATAGATATGGACTGGCATAAAGATGGCTATAACAATCGAACAGACCGTACCGAATGGACTGGCTGGAGTTGGAATAAGGCGTTATTCCCTAAGCCTAAAGAGTTTATCAGCTGGCTCCACGAGCAAAATCTGAAAACAACGCTTAACCTTCATCCTGCCGATGGTATTGGACAATATGAAGATAATTATGCCGCACTTGGTACTGAACTTGGCTTACCCACAAATAAAACAATTCCCTGGAATATAGAAAAAAAAGATTTTTATAAAGCTTTTTTCAAGAACATCCTACTTCCGCATGAAGAGATAGGAATAGACTTTTGGTGGCTCGACTGGCAACAATGGATGATAGCCAAAAATGAACCTAAACTGGGTAATACATTTTGGCTTAACCATGTTTTTTTCAACGACAAAAAACTTAAGGGAAAAGATCGTCCGTTCATTTTTCACCGTTGGGGTGGATTAGGTAACCATCGTTATCAGATAGGATTCTCGGGTGACACATATGCCACATTCCCATCACTTGCATTTCAACCTTATTTCACCGCTACAGCTTCGAATGTAGGTTACGGATATTGGAGCCATGATATTGGCGGACACCAACAACCCGGAGCCAACAACCCTGAACTATATTTGCGGTGGATTCAGTATGGTGTTTTCTCTCCTATTCTGAGAACTCATGCAACCAACGCTTCTAATATAGAAAGACGAATCTGGAAATTTGATAATTTTCAGACTATGCGCAAGGCAATTGAACTGCGTTATGCCTTGGTTCCTTATATTTATACTTTTGCCCGATATACCTATGATACAGGGTTATCCATATGTCGTCCAATGTATTACGATTATCCGGAAGTAGAAGAAGCTTACAACTTCGATGGTGAGTATATGTTTGGAAACGATATACTTGTCTCTCCGGTTTGTAAATCGGATAACGGAAGTTGAACTGTAGACCAAACCATTTGGTTGCCCGAAGGTAAATGGTATGAAGTAGCCACAGGCACATTGCTCGAAGGTAATCAGGTTGTTACAAGGCCGTTTACACGCGAACAGATTCCTTACTATTATCGTCAAGGTGCTGTGATTCCTCTTTTTACTCCAATTAAGCATCTTAATAATCGTCCGGATACGCTTGTTTTTCAATTTTCTCCGGGTGAAAAAGGTGAATTTTCTCTTTACGAAGACGAAAATAACAATAATAATTACGAGGAAGGAAATTTTACTTTTACCAAAGTGACTCAATCCACAGTGAATAATGTAAGTACCTACATCGTTCATCCATGTACCGGATCGTTTAACAATATGCCTGCTACCCGCTCTTTTCGGTTTGAAATTTTGGACAAAAATAATCCGAAGAGTGTGAAAGTAAACGATACAGATGTTGCTTTTACATACGATACGGATAATCGTAAGATAATTGTTGAGGTTATCAATAAGTCATACAATGATATGCCTGTTAATTTAGTAGTTATAAATAATTGAAGCCAAATTAAATGAGAAAAATAATATTTATTTTGATTGTGGCATGTTCTGTATTTACGTTGAACGCTAAAACCTGGAGTATAATTGGAAAGGCCTTAGAAAACGACACTACATTACTTGAACAGGATGCTACAAACCCAAATTTGTACAAATATGTTGGTAAACTCATAAATATGAGTTTTAAACTATTCGACGGAGTCGATTATTATATACCTACGTGTGGGATGAACGACCCCTTTGATCAACAAGTGAGCTTGGAAAAGCAAGCCGATGAATCTCAAACCGGATTTCGTGTTAGTTATGTAAGTTCAAATAAACTATATCGTATTTCCCTGACCGATGGAGCTACTCCGAAACTTATTGTAGAAAAAATCAAAAGTTACGAACATATTTATTTAATTGGAGGTCCTGTAAACACCCACGACCCCAATTGGTTACTGGGCGATGCCCGTGAACTCGAAAAAGACTCTGAAAACCCTTTTATATTCTACTATCGTGGTTTTCTTAAATACAATACATTCGGAGAAGAGCGGGGAGCTATAAAGTTTTTAACTTCAAACTTAGCCTGGGATCCCTCGTTTCACCCGAAAGGAAGCAGCAATGTACCTTTGGCGCAGGCTTCCAAAATGAGTCTTGGAGGTGCTGATACAAAATGGGAAATACCGGCTGACGGAAGTGGTAATGGGTATTATGTAATTAAGCTCAATACACTAGACGAAACAATAAGTGTTGAAAAATTTCAACCTGCTAATGTAGATTATCCGGCAAATATATTTATTACCGGTAATGCCATGCCTTGCGGATGGGATAATGTTACTCCGGAAACAATGACACCAACCAATATATTCGATGGGAAATATTCCTGGACAGGAAATGTATTGCCAGGGCAATTTAAATTTCTAAAGAATAAAGGGTCCTGGGGTAGTTGCTATGTATCCACCATTAACGATCAACCGGCTGTGTATGACCAGGCATTTCCGCTAGTTTCCGAATTTGAATACTACAACAATGGTGGTAAAGATTACAAATTTCTTATTACCGAATCGGGCAGGTGCGTTATCAATGTGGATTTGGCTGCTATGCAAATATTAGTGAGAAAAGAAACTCAAAACTCAACAATAATTTAGAAATGAGCGATGAGGTAATTATTAAAACCAGCGATGGTAAAATTGTAGTTAAATGTTCTTCAGCCTATGAGAAAAACCTTGCCGTTTTTGCTATTGATGGTAGAAAAATTCACAGTAATTCATTTGTTTACGATTCAGAAGTATCGCTTTCTAAGGGTTACTATATCGTAAAAGTAACCGATAGCAAGGGTTTAGCCAATGTGGAAAGAACTTGTATCTTAAATTAAACTGTATTCACCAGTAATGCGCAAATATTTTCGATACGAAGAATTTTGATTGATCGCCAAATTTTTCGTATCGATTATTTTGTATTTTACATATTCTTTGCCTATACTCTGGATTGAAATTTAACAGTTAAACCGCTTAGTATTTGTTGCTAAAATGAAAAGAAATAATATTGGGTTGTTTATTGAAGTTGGACATTCTACTACTCCTAAGTCACATTGAAAATTATAATATAACTTTTTTGAAAATGAAAAAAAAATCTATCTATTTGCTGCTATTTACAGTGCTTTTTAGTATGCAAAACCTGAATGCCTCTACCAAAAAATCTGTAGTTCAGAATGAACGCTGGACAACAGAAAAAGCTACTGCGTGGTATGCCTCTCAACCCTGGCTCAGTGGATGTAATTTCCAGCCAAGTTCGGCCATCAACCAAATAGAAATGTGGCAGTCAGAATCTTTCGATGCTCCGACTATTGACAAGGAATTGGGTTGGGCCGAAGAGTTGGGGTTAACACCATGCGTGTTTATTTGAGCTCTGTGGTCTGGAAGAGTGACCCTGCAGGCCTGAAAAAACGGATGGATCAATTTCTGACTATTTCATCCAAACACGGTATTCGTCCCGTTTTTGTTTTCTTCGACGATTGCTGGAACGAAGAATCAGCCATTGGCAAGCAGCCCGATCCGAAACCGGGTGTACACAATTCCGGTTGGGTACAGGATCCAAGTGTTTCATTACGTAATGATACAGTCAATTTGTTTCCGGTTCTGAAGAAATATGTCAAGGATATTCTTCTCACTTTCAAAAATGATAAGCGCATTTTGTTGTGGGACTTGTACAACGAACCGGGCAACAGCAAACATGACTGCAGTTCGCTGCCATTGCTCAAAAATGTCTTCAAATGGGCCCGCGAGATAAATCCGTCTCAACCCATAAGTGCCGGAATATGGTATTTTGGTTGCAACGAGTTGAATGTTTTTCAGATCGAAAATTCCGATGTAATTACCTATCATAATTATTCCGATGTAAAAGATCATCAAATGTGGATTAATTTCTTGAAAATACAAAACCGACCCATGATTTGTACCGAGTATATGGCTCGCCGAAACGACAGTAAGTTTCAAAATATCATGCCTTTGCTTAAAAAGAATAAGATTGGAGCCATCAACTGGGGATTTGTATCGGGGAAAACCAACACCATTTTTGCCTGGGATGAACCATCGCCCGAATTGAAAGAGCCAAAACTCTGGTTTCATGATATTTATCGTCAGGATAAAACTCCATTCGATCCGAAAGAAGTGAATTTTATCAAAACTATGAACGGCAAAAAATAGGGACTAAATTAAACAAATGAAAAGAAACCTTCGGACAGATTTTGTCCGAAGGTTTCTTTATGAAAGCGTATAATTTCCATATATCCGTAGGGACTGAAGGGACAGGGTGTTTAAACCATCAAATCGTTTTTTCATTTTTTTCTGATTGCAACGTCAGCTTGGGTTGTAACTCTGTGGTGTCATTCATTATCAGAAGTATATCCAATTTTTCTTCGGAGTGTTTGTGTCCGTGATTTTTCCGATTGCAGCTCTGCCAGCGATTGGTTTATAAGTTCAATTTGCACTCGGGTATCTTCATTAATGTCATTTTGGTCAACAAATATATCTTCGAGATATTCTTTTAGCTCTTTCATTTCTTGCTGTAATACAGATATCCGATCAGATGGTTTAATAGCAATAGCTTGACGAATGGTAACAAATGCACGGATAATGGCGATATTTATTTGAATTGCCACTTCGCTTCGCAAAAACACTCGAGAGCATAGCAACATCATGTTCCGTAAAAACGGTTGGCAAATAACGTGAACCTCCCCAATTTGAGGTCACAAATTGTGACCTCAAGTTCTGAGTTTCTTCTTTTGTGAGTTGGAACATAAAATCGCTGGGGAATCTGCTAATGTTTCTTTTAACAGCCTGGTTTAGAACTTTGGTGGGCACTCTGTACATGTCTGACAAATCATTATCTAACATTACTTTGTGTCCACGAATTTCATATATTTTACTCTGAATTTGTTGTATCTCCATAAAAAACAATATTTTAGAGTTAAAGACGATAAAATGAAAGTGAAACCAAACTTACTATAGCCAGATACTGCCGATAGCTATCGGCATTGCAAAATAAAATAATTTTCAGAATAAAACAAATAAATTTTAAAAAAAATAAAGCGTTAAGTGGTTTAGGCTTTCTATTTAATTCATATTATCAATGCCAATACCAATTCTGATGCATTACGGCAATTTTTAATTCCATATTTACCAAATTTATACTTCTGCAAGTACTCTTGCCAATTGTTTGGATACCTGTCTTTAGCCTTTTTTAGTATATATTCTGGAACAGAAAGGGTTGGATTAAATCCCGATAGTTATCTCGGAGGGCGAGGACCCACCCGACAAATAGCACTATTTTGTACATCTTATCATGTCTGAATATATCCGCTCGGAAGGATCAGCGTTCCGGGTTGTTGAGTCGTCATTGCTATTTGTAAATTCACTCTTCCGGATTGTTTCGTAGCTTTCCGGAAAGTTTAGCGGGCATCTCCAGCTTTTGAGATCCGTTCCGGTTTGTTTTGCAGGCTCCGCTATTTGCAAATTTGCCTTCCGGATTATTTAGTGGCTTTCCGGAAAGTTTAGCGGGCATCACCAGCTTTTGAGATCCGTTCCGGTTTGTTGAGCAGGCTTCGCCATTTGTAAATTCGCCTTCTGGATTATTTGGCGGCGTTCCGGAAAGTTTAGCCGTCATTTTCAACCTTCGATCGTTGTACCGGATATCCTGCCTTTGCTTAAAGAGAATAAGATAGGTGCCATCAACTGGGGATTTGTTTACGGGAAAACCAACACCATTTTTGCCTGGGATGAACCATCGCCCGAGTTGAAAGAACCAAAACTTTGGTTTCACGACATTTATCGTCAGGATAAAACTCCATTCGACCCGAAAGAGGTGAATTTTATCAAAACCATGAACGGAAAAAAATAAGACTGAATTAAAAAATTGATTCCAATGCATAAAAAAACCTCCGAACATCATTTGTTCGGAGGTTTTTTTATGGAATAATTGAGACATAATGTATCTTTACTTATAATTTCACCCCATATGCCAGATCTCCTGCGTCGCCCAATCCGGGGATGATATAGGACTGTGCATTTAATTCCGGGTCGATGGCGGCTGTCCAAACGGTGGTATTCTCTACCGGAAAGTTAGCGGCTATATAATCGATGGCCACCTGGCTGGCGATGACTGTGACTATATGTATCTTCGACGGTTTACCTTTGGTGAGTAAGGCCCCGTATGCCAATTCCATAGAACCGCCGGTGGCGAGCATGGGATCGGTAATGATCAGGGTTTTACCATCCAGGTTTGGAGAGGCAATGTATTCGATAAAGATGTCGAATTTCAGGGCATCTTTGTATTTCCGGTAGGCCGACACAAAGGCATTTTCGGCACCATCGAAATAATTCAAAAAACCGGTGTGAAAAGGTAATCCCGCACGCAGAATGGTGGAGATCACTATTTTCTCGTCGATTACTTCGGTGGGAGACATGCCCAGCGAAGTTTGAACTTCTTCGGCTTTGTAGGCCATGGTTTTACTGATTTCGTAGGCCATGATTTCACCTATGCGTTCCAGGTTGCGTCGGAAACGCATAGAATCCTTCTGAATGTCCACCGATCGGATTTCCTTCATGTAATGGTTCAAAACGGAATTGTTATCCGATAAATTGATAATGTTCATATTTTTATTTTAAAACTTGTTTTTTGAGTAGTAAACGATTCCGACGCGATTGATGTGCTCAATTAAATCTGAGTTAGTTATTTGTTTGAAAATTGAAATGTCGAAAGTATAAGGCAAAAGCAAATCATCTAATTGATTTTCAAGTTGATTTAAAATATCGAGGTTTAGAGACTCACCAATCAGTGTTAAATCTATATCCGAAACCGGTTTGTAATTCCCTTTTGCTCTTGAACCGTATAAAATGGCTTTTTCTATTTCAGTAAAGGAACTCAAAACGGCTTGGATTCTATCAATATCATCTTGTTCAAGACCAAACATCATAATAGTGTCTCCATTTTTAATTTAAATGCCATAAACAGTTCGAAGTAGTACTCTTGAATTTTAAAAACGATCTCATTCGCAGTTTCTTCGTTATAAGTATGTGATGATTTAATCCTGCTACTTATCATATCCATCCAATTTTTGCCATCAGTTATCAGCCCTGTTTTAAAAGCTATGCGAATGGCATCCCTGCTGCCGGTAATATTCTCGGTGGCTTGTTCGTAGGTAAAATAATCTTTCATAACATTCCATGCCAGTTCATAGGTATATTCAAATGCCTGAACAATACCTTGTTCTTCCAGTTCGTTTAAATCACCTTTTTGAATAAATTTTTCCAGTTGACTTAAAGCTTTTTTATAATTAATAAAGCGTTGTTTCCACCTGATATCTTCTTGATCCATAATTTTCAAATTTAATCGTCAATTATTTCCTGTCTTTATCCCGTATCTCTACGCGGCGTATTTTACCACTGATGGTTTTTGGTAATTCGTCCACAAATTCAATAATCCTTGGATATTTATAGGGAGCGGTAACCATTTTCACGTGGTCCTGAATTTCTTTTACCAATGCATCACCGGCTTTGTCTTTGTATTCTAAAGCCAGAATAATGGTAGCTTTTACCACTTGTCCGCGGATTTCGTCGGGAACGCCGGTAATGGCACATTCAATAACAGCAGGATGCGTCATCAGCGCGCTTTCCACTTCGAATGGCCCGATGCGGTAACCTGAACTTTTAATCACATCGTCGGCCCGACCCACAAACCAGAAATAACCGTCTTCGTCGCGCCAGGCTACGTCGCCGGTATAGTATACATTATCGTGCCACGATTCGTATGTTAGCTCGGCGTTGCGGTAATAACCTTTGAAAAGACCAACGGGATAACTTTTATCGGTACGAATCACAATTTGTCCCTGTTCGCCTACTTCAGCCGAGCGTCCTTCGGGTGTGAGCAAGTCAATATCGTAGTGCGGATTCGGCAATCCCATAGAACCGGGTTTGGGTTCTACCCAGGGCGAAGTGAAGAGCGAAAGGGTAGTTTCGCTTTGTCCGTAACCTTCGCGGAGTTTAATGCCTGTGAGTTGATGAAATTTTTCGTATACCGCAGGATTCAGTGCTTCCCCGGCGATGGTACAATATTCGAGTGACGATAAATCATATTTAGACAGATCTTCGCGAATCAGAAAGCGGAAAATAGTAGGAGGCGCACACAGCGAAGTAATGTGGTACTTTTCTATCATGGCCAGCATATCGGCCGGTGTGAATTTTTCGTGATCATATACGAACACACAGGCACCCACTAACCATTGACCATAGAGTTTTCCCCAGACAGCCTTGAGCCAGCCGGTGTCGGCAATGGTGAGATGCAGACTTTTTTCGTGTAAGTTGTGCCAGTATTTTGCTGTAACTATATGTGCCAATGGATATACGCAGTCAAGCAATACCATTTTGGCATTGCCGGTAGTACCCGATGTAAAACTGATGATGAGCGGGTCTTCGTTTTTGGTCGGGTTGGTTAGTGGCACGAATGGAGCTGCATTTTCGATGCCTTTGTGAAAGTCGAGCCAACCTTCGGGTACAATTTCGCCAACCGAGATCAATCTTCACGCTCGGAGATTCGGGCATGGCATCGTTGATGTGAGTGATAATGGGTTCTTCTCCAACGGCAATAATGGCTTTGATCTCAGCTGCATTGTTGCGGTAGATCATGTCTTTTTTTGTGAGCAGGTGCGTGGCTGGAATAATGATAGCGCCGATTTTATGCAAAGCCACTATGGTAAACCAAAATTCGTATCGGCGTTTAAGTATTGCCATCACTATATCGCCTTTTTTGATGCCCAGACTCTGGAAGTACGAGGCCGTTTGGTCGGCGCGTTCTTTCATTTCGGCAAAGGTGAATTCATGGCAATCGCCCTTGTCATTGGTCCAGAGCAAGGCCTTTTTATTGGGTTCTTTTTTCGCCCAGACGTCAACGACATCGTAACCAAAATTGAAATGTTCGGGAACGATGAGTTTGTAATTTGCTTTGAAATCTTCAAAGTCTTTGAATTCCGTTTGCTGAAGATATTTTTCTATCATAAATAATATTTTGTATAAAGCATTCTTATTTGCTTTTGCAAAGTAACAACAGATGCTTTAATTAGACAAAAAACTGGGATAAAACGCGTCTATTTGGGACGAAATTTCAAATAAAGGGGTAAAAGGTATTCACCATTCCCCATTCAACTACACTATCACCGCCAGAAACTTCACTCTTTTACCGTTCAGTGCTTTCATCCCATGAGGTTTGGAAGCATCGAAATAGATACTGTCACCTTCGCGAAGGGTTATATCATTCCCGGCAATCTGAAGTTGCATGGTCCCTTCGAGCACCAGGTTGAATTCTTGTCCTGTATGAGAATTCAGATGAAAAGGATGATTCCCGGGTTCAACGGTTACCTCGAAGGGTTCGGCTATTGCATTCCTGAAACCGTGTGCCAGGGATTGATATTTGTAGGCTTTGGAACGTTCGACGGTGGCACCGGTTCCTTTCCGGGTTACTGAAAAGAACAGGGAATGCGGATCGTTTCCCGAAATCAATGCCGTGGTCTCTATCTCGAAAGTCTGAGCTATCTCGCAGATAAAACTCATAGGGATGTCAGAATTTCCCGATTCGTATTTTTCGTATTCAGCCTGACTGATTCCACATTTCGAAGCTACTTGTTCGGTCGATAAACCGAGTGAATCGCGTAATCCGCGAAGCCGTTCGGCAATTTGTTTGATTTGTGCGTTCATAATATTATATGTTTTATTGTTTGAATGTTGAACTTTATTAGTAATGAAACAAATAGTATGTACAACGTCAACTTTGTATTTTAACTTTTAATTAATGAAGCTTTTAATCCTTTTATCACAGCATTGCTAAATCCGTTGGCTTCCATTTCGTTCAGTCCTTTGATGGTGATACCGCCCGGAGTGGTTACTTTGTCAATTTCCACTTCGGGATGCGAGTCGTTGGCTTCGAGTAATTCGATGGCCCCGCGTAAAGTTTGTATTACCACTTCTTTGGCTACGTTTGCGTAAATACCCATTTCCACACCGCCTTCGGTAGCTGCACGAATATAACGAAAAGCGTACGCAATGCCGCAGGAAGAAAGAGACATAAAAGCATTTAGATTCGATTCGGGTACCAGGTAGGATTTGCCCAGATCGCTGAAAAGTGACACAATGAGTTCTTCTTCTTCTTTGTCGGCATGAAAAGAAGCAATGGTGGAGACGCTTTGTAATACGTCGATAGCCGTGTTGGGAATAACGCGGAACAGCGTGGCATCGGTATCGAAAAAATCGGTTAATTGCTCGAAGTTTACTCCCGCAGCAATGGACACGACGATTTGTTTTTTGTAGTCGATTTTGTGTTGTATTTCATCGGCTACTATTTTAACCAACCAGGGTTTCACGGCAAGTATGATAATGTCAGCCTCTTTAATGACTTCCACATTGGAATTACTAACAGTAATTTCAGGCGAATGAGCTTTTAGAGCATTTAAATTGGCTTGCGAAACATCGCTAACCCGAATGTTTTTGGTATTGATACGGTCACCTTTCGATAAACCACGTGCAATAGCACCACCCATATTTCCTGCTCCGATAATCGCAATCTGTAAATTTGTTGTTTCCATAATGCTTATATTTTGATGTTATTTTTAAAGTTTAGAAGTTTAGAGTTTAGAAAGTTTAGGGTTTAGAGAGTTTAAAAGTTTAGAGTTTAAAAAGTTTAGGGTATAGAAAGTTACTGACTATACTTGAAAATTGCTAATTTCGACCCGGACTTTTATTCCGTATATAAAAGCATAACAAACAGCTATTTACTATAAACTGCTTCCTATAAACTGCTTCCTATAAACTATATACTATAAACTATATACTATAAACTACATACTATAAACTACATACTATAAACTACATACTATAAACTATAAACTTAGTGATAAGAATACAAAGATAAGCTAATTTGCGCTTCTACGATTTAAAATATCCAGATTTGTATAAGCTGATTTAAAAACTAAAACCTATACTGGTAAGAATTTCCCATCGCTCTACGTCGGGCTTATCGTTATCGGTCAGTCGCCAAACCGATTGTATAGATAAAATATGAAGAATATTAGTCAGTCCTACACCTACTTCCATATAGGGTTTTTTCATAGCTTGCATAAATTCGGGATAATCGAGTAGTTGTCGATGGGAATCGCTGAGCGTTCCATAGGCCATGTTGAACGACACGAACTCACGTAAATTGAGGTTTTTAATCAGCGGGATCTGATTAAAAAGGATGCCGTTCAGCGTGAAATCGGTGTGAAAATGAATAAACTTATCCGTTGCATATTCCATGTGATTCATCAGGTTGAACTTATAAAGACTATACGAGGCAATCTGGCTTCCCTCAGGGAAATTAAGCAAAGGATAAGGAACAGTTCCCAGGAGACTCCCGGCTTCTATCAGATAGTTCCATTGCCCCATATCGACTCGGACACGCTGTTTCAGGGTTCCCAGTATTCTTCCGTACTTTCCCGTTTTGTCACCCAGGCGGTATTTCCCTATTTCCAGTGTAGCATAAATAACGGGTTTGTTGTTGGTTATGTAAATTCGTTGCAGGTGATCTTCGTAAGATCTTTCATCGAAGGAAAAACGGGTGGAAAGTGTAACCGATTGCTGTTGCAATGACGTCAGGCTCAGGTCCCCTATTTTCATAGGTAATGCGTAATTAGCCAGCAACTCATTGGAGCGAAGATACAGATTACTTTCTATATCCGGATTCCATTCATTGGCAAAGGACAAAGACATTTCTTTACGTTCGCTTAATCTGTTGGCGGATGTAAAAAAGGCAACGAGCGTACTGGTTATATCCTCATCGGCTGTCATTAGAGGGTTTTCGAGGTACAAAAAATTGTTGTAATTATAACTGATTCGCCTGTAATCGTTGGTATAATTTGCACCGAGGATACGCCTTGTTTTGCCTGGTAGCCTGTATTGAGCCATTCCCGAATATTTGACTTCTTTATTCCTAAAGCCATAGCCTACATATCCTCCTATGGTAATATTTTTCCAGAGTCTTTCGTTCGTCCTTAAGGGCATATTAACCCGTAATCCTTCAATGTCTGTTAGTCGGGCAAATTGTTGAATTTTTCCTACATCAATTTTTCCCACGGGAATATATCCTGTAAAAGCAATGTCGGCAATATATTTTGCCGTTCGCATGAGTGGCGTATTATTTAATGTTTTCAGCTTCTCATCCAACATTTCCTGGTTATATTCACTTTTTGCAAATTTTCCTGGCTTTTTAAATTTCGATGCTGTAGAATTATAGGTTGAACTTCGTTTCACCAGTATTTCAGGTCTCGGATTCAGACTGTCCATAATCAGTGCATAACTCATGTTTAAGGCCAGTTCTTCCGATTCACGGCTCCAACGTTTATTTGGAAGCCGTTCGAAACGTTGTTCTATGTGCAGATTATTAATAAAGTTGATATTCGCTTCCGAGGGTAATTCTACTTCAATGCGCGTGAGTGCCAGGGTGGTGGAATCGATCCAGAGTTGTCCGTCGAAGGCCAGGTTTTTTGGATTTTTGGTCTGGAAGTGAATTTCATATTGTTTACCGGTCTCTGTCTGGAGGCTATCCGACAGATAATAAGTGTAATATGCAGTTCCCACGCTCGAAAGTGGACTTATCAGGCTTTTACCTAAAACAACAACGCTGTTGTTGTAAAAATTAAGATCGGTATCGATTTCCCCTATCAGTTTTGCAAGGATTTTTTCTCCGTTTTCGGGGGAAGAAAAAACATTACTGGAAAGCAGAGTTTTTTTGGTTGAAGTAAGTTGGTATTTACTCTCAGTCATATACAAGGGTAGTACCAGCGAAGAATCGGCAGCAGACAGATCACCCGTTTTCAGTTGATCGAAAAGTCTTTTATTAACTGATCTCTGTTTTATTTTACTCAGCAATACCAGATTTTGTTCGGTGCTTTGTGCCTTATATCCGCTTTGTCGGCTCACATCGTTTACTTTTTTCATCATCCGGACTTTTTTTATCATATTCAAGGCTGCATTGGTGCCCGGTATTACAAAAACTTCCTGCAAAAAATTGTTTGATTCACTTAATTCCACCTCCATACCCATACTCTGACCTCGTTTGAGTTTGATCTCTCGTGTATTATAGCCTATTGACGAAAAAACGAGCGTAGTTTCATTGCCCGAAGTGCGGATCATAAAATAACCATCTTCGTTACTCTGAACCAGTATGGATGTGTTTTTAAAAATTACATTGACCGAAGAAACCGGACTTTTATCTGCCTTGTTCAATACACGTCCCACAGCCACTGTTTCCTGCGCCGTTGAAATAGAGGTTGAAAATAAACCTATTGCAAGCATCAAGAAGAATAGGTGTTTATGAAATATGTGTCTTTTGTTTTTCAAAGGATGATGTTTCAATCGTTGATATTTATTTTTTTTCCTTCCTCTTCCTCTTCCTGTGACTGATCCTCCGCCTTTGCCTGATTTTCCGCCTGAATATTCATTGGATGGCATTCCAAAATTGTTTTTCGCAAGTAGTGCACATCAATGTGTGTATATAATTCGGTGGTGGTGATGGATTCATGACCGAGCAATTGTTGAATGGCGCGCAGGTTGGCACCGTTTTCGAGTAAATGTGTCGCAAACGAATGCCTGAATGTATGCGGGCTCACATTCTTTCGTATTCCAGCCAACGTTGCCAGGTCTTTCACTATCGTAAATATCATGGCGCGGGTTAGCTTGGAACCTCTTCTGTTTAAGAATAACTGATCTTCCTGTCCCTTTTTTATACTAAGGCCATTGCGGTCTATTCGCCAAAGGGCTATTTGTTTGATGGATTCCGGTGAAAGTGGCACCAACCGTTGCTTGCTTCCTTTACCCTCAACCAACATATATCCATCTTCTATATACAGTTTAGAGAGTTGTAAGCCTATCAGTTCCGATACGCGTAATCCCGAACCATAAAGCACTTCGATAATGGCTTTATTCCGTTGACCCTCGGGTTTGGAAAGGTCAATGGCGCCAACTATGTTATTTATTTCTTTCAATGAAAGAACTTCCGGAAGTCGCAGCCCAATTTTAGGGCTTTCCAGCAATTCGGTCGGGTCTTCGGAAAGGATGTTCCGGTAAATCAGAAAGAAATAAAACGATTTTATGCTCGACAAAATCCGTGCTTGCGAGCGGGGATGAATACCTAAGCTGCTGATTTCAATAATAAAATCGCGCAATAATTCGGTAGTGGCCTCTTCCAGCTTTACGTGTGCATCCGATAAATACACCGATAGTTTACGCAGATCACGTTCGTAAGCCTCTATCGTGTTGTTCGATAAGGCTTTCTCCAGTTTCAAATACAAATGATAATCATCCGGGATTGGAAGCATAGGAATTTAATAATTTACTATTTAATGATTTACTATTTACTTCCGAAAATCAATATTGAGCAATTGAACTATATGAACAATGTGTAAATATAAGTATTTAATTTAGTGTGTGTCAGAAGATATGATTTGCAAAGATATTAAAAAGATTTTATCTTTAACAATGAAAATGGCCACATTGCATTTGCAACAAGGCCATTTTTATTCATTTCGAAATTGAACATTCCTTTTTGTTTTTCAAAATATCTTATTTGCTCAATTTAAATTCACGGGTTGAACCATCTACAGTGGTCGTGGCTAAGTTGTCACAATCGCCGTTGCCGTAGTCAACCACCACCGTTTTTGATTCCGATGTTATTGTAGCTTTCCCTTGTCTTATAAAAGCACAGCCTCCACCCACTATCAGCGGGTTATTGGCATCGATGGTCATTGTATAGGTTTTCCCTTTTGCATTGATGCCACTTGAACTGCCTTTTATTGAGTATAAATCATCCCAAAATTGAAGAGGAGTTCCGTTCATGTCGATATGCTCGCGTGTGCGTTCCGAATTCCAGACCACGACGGTGCCATCAGCCTTGGTAATGGCGTCATTAACCTGTATAGTCCAGTTAGGATGAAATCCAGCATTAAGACCATTGTAAGTGGTTGATTTGGTTCCGGATATACTGTTCCCGTTTATGGAAAAATTGTCGAACGAAATCGTACGGGAAGAATTGGCAATAAACATTCTATTTGTAATGGTAACTATCAGTTTGCCTTTGAGCGTATTCCCGCGACTACCAATGAAACCTTCCGTTCCAAAATCGATGGTTACTATTTTAGGAAAGTTTACTGAATCCGGTTTGTCAACGCTTATGATAACTGAACCTTTAGTTCCCTGTGCGCCGGAAGCAGATTGTTCAACCACATAGCCATTAAGTTCGATAGCTGAAACATATTCGTCTGTTTCATTTGTAATATCATCGTTAATACTTGATGCCAGCGCTTCATCGTCGGCAGTAGCATTGATTTCTGCAGCATCGGCTACATTTCCTTCACGCGTACAAGAAGTTAATAAACCGGCTAAAACCAATCCAATTACCAACACTGCAAAAAAATATTTTTTATTCATCACATTGATTTTTAAATTGTGAATATTATTTTTTAGTTATTTGCTTCTTATTCATGCAAAATAACCACAAAGAATTTAAGAATTACTGAAAATAAAGGAAAAATATAGATATAATTGAATAATTAAACAAGAAAAGTTAAGTTGTGAATAATAAGGTAAAGAGCTGCTATGACGGCGTTTATAAAATAATAGCCTTGGGCAACAGAGAACTCTACCGGCTACCCTGCTTTACGGCTTAATTGCAAAGTTGCATTTTGATCAAATTTCGTGCCGTTTGCTTTCGGAATAAATATTCTATCTTTGTGCTATTATTTTTCAAAAGGAACAAAAACATTATCGCCGAAGGTTCGATTCGACTTCAAATAACCAAAGGCAAATATAAAAAAAACATGAAAATAAACAAACACATTCTCACCCTTTCACTTCTGTGGTTAACTATTTCGCTTTCGGCTCATGATGCTGTGGGACATAGAATGGTTGCAGACATTGCCTATCAAAACCTAAGCTGTAAAGCCCGTTCTAAAGTGGACAAAGTACTTGGTAAACACGGTATTATTTATGCAGCTACCTGGGCCGATGAAGTTCGCAGCGATAAAAAATATGCTTACAGTTACCAGTGGCATTATCAAAACCTGGCAGATAATCTCACTACTTCAGATTTTCAAAATTTACTTGCCCATCCCAAAGCTGAAGGAGAGCATTTATTTTTTGCACTCGATTCGCTTACTACTCGGTTGAAAAAAGATAAAAAAGATGCCGAAGCACTCAAATTTTTGGTACATTTTGTGGCTGACTTGCATCAACCCATGCATTTGGGTCGCCTGACCGACCTGGGAGGAAATAAAGTGGACATAAAATGGTTTGGTAAAACTACCAACATTCATTCTTTGTGGGATAGTTCACTGATTGAAAACCGCAAAATGTCATACTCGGAGTTCAGTAAGTATCTGCAGGATAAGTTTGCTCCACGTAAATCAGAGTTCAAAAAATATACTTTGTTGCAGTCGGTCGAAGCCGGGTATGCAGTTCGTACACAAATATATGCCTACGATACAACCGATACCAACAGCTATCATTATATGTACTTTTTTGCTGAACAGCAGGATGAAATGCTTTACCGTGGTGGAATACAACTGGCTAATATATTGAATGCAATTTATAAGTAATTTTTTGTTTAGAACCAAGAGCCAAGACGAAAGAACCAAGACAAAGGATTTAAGAACAAGGAATAATGATTTTTGATTTAAGAACCAAGATAAAAGATTCAGAATTCTGGTTTTAGGATGAGTCATGATAAATAAAAAGTACTGGATGTCTTTTTGTACTTGATAAATATTTTAGTTGCGAATGCAAAAAAACGCTTACCAATAATCTGGTAAGCGTTTTATATTTAATTTTTTACATAATTGGATGCGAATGTATCTATGTTTTTTGATTCTTTAAAATATTTTTTTTTGTAAAGTATAATCCAGATAGCTATCTCGGGAGTAAATTGTAAATAGTTAAATAGTAAATTTATTTTGCCCTCAGATATTGTTTTGGCCAACTGACTTCATCTCCTGTTTCCAAAGACGATAGTAAAGGGAAATATGGATTTCTCAACAATTGCCTGCCCAAAAATACCATATCGGCTTTTTCTTCTTCCAATATAGCATTTATTTGTTCCCCGGTTGTGATCAAACCAACGGCTGCGGTTCGTATGCCTGTTTTGTGTATGGCCTGGGAAAAAGGAACCTGGTAGCCTGGTGCAACGGGAATTGATGCGGACGGAACATTCCCACCCGAAGAACAATCGATAAGGTCTACACCTTGCTGATGCAGTATTTCGCTGAGTTTTACCGTTTCTTCCGGATTCCAGCCTCCATCCGTCCAGTCGGTAGCAGAAAGTCTGACGAAAAGTGGATAGTTTTTCGGCCAGACCGCTTGAACAGCCAGCGTAACTTCAAGCAGTAAACGAATCCGATTTTCGAAACTTCCTCCATAAGCATCGGTTCTTTTGTTACTCAGAGGAGATAGGAACTGATGAAGTAAATAACCATGTGCCCCGTGAATTTCCAATACCCTGAAACCAGCTTTTTCTGCCCGAACTGCAGCGGCTTTAAATTGGGCAATAAGGGTATCTAATTCAGATAGATTGAGTTCTTTGGGCCCTTTTTCGCTCCCTACAAAGGGTAGGGGCGAAGGAGCAACTGTTTGCCAGCCGCCATCCTTTTCGGCGAGTTGTTTCCCTCCGTTTACGGGTGAAGCATGCGATGCTTTCCGGCCGGCATGTCCCAGTTGGATACCAGCTATAGCTCCCTGTTCGTGGATAAAGTGGGTGATTCTTTTTAATCCGGCTATTTGATCATCGTTCCAGATACCTAAATCCTGCGGTGTAATGCGCCCTTCGGGAGTTATGGCTGTTGCTTCCACCAGTATTAATCCTGCTCCACCAACGGCCCGGCTTCCATAATGCACAAAATGCCAGTCGGTGGCAAATCCTTCGATGGCAGAATATTGACACATAGGCGATAGCCCAATTCGGTTGCGAAAAGTTATTCCTTTTATTGTTATGGGTTGATATGTTTTTGTCATATGTTTTCTTTTTATTTCCTGCAAATTTAGTTTTTTCTATCGATTGTTGATTCAAATTCGGAATAAATCTGTATTTTTTGCTTTTTGAAGGATTCGATTGCAAACAAGAATAATAAGGAGTGGTGTCTTTTAATTTTGTTTTAGATGTCTCATAAATTAGTTACGATCTAAACGAAAATATCTGCCCTAAAAATTATTAATCATAGCTTATCGTTCTGGTTTTTTTTCAAAATAAAAATTATCTTTGCATGAAAGCATCTGATCATAAAATTTGAATGTTCTGACCTATTTAAGATATACAATATGAAAAAAGTAAAAATGGTAATTATAGGTGCTACCGGCACCGCTAGCAAAAGAACTATCCCTGCGTTGGTTCATTCGGATGTGTGTGAAGTGGTAGCCATCCAGGGACGAAACCTGGAAAAATTACAGAAAATACAGCATGATTTTCAACTGAAAGATATTTATACCGACGAAAATGAAATGCTTGCAAAAGCCACTTACGACTGTATCTTTATTGCTACTCCGCCATTTCTTCATTTTGAAAACATAAAAGCAGCTACTTCAACCTCCAAGCCGATTATTTGCGAAAAACCGCTGGCAATAAATTATACCGAAGGGGAAAAAATAAGCCGGCTTTTAAATGCTTACGATGATAAAACATTTATGATTGCTCATCACCTGAGACATCAACAGCCGGTTCGGGACATTAAAGAATTTATTCAAAACGGTACTATAGGAGAATTGCTTGATGTTTCTATTCAATGGGGCTATGAAATGAACCTGGATGCTCCGAGTGCCGTTTGGAAAACTAATCCGGATATGGGCGGCAAAGGAACCCTGAATGATAATGGTATTCACATTGTTGACTTAGTTATCTACCTGTTCGGGTTACCAGCATCGATACATGGCAAGGTGCAAAGCCTGAGGACAAGAGATACTTTTGACAATGAAACGGCCTTTCTGACTTATGAAAAGTCAAGCATCCTAATTCAATCGTCCCAATGCATGAAATACCCCGGTAATCATTTTCTCATTTACGGGACTAAGGGAAATATAGAAGTATTTTATGGCATGGGCGAAAAATATATTCGGCAGGTTTCAGTCAATTCAACAGACCTAAAAAAGGTGATTGATTACCCCGAAACAAATCTTTACCTGAATGAAGTTGAAAACTTTTGTAAAGGACTTCTGAACCCAGCTTTTTCGCATAATGGGACTACGCTGAACGAGGGATTGAATGCCTTGAAAATTATTGATACCGTGAGAAAATCGGCAGAAACCAATTCGACAGAAAAATACATAGGTTTTTAAAAGAAAATTAACCGGCATTCTACGGCTGTGAAACCGGAGTTTATCAATGTTGCAACTAATTTACCAACCTCTCTTTAATCACCTCTTTTTGAAGTAAAAATGCAGTACCATCAGCCCTTCATTCTGTTATTTGTCAAAAAACACCTATCTTTGTAATCTGTTGTAGATCGACAGTGACCCCAAGCCGAATTTTATGTTAAAGCAACAATTACAACAAAAACTCCAACAAAAGCTTTCACCTGCTCAAATACAGGTTATTAAAATGCTCGAAGTACCTACTTTGGAGCTGGAGGAGCGTATTCGTCAGGAACTGGAAGAAAATCCGGCCCTGGAGGATGGACCGGAATTGGACAGCGAAACGGAAGAGCATGATGATGATTTAAATGCTGAAGATGGTGGCAACAACGATGATATTGACTTAGATGAATATATGGCCGATGATGATATCCCCGATTATAAACTCAAAGCTAATAACACTTCCAAAGACGACAAACACGAAGATATTCCTTTTACTGTTGGCATGACATTTCACGAATACCTGATGGATCAGGTGGGATTATTGCAATTGTCTGAAAAAGAGCGCTTATTGATAGAATATGTAATAGGAAATATCGATGACGAAGGATATCTGCGCCGTACGGCTGAAGCCATGGTGGATGATATTGTTTTTCAGGCAGGAGTTCAGACTACTGACGAGGAAATGATCCATATGATAGATATGGTTCGCCAATTTGATCCAGCCGGAGTGGGAGCCTGCAACTTGCAGGAATGCCTGAAGTTACAACTCGAAAGAAAACATTCAACGTTAAATGTGGTATTTGCAAAAAAGATTATAGACGAATACTTCGATGAATTTTCCAAAAAACACTACGATAAAATTTTACGTGGTCTGGACATAGATGATCGGATGTTGAAAACCGTTATGAACGAAATCATACACCTCAATCCCAAGCCAGGAAATGCCTGGGGAGGCAATGTGCTGGAAAAATCGATGGGAACGATTGTTCCCGATTTTATACTGGAAAACGATGAAGGTCAACTTTCGGTTCATCTCAATAACAGCAATATCCCTGAACTGCGCGTGAACAATACTTATAACGACATGTTTAAGGATTACGCTGCCAACAAACAAAATCATACACGGGAAATGAAGGACGCCGTGATGTTTGTAAAGCAAAAGATAGATTCGGCACGCTGGTTTATCGATGCCATTAAACAACGGCAACAAACTTTACTTACTACCATGATATCTATCGTGGAATTACAAAAGGATTTTTTTATTGAAGGCGACGATACTTATTTGAAACCGATGATATTGAAAGATATTGCCGACCGTACCGGATACGATATATCCACTATTTCGCGGGTAAGTAACAGCAAATATATACAGACCGAATTTGGTATTTTTCCGGTAAAATATTTCTTTTCCGAATCAATGACAAATGACTCGGGTGAAGAAGTCTCTACACGCGAGATAAAGCAAATTCTACTCGAATGTGTAGAAAACGAAGATAAACGTAAGCCGATGAATGATGATGTGTTGGCCGAAGTGCTTAAAACAAAAGGTTATATCATCGCACGACGTACCGTGGCAAAATACAGGGAGCAATTGAACATTCCGGTGGCACGAATGCGAAAAGAAATTTAAGAAGATCAAAGTTCGACGAGTCCCGCAAGGGCGGGATGTCCATTTCATTCCCATTTGAAAGGTTCGGGGATTTTTTTTTGTCAGCCGCCAAAAAGTAAATAGTAAATGAATAAATGGTAAATTCTTTATAATGAAAATATTTTTAAAAATAATATCCATTGTATTCCAACCCTTGTTGATGACAACCTATGGCATGATCATGCTGATGAATATGGATGTCTTTTCGCCGCTACCCTATGTATGGCGTCTGATAGCTGTGGGTGGAACTTTATTATTTACGGGAATTCTTCCGGCTGTACCAATTCTACTCATGTTACGGAAAGGTGATGTAAGCAATGTGTTTATCTCAAAACGCGAAGAGAGAACCATGCCCTATCTGTTCTCATTTTTGGCTTACGTTTTTTGGGCGTTGTTTATGTGGAGAACTTTGCAATTCCCTACTTTCCTTGTTGCCATGGGAATAGGTGCTGCGGTTTCCATTTTTATAATCGTTTTTATCAATCTTAAATGGAAAATCAGCGCTCATCTCGCAGGAATGGGAGGGTTAACGGGTGCCGTTTTTGGCGTTTGTTACCGTATGGCTGTTAATCCGTTATGGCTTTTGGTGACTTTATTGCTCATCTCTGCCGTGGTAGCTATTGCGCGCATTGAACTAAAAGCGCATACTCCTGCTCAAACTCTGGTAGGATTTGTAGTTGGCTTTATATTGCTTTTCGTTCCCTGTTTTATCTTTTAAATTTGATGACGAAAGAATTAAGCCCAATGCTAATTCGCGATAATTCATTTCAACATTTACACAATAATAAATATTAATCACTTGGTCTTAAATAACCTTCGGGAATTTGAGGCAAATAAACAATTAAATATATGATAACGATAGACCAACTGAAAGATGTGTTGCAGCGCGAGATTGCGTTGAGGAGGTATCTTTGACGTCGATACGAAATTGATCCAAATAGAAGAAGAAGAATTGCGCACCCAGGTTCCCGGTTTTTGGGATGATGCCAAAGCGGCTGAATTGCAGATGCGTAAAGTAAAAGACCTTAAAAACTGGGTACTGGGATACAATGCTGTGAAAACGGCTGCCGACGAGCTACAGTTAGCATTCGACTTTTACAAAGAAGAAGCGGTGAGTGAAGAAGAAGTTGACGAAGCCTACAAACTTGTTATTGATTTGCTGGATACCATCGAGATGAAAAACATGCTTTCGCACGAGGAAGACAAGTTGGGAGCGGTGATTAAAATTGTAGGCGGTGCCGGTGGTACCGAAGCCCAGGATTGGGCATCTATGCTTTTCCGCATGTACCAACGCTGGTGCGAACGTCAGGGTTATAAGTGCGAAATAACGAATCTGCAGGAAGGTGATGAAGCCGGAATTAAGACGGTGACCATGCAAATTGAAGGTGAGATGGCTTACGGATACCTGAAAAGTGAAAATGGAGTTCACCGTCTGGTACGTGTGTCGCCTTTTAACGCTCAGGGTAAACGAATGACTTCCTTTACTTCGGTGTATGTGGTTCCTTTGGTTGACGATACCATAGAAATTTATATTAATCCTGCCGATATAACCTGGGATACTTTCCGTTCGTCGGGTGCCGGTGGACAAAATGTAAACAAGGTGGAAACCGGTGTGCGCGTGAGGTATAAATATACCGACGAAGAAACCGGCGAGAAAAAAGAAATTGCTATTGAAAACACAGAAAGCCGTTCTCAGTTTGGAAATAAAGATAACGCCATGCGACTGTTGAGATCTATGCTTTACGACATGGAACTCGCCAAACGTAGGGTTGCTTCTGCAAAAGTAGAAGCTGGCAAGAAAAAAATTGAGTGGGGTTCACAAATTCGTAGTTACGTTTTCGACGACCGCCGGGTGAAAGATCACCGCACCAATTACCAGACTTCTAACGTGCAAGCGGTAATGGATGGTGATATCGATGCCTTTAACAAAGCCTATTTGATGGAATTTCCCGAATAGGTAAATTCTGTTTTAATACAAAGGTCTGTTCTTCTTTGGAAGTGCAGACCTTCTTTTTTTTCCCTGATTGAGTATGATAATATACCACAACGATGGGATTTTATAAACAATACCTTTACTGTATTTTTGCGAAATGAATTTAGATAGTGAAATTTCTCCCCGCCCCAATGGATGGGCATTGTTACCTCTGAGTACTTTCTTCCTGTTGTATTTGTTGACTTATATCTTTACCGGTGATTTGAGCAAGATGCCGGTTTCAGTGGTTTTTCTTACTACTTCCATTGTGGCTATACTGAGTTCCAAAGGCGGTAAACTTTCAGCAAGAATAGACCTTTTCTGCAAGGGATCAGCCAATAAGACCATCATGCTAATGATCATGATTTTCATCCTGGCAGGTGCTTTTGCCGGAACAGCCAAAGCAATGGGTGCTGTGGATGCCACGGTGACCATGGTTCTGTATTTGCTCCCGCAGAATATGATTATGGCTAGTATATTTGTGGCGGCCTGCTTCATTTCCATGTCCATGGGGACTTCCTGTGGTACCATTGCAGCGCTTGCACCTATTGCAGTCGGGATTTCGGCACAAACAGGGATCAGTTTACCCGCCATGTTGGGCATTGTGGTTGGTGGGGCTATGTTTGGCGATAATCTCTCTTTTATTTCGGATACAACTATTGTGGCAACCCGCACACAGGATTGCGAAATGCAGGATAAATTCAAAGTAAATATATAGATAGTATTACCGGCGGCAATTTTAGTTTTCCTTATCTATGTCTATCAGGGTTTTACTCTTAGTTCTGGCACGCCGGCAGTGGTAAATTCGGTGGAATGGCTGAAAGTAATCCCATACCTGGCTGTATTGGTAGCAGCTTTGGCCGGGGTCAATGTCATTATTGTTTTATTAATTGGCATTGTGCTTTCCGGATTTTTCGGTTTATTAGCCGGAGGATTTACTGTATGGAACTGGACTGCAGCCATGGGGAGCGGCATAGTGAATGATATGGGCGAATTAATCATAGTTTCCCTGCTGGCTGGTGGAATGTTTGAAATGGTTCGCATCAATGGGGGAATAGATTGGCTGATTATTAAACTCACTCAAAACATTCGTACCAAGAGAAAAGCAGAAGCCACCATTGCGGCGCTGGTTTCAATTACAGGATTCTTCACCGCCAATAATACTATTTCACTGATAATCATTGGTCCTATTGCCAAAAAAATCAGCGATAACTTTGAATTAGACAAAAGGAAGGTAGCCAGTTTACTCGATACTTTTTCCTGTTTTGTGCAGGGACTGATTCCTTATGGAGCACAGTTGCTTATTGCTTCAGGTTTGGCTGGAATTAATCCGTTGGATATTCTGCCCTTTCTGTATTATCCTTTTTTGATGGGAATTACTGCCATGCTTGCTATAATTTTCCGCTATCCGAGATTGCCCGTTAGCTCTAAATCAAATCAATAATTGTTGTTAAAAAGCGGTCAATATTATATTTTGAAATTACCAAAAACACACTCCATCCTGATTGTCTTTCATATTTGCAACCTTAAAATAGTAATGCTTAATGTAATAAGATGTTTTTTATCAGGACTTTCTTGATCGAATTTTCTGATATAACACCTTTTTTATACATTATTACAACGGATTTCTCTTCTATAATTAGAATGGAATTTACTTTTTGTATAATTTTGCCTCAATAATTTATAAAAAAACATCCATGAAACGATACATCCTGATTTCTTTACTCCTTTTCAGTATAGCTTCCGTTTTCAGCGCCGACTACACTAAAATTGATAAACAAGCTTTGTCTGTTCCCAAAAACCTGAAAACAGTGGACCAAATAGCTAGTTCACTAACTCGTGGACTTACTTCACCGGTAGATAAATCGCGTGCCATTTACTTTTGGATTTCACACAATATTAAATATGATTTGAATTTATTGAGTTCAAAAAAAGAATATACCAATACCAGCGAGATATTGGATGAAGTATTAAGTAGCCGGCAAGGTGTTTGTCAGCATTATGCCGAATTATTTCATGCAATTTGTCAGGCATCAGGCGTAAAATCATATGTGATAACCGGATATACGCGTCAGAATGAGGAAATTGATAAAATAAGTCATGCCTGGAATGCCGTTCTGATAGACTCTAAGTATTATTGTATCGATGCTACCTGGGCTTCGGGCCATATGGAAAACGGGAAATACAGGAACGAATTTGACGATCGGTTTTTTCTTATTTCCCCGGATGAGTTTATCAAAACCCATATGCCCTTCGATCCCATCTGGCAATTTTCAGATAATCCTCTCTCTCATAAAGAATTTGATAAGGCCGATTTTTCCAACCTAAAAAAAACGTCTGACTTTAATTACGCCGATTCAATAAAGGTTCACATGAGTTTGGACCCTTTGGAAAAAATAAACCGCGAGAACCGACGAATTCGTCAGTCCGGATTAACAAATCCCCTCATTCGGAATCTGGTTTCTTTCAATCAACAAAGCTTAATCAGCCAAAAATTCAATACCGCAGTTGGATTATTCAATAAAGGCGTTGCAGATTACAATGAATATATTTTGGCAAAAAACAAACAGTTTAATGCCACAACGATGAAGGATGAGGATATCTTAGGAATGTTGCTGGCAGCGCGTTTAAAGGTTGAATCGGCAGATGAATCAATTAGTCGGTTAAATCCCGATCAGTCTGATCTGACAAAAACTATACGTGATTTGAGAAACTCCATATCAGAAGTTAAGAAAAATCTGGATAAGGAAGATGCTTTTGTGAAAAAGTACATCAAAACCTGGAAGGCATTCCGTATGCTGCTGTTTTATAGCGTAAAGTAGGTTATTACTAAACTGACACTCATTTTTTCTACAATTAAATAATACAGATTGCGTTCTGAAAAAAAAAAATAAATACAAATCAATATGTTGAAATCAAAAAAAAATATCGTGTTCCTTAGTTTTATTTTCGGATTGATGATGATCCTGTGTTTTGGATGTGCATCAACTACAAGTGATTCTGCAAAAGCTGATTTAGTGGCAAATGATTCGATTTTAAATAATTCAGTAAAAACTGTCGGCTCTTTGTCTGTGAGTACGCTGACAAGTCCTGCTGGAGGAAAATATGCGCCAAATCATGTTCTTGCCATTTGGGTTGAAACAACCAAGGGTACTTTTATCAAATCATTATTCGTGTATGCTCAAAAACGGAAAGGTTATTTGACCAATTGGTTAGCAAGTTCTTCAGAAAACACTACCGATGCAGTAACCGGTGCAACTCTTACCGGTCATGCTATTCGTACTTGTACCTGGGATGGAACCGATACCAGCGGAAAAGTGGTGGGTGATGGTTCCTATCGGGTGTGCATGGAACTCACCGATAAAGACGATACGGGTAATTTCTCCACATTTAGCTTTACAAAGGGTACGACTGCTGATAAACAATTACCAGCCAACGTTACAAGTTTTTCATCACTTGCTATCCAGTGGACGCCCAAGAATTGAAAACTATCTATATTCATTCATGTGAAATACTTTTTCACCTGAATGAAACGTATCCATGCACTTTCCGCAAGAAAATGTATGGATTTTTTTTATCTATACCGGTTTGTTATTGATATTTGATTAGTTTTGTAAGACTTTTTATCCAGTCAAATTTTAATCATGCATATCATCCAATCTCAAAATTCCAAATATAGGAACGAAATAATTGCCTTATATATGGATGCATTTTCTTCGGGTCTTTCAAAGCAACACATAGACCATGAAGAAACCATTCTGTACATTGACGCAATTCTTTTACAGGGATTTACCTTGCTTGCTATTAATAACGACAGCTTGGCTGGCGCATTGCTTGCTTGCCCTTTAAAATTTGACAAATCGCTGCCGGATGAAATTAGTCAAAACTTTACAATAGCGAAATGTGTTTATGTGGCAGAAATGATGGTGGTAGAAAATGCTCGTGGGCAAGGAATTGGTAAACAATTATTAGATCAGTTTTTCAGTTCAGTTGATAAAACTCTTTATTCCGATGCTTTTATACGCGTTTGGGATCAAAATATACCGGCACTTTCTTTATACCAAAAAGTCGGATTCGAACCCATTGCCTCCATTGATCAAACAAAAATTAAAGCCGACGGGAGTGGAACTCTCGTTATGCATAAAATATATTTACACAAAAAACTGCAATAAATTATGGACGATTTTTTGACTAAGACAATAGATTTACAAAATGGTACACCCGAAACCAAACGTCTGGAAATATTATCTTACTTCGAAAAGACCTGGGCGATTGATGAGAAATTATATACTCAACTAAAATCCGATGATGTATTCTATCACCGGGGCGATCCGTTGCGGCATGTTTTATTGTTTTACCTTGGACATACTGCTGTGTTCTTTATTAATAAGTTGATGCTTGCCAAAATGATTGATACACGCATCAATCCGGAATTTGAATCCATTTTTGCCATAGGTGTCGACGAAATGAGTTGGGATGACCTGAACGAGAAACATTACAACTGGCCAACCGTGGGTGCGGTAAGGGAATATCGGCAGAAAGTAAAACAATTGGTGACAGAAACCATTCAAAATACACGCTTAACACTTCCGATTAGCTGGAATGATCCTTTCTGGATCATACTCATGGGCATCGAACACGAACGTATTCACCTCGAAACTTCTTCGGTATTGATTCGTCAGTTGCCGTTGGACGAAGTCGTGCCGGGTTTATTTGGTGCTATTTGTGCCGAAGCAGGTGCGGCTCCTGAAAATGAACTTTTAACTGTTCCTAAAGCAAAACTACATATGGGAAAGCCCTTTAATCATCCGCTTTACGGTTGGGATAATGAATATGGTAATTATACGGAAGAAATATCGGAATTTAAAACCACAAAATATTTAATCTCCAACTCAGAATTTCTTGACTTTGTAGAAGCCGAAGGATATAACCTTCAGGAATTCTGGACTGAAGAGGGTTGGAACTGGCGAATTTTTAAAAAGTCTCAAATGCCCCTTTTTTGGAGAAAAGAGGGAGATTCCTATCGCTTACGTTTGGTAGCCGAAGAAATACCTATGCCATGGAACTGGCCTGTGGAGGTAAATTGCCTTGAAGCAAAAGCATTTTGTAACTGGAAAAGTAAACAAACCGGTAAATCGCTTCGTTTGCCAACTGAAGCAGAATGGATTCGTTTGGCTGCTTATTGTCAGGTTCCCGATGTGCTGGAATGGAAAACCGCTCCCGGCAATATCAATTTGGAGCATTTTACTTCACCTTGTCCTGTTAATAGCTTTCCGGCTGGTGAGTTCTTTGATGTGATTGGTAATGTGTGGCAATGGACCGAGACACCTATCACAGGCTATCCCGGGTTTAAGGTGCATCCCTTGTATGATGATTTCACAACGCCTACTTTCGATGGTCAGCACAATGTATTAAAAGGAGGTTCCTGGATTTCTACCGGCAACGAAGCCACGCGGCATGCACGCTATGCCTTCCGTCGTCATTTTTACCAGCACGCCGGTTTCCGAATAGTGCAATCGGATGCTCCGCTTGCTCTTCACAAAGATGAATATGAAACTGACTCTGAACTGGCAAACTCTTGTGAAACTAACTGGGGCGATGCTTTTTCTATGTCAGCCAATTTTTCCAAACAACTGGCTCAAATAGCCGTTGATACGATGAAAAACAAAAGCGACATACATATTCTCGACCTGAATGCCGATACCGGACGCCTGGCTTTTGAACTGGCGGCTCATTTCGAAAAGGTGACTGCACTCGATTTCTCGGCTCGCTTCATCCGTTTGCCTATACAATTACAGGAAAAAGGGTTTATTCGTTATATAGTGAAAGATGAAGGTGGACTGGTCTTCTATCGGGAAGTTGTTTTGTCGGATTTCAAGCTCGACATTAATATGGACCGGATACTCTTTATGCAAGCAGATGCCAATAACCTGAAACCACTTTTCTCCGGCTATGATTTAATTATCGCCCCGAATTTACTGGAAGAATTAATTTGTCCAATATTGTTTTTGAATAGTATTCACGAAAGACTAAATGCGAATGGTATATTAATCATTGCTTCCACTTACGAATGGGACGATATACATACCCGACCTGAGCATTGGCCGGGCGGTTTTAAAAAAGATGGTGAGCCACTCACTTCATTCGATGGTATTCAAAATATCCTAGGTAAACATTTTATTCTTGAAAAAACTCCGGTTAATATACCGCTGATGATTCGTAAATCATCCAGAATCGTAGAACAACAGATGTCTGAAGTCTCGATATGGAGGAAAAAGTAATTTTTTTCTCAACTATTTATTCCTAAAAACTCCGTATTTTCGTTTTTTCGTTTGTGAAAAAAAAGAAAATACGGAGTTTTATATGGTAAATCAGCATCCGTGTCATATAAATTTACTCTATTTCCTCTTTTTTTGGTAGAAAATCCCCCAATAATCTGCCTTCTTTGGCAAATTTCGAATTTTATTTGTGCCAATATTTCAAATTCTCCTCCTACTAAATCCCTGTTTTCAACCAAATCTAATATTTTCTCATCTTTTTTCAAATTTATTTTCGCCCAAAAACACTTTCCCCTCAGTAGTTTAAGTGAAAA
>Ga0123336_10000572_pt1 | contig 36397 bp, 30 predicted proteins | sample SSSSmetaG_FD_96466 | JGI IMG/M metagenome (GOLD analysis project Ga0123336, IMG submission 96466) | Glacier valley bacterial and archeal communities from Borup Fiord, Nunavut, Canada, to study Microbial Dark Matter (Phase II) - ​SSSS metaG | ecosystem: Environmental > Aquatic > Freshwater > Ice...
AACGTGACAACGTGCCCCCGCCCGTCGTCGTGGGACGTGACCGGGCTGGTCATGGCGATGTGCTCCCCCTTGCTCGTGCGTCCGGCGCGCGCCTTTTCGCGCGGCTCGATCGGCGCCGCCATCGCGCTCCGCGCGCCCTCGTTGTCGCCGAAGATGTACCCGGCGAGGCGTCGGAACCCCTCGTTCAGCGCGTCCTCGTGCTCGAGGCCCTCCACCGTCGTCTCCGCGACCACGCGCGAAGGATAGTGCCGGACCTCGAAGCCATCGAACGCTCGCTCGACCTCGTAGTCGGGCGTCTCCGTGAAGAGCCGACCGAGCTGCCACTTCGCTATCCCCAGCAGTGCGACGCCGGTGAGCAGTCCGGCGAGCGCCGGATTCTTGCGGAGGAGGCGCGGCCCGCGACCCACGAGGCCGGCGATACCGAGCACGAGCGCAGGCGTGAGCACGGCCGCCGGCCAGAAGGGAATCACGTCCCAGATCCGGCTCGGTGTGTCGTCCTTGTCGATCGCCTGGAGAGCGGGAGGAGCGGCGCGGTCGGTGGAAGCGAGCGTGGTCGCGGTCATCGTGGCGGTCATGGCCGCCTCTGAGCATTTCACGTGCCGGCGCCGCCAGGCTCGGCCCCCCCGTGCGGGACCGCAGCACCTCACGGATCGCACTGGCCCGGCCATTGGCGGTAGCGCGCGAGCCGGAAGCTCACCGGGCACGAGTCACCCGCGATCGGCGCCTGGTTCTCGTCGACCGTCGGCCGGTGGCCGGTGGCGGTGGCCGGTGGCCGGTGGCCCGTGGGTGATGCGCATCGCGCACGCCACGTCCACGCTCGACGCTCGACGCTCGACGCGTGGCTCTTGGCATCGACGTGCGCGACGCCCCGAAACACCACCGACTGCACGAGCGAGCGGCGCGGCGTCGACAGCCACGCGCAGTGCGGGCGCGCTGGCGAGGCTGCGCGCGCCGAGATCGTAGCCGTTCGCGGCACCGCGAGACATACCCCCCAGGGAGGAGCTAGGACGTGACGAACAGGCGCTCCGCGATCTGCACCGCGTTGAGCGCTGCGCCCTTGCGCAGGTTGTCCGCGACCACGAACAGGTTGAGCGCGCCCGGCACCGCGAGGTCCTCGCGGATGCGGCCGACGTAGACGGGGTCGGTGCCCGAGGCCTCGACGGGATGCGGGTGCTGGCCCGGGACGTACGGGCCTTCCATGAGCTTCACGCCGTCGGCGTTGCGCAGCAGGTTCTTCGCCTCCTCTGCGCCCATCGGACGATGGAACTGCACGTGCACCGCCTCCGAGTGGCCGTTCACCACCGGCACGCGCACCGTCGTCGGCGAGACCCCGATCGTGTCGTCTCCCATGATCTTGCGCGTCTCGTTGATCATCTTCCACTCCTCTTCGGAGTAGTCGCCCTCGCCCGCCTTCCAGTCGCTCAGGACGTTGAACGCGATCTGTCCGGGGAACACCGCGGGCGTGACCGCCTTGCCGCCGAGCACCGCGTGCGACTGTGCGATCAGATCCTCGACCGCCGCCTGGCCCTTGCCGCTGGTCGCCTGGTACGTCGAGACGATGATGAGCTTGATGCGCGCCGCGTCGTGCAGCGGCTTCAGGGCGACGAGCATCTGGATGGTCGAGCAGTTCGGGTTCGCGATGATGCCCTTGGGGCGGTTCTTCGCCGCCTCGATGTTGACCTCGGGCACCACGAGCGGGACCTCGGGGTCCATGCGCCAGGCGCTCGAGTTGTCGATCACCACCGCGCCCGACTTCGCGGCGATCGGTCCGAACTCGCGCGACACGCTGGCGCCGGCGCTGAAGAGCGCGATGTCGACGCCCTCGAACGACCTCGGCCCCAGCTCCTCGATCGTGATCTCGCCGCCCTTCCACGGAAGCTTGCTGCCTGCGCTCCGCTTGCTCGCGAGCGCGACCAGGCGGGAGACGGGGAAGTCGCGCTGCTCGAGGGTCCTGAGCATCTCGCGCCCGACGGCGCCAGTTGCGCCCGCGATGGCCACGACGAAGGAACGGGGGGGCGACATCCTGTCGGAGTACCGCAGCTGGGCTCTGCTCGCGAGTTTTAGCGTCCCCCGGCACCACCCAAGCCATGGCGACGGCGCGTGTTAGCCTTTGAAGTACGCATGCGCGCGTCCCGGGTCCTCCCTCTGCTTGTGCTTCTCGTCCTCGTGGGCGCATGCGGCAAGGCCGGCCCCGCGCGGTCGCCGGATCAGGGCTCGTTCCGCGCCATCGGGATCGGCGCGAGCGCCGACCCCACCATCCGCGCCGCGCGGCTCCTTCCCGAGACGGTCGACGAGACGCAGGGCTACGGCACCGAGGCCGGCGGCGGCCTGCGCGCGATCACCGCGGGGCTGCGCGTCGTCACCACGCGCGAGGGCGCGATCGTGGTCGCCGAGGATCGCCTCCCGCAGGGGCCGCAGCTCACCGTCGCGCTGCCCGAGCGGCTCGGCGGCGGCTTCCTGTTCGTGCTCGGCACCACGGTGTGGCGCGCCGATCACTGGCTCGACGCCGCGCGTCCGATCTTTGCCTCGCTCCAGGGGATCCAGGCGATCGTGCCAGGCCTCGATCGCGTCTATGTCCGCGCGCAGAACGCGTACCTCGCGATCGACGGCAAGACCGGCAAGGTGCTCGACCTCGGCCCGTGGCCGGCGAGCCCATTCGTCTCCGGCTATGCCGCGGCCGACGGCTGGCGTGCGGCGGCGGTCACCGATCTACGCGGCGCCGTCGCCACGTTCGACGCGGGCGCGACCTGGCGCGCGCTCGATCTCCCGATGGATCCGCGTCAGGTGCTGGCGGCAGGCGACTCGCTGGCGGTAGGCGGCATCGAGAACGGCCGCACCGAGGCCTGGTTCGAGGTCCGCGGCGACGGCACCATCGCGCGCCTCGCCGGACCGCCGCGCGAGGCGAAGGGAAAGATCCTGCCCAGCGCGCCGGCGCGCCCCTACCTTTCGGGCGGGTACCCTGGCGGCTATCCCGGCCCGTATCCGGTCCCGATCCCGTATCCGGTCCCGGTCCTGGCGGCGGCGGGCACGCCCGCGCCGCGCGCGGCGTCCGACCCGCGGGACGAGGCGGCGGCCGATGCCGGCACACGCACGTTCGGCAAGCGTCCGCTCGCCGCCGCGATCGAGGACGGTTGGCCGCTCACCGACGGCACCGCCGTGGTCGCGCGAGACGGCGCGCTCGGCCGCGTGCGCCTCTCCGACGGCGCGCTCACCGAGGTGGCGCAGGGCGCCTTTCCGCTCAAACCTTCGCGCTGTCATCCGATCTCGCTCACCCGCCCCACCGCGATAGGCGCGTTTGGCTTCGTGTGCGGCGAGCCGCGCGGCACCACAGTGGTGTACGCGTACGATCCTCTGCGCGGCCGTCTCACCGAGCTGAAGCGCTTCGATCGGCCGCGCGTCGTCACATCGTCGGGCAACGGCGCCATCGCAGTGCGCGGCCCGTGCGCCGAGGACGGCGATCCCAGCGCCACCCCGCGCGAGCCCACGCGTGTCGAGACGAAGACCGACGGCGGCCTCGCAGAAGGCAAGAGCGACGGCGGCAAGGAGCCGAAGGACGACAAGGAGGAGCGAGAAGACCAGGCCAGGGAGGAGAAAGAGGCAGCGCTCGTCGCCGCGAAGCCGCCGGCGTCCGAGGTCCACCCGTATTGCGTGCTCGGCCACGACAACGCGTGGCGCGAGATCCACATCCGCGGCGACGTGGGCGGCGAGCGCGTGATCGTCCTCGCCGACGGCAAGATCATCGTCGTGTCGCCGCCGCAGGGCCAGACCGCGCCGGCGCGCCTCACGCTCCTCGACAAGGGCAAGGCCACGACGCTGCCCGTGGTGTTCCCCAAGGTGACCGCCGACATCTCGCGGGTGCTGCGCCTCGGCGTGTGGCTCGACGGCTTCGAGGAGCGGAAGCCCGGCGTGGTCGGCGGCTGGATCGAGGCGGGCGGCGCGATGCTCGGGATCGAGATCGCGCTGGACGGCAAGGCCACGCCCGGCCAGTTCGTGCGCGACGCAGGCATGCCGTTCGTCTCGGGCCGCTACGGGTTCGGGTGGACGCAATCGCGCCGCGGCTTCGAGACCACCGACGGCGGCATGACGTGGACGAGCCTCGAGCTCCCCGAGCCGCTCGTACCCACGAACAAGGTGGAGCGCCGCGCGTGCGGTCCCATCGGGTGCGTCGCCGCCGGCTGGCTGCGCGTGGGCTGGGGCGAGACGAAGAAGCCCGCGACGCCCGCGACGCCCGCGCCGTACCGCGCCGCGGTCTCCGCTGCGCCTCCGCAGCTCGCGCTCACGTGCGAGACCACCATCCCGACGATGCCGGTGCCGGCGCCACCGCACTCGAAGACGCCGCCTCCGCAGCCCGCGCCGCCGTCGCGCACCCAGACGGGACGCGTCGCGTTCGGCGGCAACCCGTCCGTGATGAGCGGCATCGGTCCCGGCGGCGGCATCGCGGGTGTCACCGAGCTGCCCGCCTTCTTCTCGCAGCCCGGGCCCACGCTGCGCGAGGCCGAGCGCGGCATCCCCTCGGCCGAGGTGCTCGAGCTGCTGGAGCGCTACCCGCGGCTCGGATCGCTGGCGCGCATCTACCTGTGGGGACCGCGGACCGGCGACTGGGACACGCAGGGCAAGTGGCAGGTGAAATGGCTCTCGCCGTTCGCCGGCTGGACGGAGGCGCGCAGCTCGCTGCCGGTGGTCCCGCCGCAGGCGATCCTCGACTTCACGCGTACCGGCTCGCCTTCCGGATACGGCTCGTATTACGGCGGCGGCTCCGGCTTCTTCCAGGTCGCGACCGGCGACGACGCGTCCCATGCGTTGCTGATCGCGCGCCGGCCCGCGCGCGCGGACGTCACGCCCATCGAGCTCGAGGCTGATCGCGCGCCCGTCGAGATAAGGCGCGCCGACGGTGAGCCGTTCGGCGAGATCGATGCCGTCACGCGCGCCGCGGGCCGATGGTTCCTCGCCACGCCGCCGCCTCCCGGTGGAACGTCGTCGCTCACCACGCTGTGGCAGGTCGACGGCTCGGTGGCGCGTGAGCTGGTGCGCGTCTCGCGCGCCGCGCTCGAGACGGGTCGCCCCACGGGCACGAAGCTCGCGCGCCGATCCGACGGGCGCGCGATCGGACTCGTCGTCGACGGTCAGCCCACCGCCGAGCGCACCACCGCGACGCGCTGGGTGCTCCCCATCGATCTCGAGACCGGCCAGCTCGGCGAGCCGGAGCCGCTCGGCTACTCCGATCTCGCGGGCCGCACGCTCGAGGCGTGCACCGACGATCTCGTGGGATGGATCTTCGATACGTCGCTCGCAGGCACGACGGTGCGCGTCCACGTGCCGGCAGGGGCCGGCTCCATGCACTCGGTCTATGCGCGCATCCGGCTCTCCGCGTCGCGCGCATGCGTCGAGCGCGTGGCCGGCATGTACGACGGTCAGACGCCCGATCGCGCCGCTCAGCTCGCGCGACCGGGTGGCAGTCGAGGCCCGCTCGCGAGCAAGCCGGGCGAGGTGATCGCCGCCGCGTTCTCCGCGCAGTCTCGCTACGCGCTGCGGTGCACGGTCGCCAGATAGAGGGCCTCCGGCTCATGTGCGTCTCCGCAGCACATGCGAAGGATGGGAGAGCGTTCGTGCAGATCCGTATTTTACGTTGCAAGAGTGAACGATAGCGCGCCCTCGCCGCACCCTTAACATCTTGGAATCATTGTCGTTAGTCCGAGGCACGAAACCTGCATCACGCGTTAGTGCCTGCGCGGAGTGTGGCTGCCCCCCCGGCCCCTTCGCGTAGGTTTTTTCTTTTGTGAGCGTCTCTCTTGAGCGCCGCGGAGGGCCCCCGCGATTCCCGGTGCGCGAACGAGAGTAGTCTCCCGCGCCGTGAAGCCCTCGCCTCTCTCTCTGTCCGCGGCGCACGCCGCAGCGCTCCTCGTCGTCTGCTTCGCCGTCTCGTGCACGGACACGGCGGCGGCGCCCACGACGGACAAGCTGCCCGGTGTCGGACCGGGCGAGATCTGTGATCCGGACGACGGGCTTGCGCTGAAGCTGACGTTCGACCCGCCAACGGTCGTGGTCGCGCCGAACGAGACGCGGCCGGTCCGTCTCACCGTCGAGCCCGACGTCTGCAAGCCGAACGTGGCGCGGATCCTCTCGGCGAATCCCGCGATCTCCGAGGCGCCGACGGAGGCGAAGTTCGATCTCCGCCATGCGACGTTCGACTTCATGGTCAAGGGCGGCGCGCTCGGCACCACCACCATCAGCGCGGCGATGGACGGCAAGGACCCCAACGGCAAGCCCTACACGCTCAGCGTCGACCTCCCGATCCACGTCCGCGATCGCAAGGCCCCCGCCTGCGCGGCCGGCGGTGATGCCTCGGAGGGCACGCTCGCCGCGGGGGCCACGACCCTCCAGGGCGCGGGCGCGCTCGGCAAGGCGTACCTCTCGGTTCCGCCCGGCGCCTTCGCACGCGACGACGAGTGGGCGCTCCCTCCGTTCCCCGCGAAGATCGCGTGCGACGGCGCCGACCTCACCGCGGCGTTGCCCGAGGCGGGGCTCCGCGCGCTCGGCCCGTCCGTCGCGTTCACGGTGAAGGAGCCGCTCACGATGGGCAAGTCGCTGCGCCGCGAGATCGAGGTCGGCATCCCGGTGAATCCGGCGGCGTTCCCCTCGGGCGGCCGCATGCGCCACCTCCAGGTGCTCTTCCAGAGCCCGCGCGCGAAGACGCCGCGCCTCATCCCGGTCGCGAACCCGCGCATCGATGCCGACGGCGCGGGCGGCTACCTCCTCAAGTTCCAGACGCCGTGGTTCGGTACGTTCCAGGCTGCGGTCGCCGAGACCGCGGGCTCGACGTCCCACAAGCGCAAGCTGATGCACCGCGCGGTCATCGGCTTCTCGATGGGCGGCGGCGGCGCGGCCGTCTTCGGCATGCGTCACCACGATCAGTTCGACGTGATCGCGCCGCTCGGTGGCCCCAGCGACTGGACCTGGCTCCTCTGGTACGTCGAGCAGAACGCGCTCGGCGGGTTCTGCCCCGCGGGCAAGACCTGCGCGAAGGTCGCGCCGAACAAGTATCCGATGCAGGAGACGTTCGCGCACACGATGGACTACGAGCACTGGTTCTACCAGACGGGCAACGGCAACGGCGGCCACTTCCCGCGCTCGGAATACGTGCAGATCTTCGAGGACCTCGCGCTCTCGATGGGCAACCCGAACGGCTCCGGCTCGGACCCGGCGACGCTCGGCTTCGCGCTCGGACCCAAGAAGGACGACCCCTCGCTGAAGATGCCGGACGGCACGGACTGCACGTTCACCATCGATCCCATCGGTGACGATCCGGACGAGCAGCGGCAGAAGGACGTCGACGCGAAGTGCAAGGCGTTCCGCTGCGACCCGAAGAACGCGTACCACGCGGACAAGAACTACTTCGACGACGAATACAACCCGGACGGCACGCTGCCCGTCATCGGGTTCTGCGACGGCAACTCGGTCCCGGAGAAGGACACGCAGATCGGCTACGTCAACACCTGGGCGCCCGGCGGCGACAAGTCCGTCAACCTCGGGCTCGCTGTCGATCTCAACAAGAACGGCATCCGCGATCAGGGCGAGCCGGTCATCCGCTCCGGCCACGAGCCGTACGACGACTGCGGTCCCGACAAGCTCTGCGACGCGGACGAGCCCGGCTACAACCCCGAGACGAACCCCGATCCCAGCCAGGACGACTACGACTACCAGCTGAACCCGAGCGGAACGGAGGGCAACCACCGCTTCGACGAGGGCGAGCGCTACCTGGACTACGGGCTCGACGGCGTGCCCAACACCGCCGGCCGCCACATCGCCGGCGATCCCGGCGAGGGCGACGGCACGTTCACCGAGTCGACCGGGCTCGCGAACTTCTACGCGAACGACGCGCACAGCATCATGTCGCGGCGCGTGAAGAACGCGCCCGGCGGCGACCTCACCGACGACGCGCTCCGCCGCATCGACGTGCTGAACGACGGCGGCGTGCGCGACCTCTTCAACTTCGCGTCGGTCGCGAATCACTTCGCGGGTCAGATCCACGGGCGCAAGGCGCCGAACGGGCTGCCCGTCAAGTCGGTTGCATTCTACAACGGTTTTCACTTCCTCCCCGGCCAGCCGCAGGATCGACCGAACTTCCTGAACCTCGGCGACATCCGCTGGGCCGACGTCGCGGACATGCCGCACGTCCGCTACGGCGACGTCGACGCCTCGCGCGAGCTCATCGAGCGCGACGGCGACGGCCAGCATGTCGGCACCGCCGCGCAGCTGCTCGCGCGGCTCGAGACGGCGTTCTTCTTCACGGGTCACCGCTGGACGGACGGCGATCGCCGCCGCACCGAGGAGGCGCGCGAGAACCCGGCGGAGTCGTCGATCAACGAGCTCGGCGTCGACTGCGAGGTCGCCGGCAAGTGCGAGAAGATCTTCACCGGTCCGCGCACCAAGCGCACGGGCCCGATCGCGGTCTCGCTCCCGCCTGGCTACGCGCTCAAGCAAAACGTCGAGCAGAACGTGCGCTACCCCGTGATGTTCGTACTCCACGGGTACGGCCAGGATCCGCGGGACCTCGAGGCGGTCGCGGTGTTCACCAACAACTTCATGAACGTCGCGGAACGCTCGTACGCGACCCGCCTGCCGAAGTTCATCATCGTCTACGTCGACGGCCGCTGTCGCATCGGCGCCTCGGGCAAGCCGGAGTGCATCCGCGGCACGTTCTACATGAACTCCGCGCGCGAGAACGGCGCCCAGCAGGACGACTGGTTCGAAGAGGTCACCGAGTACATCGACAAGAACTACCGCACGATGCCCCCGAGCGAGGTCGACGTCCCGGATTGAAGGGGCGCTAGCCGACGACGAGGTGGAAGTCGTCGAGGATGACGACGTCGTCACTCTCGACCGACGCGCGGTAGGTCCGCTGATCGCTGCACAGACCGCGCGGGCGCAGGAGCTTGCCGCTCGCGAGGTCGAACACGTACCCGTGCATGGGGCACACCACGCATTTCTCCTCGAGCCAGCCCTCGGCGAGGCTCGCGCCGGCATGGTTGCACGCGTCCTCGATGGCGAAGACCTGACCGTCGACGTAGGCGACGAGCACGTCGAACGGGGGGTAGTCGATGCGGACCGTCCCCTTCTCCTTCAGCTCGTCGAGCTTCACGCGCGCCACGAATTTTCCGAGAACAGGCAGAACGGGCAGCACGACGCGGGTCAATTCAGCACCCTGTCTCCATCGCTGCGCATCATCGCGCCGTGCTGGAGCGCGAGCTGATTGAGCACGAGCGAGACGCGGACGCGCGGATCGAGCTCGTCGAGGATCGTCTGGCGGGTGCGCGCGTCGACCAAGAGCTGGAAGGCGCAGAGATCGGCGATGTGCGCGGCGTCGATGGTGGCGGGCATCTTGAAGGAGAAGTGCGGGTCGTGCTTCTTCACCTCGGACACGAACATGGTCGCGGCGGCGACGAGCGCGACGCGGTCGTGATCGGGCACGCGGGTGTCGAGGTCCTCGAGCACGGTGGCGCGCGCCATGCGGTACGGGCGTGATTCGTCGGGGGCGAGCTCCTCGAGGCGGAGGCGCGCCTTGCCGAGCACGACGATGTTCGCACGGCCGTCGGGGAGGACCTGGTCCTCGATCACGATGCCGCCGCCGGCGATGGGGGCGATGCGCAAGCGGCCGTGCTCGTCCTCGCCGCCGATGATGTGCGCGATGACGAGCGCGCCGTGCGTGGCGAGGCAGTCCTTCAGCATCGCGCGATAGCGCGGCTCGAAGACATGCAGCGGCAGGACGGCCTCGGGGAACAGCACCGCCTGCGGCAGAGGAAAGATCGGAATGGCCTCGAGCGCGGCCTCCAGGCTCGATTTTTTGTTGCGGCGCTCGCTCATGGTGGTGCTCTCAGGGACCGAACATTTCGACGGCGCTCGCGTTCATCGCTGGCGGAGCGTCGAGGGCGAGGAACACCGCGGTGGCCGCGACGTCCTCGGGCTGCATCGCGGGAGCGAAGCCGCTTCCCTTCAGCATATCCGTGTCGACGGAGCCGGGCATCACGCACATCGCCTGGAGGCCGGTACCGCGGAGCTCTTCGGCAAGCGACTTCACGAAGCCCACCGTTCCCCACTTTGCCGCGCAGTACGCGCTCTGGAGCGGGGTGCCCATGGTGGAGGAGATGCTGGCGACGGCGACGACGCGCCCACGGCGGAGGTCGAGCATGCGCGGCAGGAAGACGCGCGTGACGAGGAAGGTGCCCTTGAGATTGACGTCGATGACGTCGTCCCACTCCTCCTCGGTCATCGCGGCGACGCTGACGCGGTGCACCACGCCGGCGTTGGGGACCACGACGTCGGGCACGCCGAGATCGGCGTGCACAAGAACCGCAGCGGCGCGGACCGCAGCGGAGTCGGAGACGTCGCACGCGACGGCGACCGCGCGCTGCCCCGTGAGGAGCACCTCCTCGGTGGCCTCGGCGAGGCTCTCGATGGTGCGGCCGAGGAGCGCGATGTCACAGCCGCGCTTCGCGAGCGCGACGGCGATGGCGCGGCCGATGCCGCGGCCGGCGCCGGTCACGACGGCGATCATCGGCCGACCCCGAGCGCCGCATGCGCGTGGGCCAGAGGCTCTCCGCTTGCGCTGCGCAGGGCGACCGTCTCGACGCGCGAGCCGATCGCTCGCTCGCCGCGCGCCACCATGCAGCCGTGCACGAGCACGAGGCGGCAGCCGACCCACAAGGGCTCGAGCGCTGCCTCGAGGTCGGCGACCACGGCTTCGCCGATGCGCTCCTGGAGCGTGAGCCGGCGCGCGTGCGCCTCCACGAGCGACGCGAACGTGCCGAGCCCCACCACGCGCTCGCGCGCATGCATGGCGATGGTCGCGGTGCCGGTCGCGGGCAGGAGGTGATGCGGGCACATGGTGGTGACCGGGATGTCCCGCACGACGACCAGGTTCGGGCTGAGGCCGGTGATCACGCTCGCAGCGAGGAGCGCGCGCGTGTCGACGGCGTAGCCCGCGCAGAGCTCGTCGAGGTAGGCGTCGGCGACGCGCGCGCCGGTGCCGACGAGGTCGGGCTCGCGCTCGGGATCGCGGCCGATCGCCCTGAGGAAGGCGTCGATGGCGGTAGCAGCTGCCGTGCGGTCGATGGCCATGGCGCTCCGATCAGTTGAGGAGGCGGCTCTTGACGCTCGCGCCGATGGGCCGGCGCGACGAGAAGCCTTCGTTGAGCGCGTGGTAGAAGCCGCATTCGCTCTCGCCGTAGCGCCAGCAGAGCCAGCAGAGCCGACCGTCGACTTCGCCGTAGAAGTCGAGCAGCCCGAGGCGTGGATCCTTGAGGACGGCGCCCATCTCCTCGACCGCCTGCCAGCCCGCCTTGTAGGCGTCGAGCTCGGCGACGAGATCGCGCTTGAGCAGGCGCACTCTGGTGGGGTCGGCCGGGTCCATGACGATGCGCTCCGGCACGTCACCACCGAGCTCGCGACCGAGCTCGGCGACCAGCGACGCGATGGTCCCGCGCCGCGCGATCTGCCGCCCGACCGCGGTCGAGAGCTGAGGCACGAGCGCGTTCACGGCCTCGAGAGTGAAGACGCGTTGGTCCATCGGAAGGCGAGGGTACCACCAGCGGCGAGGAGCGGAGCACCGGCAAGCCGTCCACCGGACGGCTGGGGTTTCCCCCGGGGGACTTCCTTTCGTGGCCGCGAATCACGCGGCGAAGATGCGTCTACCGCGCAGCCCGCGTGAGGCGGGCCAGGTCATCCAGTCGTCACTCCAGTTCGACATCGCGATCGTGGCCGGCCAGAGGAAGCGCGCCAGCCGGGGATTCACTGGATCGAGCGCATCCATGCGCCGTGAATCCGTTGCCACATGACGTCGGCGTCCGGGCTGTGGTCGCTTCGCCACATGCCCGCTCCCGGAGCTACCGGCCGCGGATCTCCGCGAAGTCGCCCTCGTCGAACGCGACCACGATGCGATGCGGCAGCCCCTCCGTCGCGAAGCGGCTGAGGAGCGCGGCGGCCCCGAAGCGGAGCGCGTACGCGACGGCGGCCTTCGCGTCGTCTCGCGCGCGGAGGCTCGCGCGCAGGATCGCGTCGAGCGACGCGCTGTGCAAGAAGCGGTCGTGGGGCACCCAGCCGGGGCTCGCCATGAGCCAGCGTGTGCTCGGGTCGAACCCCGTCGCGCCGGCCACGTGGAAGCCGGCATAGACGCCCGCCCCGTCGTCGTCGATGCCGTCGAAGAGACCGAACAGGAGGGTGTCGACCTCGGTCGGTGCACTCTGCACGATCTTCCGGACGCGCCCGGCGAGGGCGGGGATCTCCTCGCCCAGATCGAGCTCCGACAGCGGCTGCACCACGGCCTTGCCCACGGTGCGCTGGGCCCGCACGCAGATCGCCCGCCAGCCCGCGGTCGCCGCGTGCGCCCTGGTGGCCACGGCCACCACGTCATCGAACAGCGCCTGGTGACCGAACGGAGCGGAGGTCACGCTCGTCACGAGCGCATCGTCTCCAGCGGGTCCGTGGTCGCTGCGCGCCAGGCCGGGACGATGCTCAGCAGCGCGAACGGGCCCATCACCGAGAGCGCGATGCCGAGGAGCTGCGCGAAGTCGACCGCCGGCGTGAGCGCGGCGCGCGGGTAGAGGACGCTCCAGCCCACCAGCGCCGGGCGCAGGCCGGGCGCGCCCAGCCAGAAGATCCACGCGTAGCCCAGCACGAGCCCGAGCGCGGTCGCGCCCGCCCCCACCAGCAGCGACTCGAAGAGCTTCGCCCAGAGCACGTCCGACGTCGACCAGCCGACCGCCTTCAGCACCGCGATCTCCTTGCGTTCGTCCGGGCCGATCCCGCTCGCGCGGTCCCACGCCAGCACCAGGAGCGCGAGGAGCGCCGGGATCGCCGCGCCGAGCACGAAGCCCGCACGCCGCCCGTACGCGAGGTGATACACGCGCGCCAGGAGATCGCGCTCGATCACGCGGGCGCCCGGAAGCCGCTCGGTGATGGTGCGCGCCACCACGCGCGCCTCCGCGGGGTTCGCGAGCGCGATGCTCAGGTCCGTCGCGTCCCCTGCGGGCAGCAAGAGCAGCGCGCGCGCGTCCTCCTCGTCGCAGATCACGACGTCCGCCGTGTACAGATCGAGCGCCGACCGGAACGTCCCCACGAGCTTCAGCGCGTGGGCGTCCGGGTTCGCGGTGGGCAGCCCCAGCTCGTCACCCGGGCGCATCCCGAGGAAGCGCGCGAGCTCCGCGCCGGCGATCATCTCGTGCGCGCCCGGCGCGAGATCCCGGCCCTCCGCGAGCACGCCGTTCGCCAGCGAGAGCGGCGGCGCGCCCTTCGAGGTCCCGACGATGGTGACGTTGCCCTGGAGCGAGGGCAGGAACACGTACCCCCAGACGCGCGGCGTCACCGTGCGTACCGAAGGAATGTCCACGAGCTTCGCCGACTCCGCCGCGGCGATGGTGGTCGGCCGCCCGCCCACGAGCTTCTGCACCACGATGTCCGGCTGCGCGAGGTGCGCGCGCTCCGCCTCGGCGCGCAGCGACTCGGTCAGGAAGATCACGGCAGCGATCAGCGCCACCGCGAACGCGAGCCCGCCGCCCAGCGCCAGCGCGCGGGCCTTGCGGCGGGCCAGCGCCTTCAGCGCGAACGCGAGGATCGAGAGCTTCATCGGCCCCACACCTCGACCGGCGGCGCCATCGCCGCGCCCGCGGGATCGGGATCGGGCAGGGCCGGTCCGTCGGCGAACGCCGCGCCCGGCTCCTCGAGCGACACCGAGCGCAGCCAGCGTGCGCCGCCCGACAGCGCGAGATCGCTGCTGGGGAGGCGCCTCGCGAGCGCATCGATGGCGGGCGTCTCGCTCGCCTTCGCCGATCGCCGCGCCTGCGCGTCGACACCGAGGCCGACGATCGCGAGCACCGGGCTCACGACGAGGGCGACCGCGATCCGCATGGCGCGTCGATGCGTCATCCGCCCTGGAGCACCATGAGGAGCTTCGTGAGAATGAAGTCCGCGATCAGGATCGCGATCGACACCGCCACCACCGTGCGCGTGGTCGAGAGCCCCACGCCCTCGGTCCCGCCCTGGGTGCGCAGCCCGAAGTGACAGCCGATGATCGCGATGAGGAACCCGAAGAACGGCGTCTTCGCGAGCCCCGCGAAGAAATCCCCGAGCTTGACCACCTCGAGCGACGACGTGATGAAGAGCCGCGGCGTGATGTCGTACTGGCCCCAGCAGACCAGGATCGCGCCGAGCGTCCCCAGCGCCAGTGCGTAAACGCTGAGGAGCGGCATCACGATCACCGCCGCGAGGACCCGCGGCAGCACGAGCTTCTTCGCGGGATCGGCGCCGAGCGCGCGGATGGCGTCGACCTGCTCGGTCACGTTCATCGCGCCGACCTCCGCCGCCATGCCGCTCCCGATACGCCCGCCGACGATCACCGCCGTCAACGTCGGCGCGAGCTCGCGGCAGAACGAGAGGATGATCACGCGCGGGATGTATTCCACGCCGCCGAAGCGCCGCAGACCGAACGCGAACTGGATGGTCATGACCATCCCGATGAACAGCGACGTCACCGCCACGATGCCCATCGAGCGCACGCCGAGCGACTCGAGCTGCTGCATCGTCGAGCTGATCTCGAGCGGCCGCTTCAGCAGCGAGCGCACCGCGCGCGACGACAGCTCCGCGATCTCCCCGAGGTGTCCTGCGAAGCGCAGCGTGCGGGCGCGATGGAACTCCCAGAAGGTCGGCTCCGACGGCGGCGGCGGCAGCGACGGGCGCACCGACGGCGGCGGCGGCACGCTCGGCGGAGCGCCCTCGTCGGGCCGGATCGAGCCGCTGGCGCTCATCCCCGCAGCCCCGCCGGTCCCGCGACGAGGCCCGAGCCCGGCAGCGTGCGGAAGCCGCTCACGAACGCCTCGAAGCTGCGCGAGCCTTCGTCGTAGGCGGAGGGATCGCCCATGTAGACGAAGTCGTACGTGCAGCCGTCCTTCTTCGCGACGTAGATGTCGAACGCGATCGGCACGCCGTCCCACTTCGCGCGCAGCTTGGTGTGCAGCGCCTCGCGGCCGTCGAACGGGACCGTCTCCTGGGTGACGATCTCGCGCGCCGTCGAGCCGATGAGGAGGTGGTTCGTGAGCGCGAGGAGCGGGGTCGCCTCGTCGGGCCGGTGGCAGCGCCCGTTCAGGAGGATCGAGGCGCCATGCGCGTCGTCACGGTAAGCGAGGCTCCCCGACGTCACGTCGACCGGGCGCCAACCCTGCGGCGCCTGGGGCACCGAGAACGCGACCGGGCCATCACGAAACGTCGAGCCGTCGAACGTGCGCCTCGGTGCCCCGCCGCACGCTCCGAGCAGGAGCAGGAGCAGGAGCAGGAGCTGCATCGCGAGCGATTTGATAGCACGGCGGGAGCGCCGATCGCGCTATATCCTCGGGGGAAATGCCCGTCCGCCTCTACAACACGCTCACGCAGAAGGTCGAAGACTTCGTCCCCCTCACGCCGGGTGAGGTGAAGCTCTACGTCTGCGGGATGACGACGTATGACCTCGCGCACGCGGGCCACGCGCGCACGTACACCACGTTCGACGTGCTGAACCGCTTCCTGCGCGCCCGCGGCTACAAGGTCACGCACTGCCGCAACGTCACGGACGTGAACGACAACATCGTCAAGCGCGCGCGGGAGAACAACGAGGAGCCGCTCGAGCTCTCGCGGCGCTTCAGCGTCCAGGCCGACCACGATCTCGCGGCCATCGGCTGCATGAAGCCCGATCTCGAGCCGCGCGTGTCCACCAGCATGGACGACATCATCGCGCTCATCGAGGACCTGATCGCGAAGGGCAACGCCTACGTCGCACAGACCCCCGACGGCACCGACGTCTACTTCGAGGTGAAGAGCTTCTCCGACTACGGCAAGCTCTCCCGTCGCAACCTCGAGGAGCTCCGCGCGGGCGCGAGCGAACGCCTCTCCGCCGGCTCGTCGGACGTGAAGAAGGACCCCGCCGACTTCGCGCTCTGGAAGGCCGCCGGTACGGAGCCGTTCGGGTTCGAGAGCCCGTGGGGCAAGGGCTCGCCGGGCTGGCACATCGAATGCTCCGCGATGGCGCGGCGCCACCTCGGCGACCACATGGACATCCACTGCGGAGGGATGGATCTCGTCTTCCCGCACCACGAGAACGAGATCGCGCAGAGCGAGGCCATCACCGGCCCGAAGCTCTCGACCTACTGGATGCACGCGGGCTTCCTCGAGATCGACGAGGAGAAGATGAGCAAGTCGCTCGGAAACTTCGTGACGATCAAGGACCTCCTCGAGCGCAACGACCCCGAAGGCTTCCGCTACTACGCGCTCGGCACGCACTACCGCGGGCCGCTCTCGTTCGACGTGGAGAAGCGGGACGACGGACGCGTCGTCTTCCCCGGCGTCGACGAGGCGGAGCGGCGGATGGACTACCTCTACACGACGCGCGACGCGCTGGTGGCCGCCGCCGACGGCGCGACCGCCGCCGATTCGAACGTCCTCCAGGGCCAGGCCAAGGTCGTCGACGAGGCGCGCGAGGCCGTGCTCAACGCGCTCGACCGCGATCTCAACACGCCCCAGGCGCTCTCCGTGCTCGCCGAGCTCGGCAAGGCGGCGAACGAGATCGTCATGCAGGTCCCGAAGCTCAAGAAGGACCCCGCGAAGTACGAAGCGGTCCGCACGCTCGCGGCGAAGGCGATCCGCGCGCTCGACGCGGCGTGTGCCCCCCTCGGGCTCATGCAGGCGGAGTCGGTGGACTACTGGTCACGCACGCGCCAGCGGCGCCTCCGCCTGCGCGGCCTCGAGGCGGCCGCGGTCGACGCGAAGATCCGCGCGCGCAGCGAGGCCCGCACCAGCAAGGACTTCGCGCACGCCGATGCGCTCCGCAAGCAGCTGTCGGACTGGGGCGTCGAGGTGCTCGACACGGGCGACGCGAGCAGCTGGAAGCTCGGGATCTAGCTCGCGCGCTACGGAGGCAGCTCGGACCCGACGCGCAGGGGAAACGTCGGCAACCGCTCGAGCACGAGGTCGACGAACGAGCGCACGCGAGCCGGGAGGTGCCGGTGGCTTGGATAGACGAGGTGGATCGCGATGTCGCCCGCGCTCCACGGCTGGAGGACGCGCACGAGGCGCCCGGCGGTGAGATCGCGCCCGCACATGAACGCCGGCAGGATCGCGATGCCATGCCCCGCGAGCGTGGCGCGGTGCACGAGCTCGATCGACGTCACGGAATAGCGCCCCACCACCGCGACCGCGCGCGTCTGACCTTCCGACTCGAACGTCCAGGTGATGCTGCGCGTCGGCCCCATCACCACGCACGCGTGCGCTGCGAGCTCCGCCGGCGCCCCGGGCAGGCCGTGCTGCGCCACGTACTCGGCGCTCGCGACGCAGTAGCGATCGCCGATCGCGAGCTTGCGCGCGACGAGCTGCGCGTCGAGTGCGCCCAGCACGTGGATGGCGACGTCGAGCTTCTCCTCGAGGATGTCGAACGACCGATCGGCGGCGACGAGCTCGACATGCACCTCGGGAAACTTCATGAGGTACTCCGAGACGACGTCGGCGAGGAAGACCTGCGCGAAGAGAAGCGGAGAGGCGACGCGCAGGACGCCGCGCGGCAGCTTGTGGGCAGCGGTGACCGCGGCCTCCGCCTCCTCGAGCTCCTGGACGATGCGCGCGACGCGGGCGAAGTAGGCCTCGCCCGACACCGTCAGGCGCAGGCTCCGCGTGGTGCGCTCGAGGAGCCGGACCCCGAGCTGGGCCTCGAGCCGCGCGACGCGCTCGCTGACCGTCGACTTCGGCATGCCCAGCGCCTCGGCGGCCCGGGTGAAGCTTCGCTCTCGCGCGACCCGAGCGAACACCATGATATCGTTCAGGTCATTCATGCCGCATAAAGGCTAGCGGATTGTTCGCCCTGCCGGACGGACTATCCAACGAAGCGGGGCCGTCCATCTCCGCGCGGCGAGCATCGGAGGGGCTATGAGCACGGCTGTGATGACGAGAACGCCGCTTGCGGAAGCCGCTTCGGACGCGGCCGAGGCCCCGGTCCCCGCGAAGAAGAAGCCCAAGGCGAAGCTGATCTTCGGCGGGCTGGCCGTGGCGCTGGCGGCGACCGGCGGCGTGGTGTGGGCGATGGGCCGCGGCAAGGAGTCCACCGACGACGCCTTCGTCGAGGGCCACGTCGCCAGCGTCGCGTCCCGCGCGCAGGGCCAGGTCATCAAGGTCAACGTGAAGGACAACCAGCTCGTCGAGGTGGGCACCGTGCTCGTCGAGATCGACGACCGCGAGGCGAAAAGCGCGGTCCGCACCACCGAGGCCGATCTCCAGCAAGCCAAGGCCAACCTCGTGGCGATGGAGGTTCAGCTCGCGCTGACCACCAAGAACGTCGAGGCGATGCTGCGTCAGGCCAAGGGCGGCGTCGTCACGGCGTCGGCGATGGCGGGCTCGTCGCGTGCGACCATCGATCAGTCGAAGGCCGACGTCGAGGCCGCCGAGTCACGCCGCGCGCTCGCGGAGATCGATCTCAAGCGCTCGGAGAAGCTCCGCGCCGACGGCGCGGTGGCCCAGGCCGACCTCGACACGCGCCGCGCGGCGTTCGACCAGGCGGTGGCGGCGGTCGCGCAGGCGCGCGCCCGCCAGCAGAGCGCGGAGTCGGGCACCACGAGCGCCGCCGGCTCGATCGAGACCGCGCAGGGTCGGCTCATCGCCGCCCAGTCGGGTCCCGAGCAGATCGACGCTGCGCGCGCCGCGGTGGCCGTCGCCAAGGCGCGGGTCGAGCAGGCAGAAGCCGCCGCCGACCGCGCTCGCCTCCTCCTCTCGTACATGGTCATCAAGGCCCAGATGCGCGGCGTCGTCTCGCGACGCAGCGTCGAGGTCGGGCAGACCGTCGATCCCTCGCGCCCGCTCATGGCGATCAGCGCGCTCAATGACATGTGGGTCGTGGCGAACTTCAAGGAAGACCAGATCGCGCACATCCACGACGGCGAGAGCGCGGCGCTCAAGATCGACGCCTTTCCCGGCCGCACCTTCGCCGGGCACGTCGACAGCGTGCAGGCGGGCTCCGGCGCGCGCTTCTCGCTGCTCCCGCCCGACAACGCGTCCGGTAACTTCACGAAGGTCGTGCAGCGCATCCCGGTGCTCGTCCGCATCGACGAGAAGCCGGAAGGCGTCACGCTCCGCCCCGGCATGAGCACGTACGTCACGATCAAGACCGGCGAGTGAGCGCCGGCCATGAACGGCACCGTCACCGGTAACAAGGTCGGGATCACGTTCGTCGTGATGTGCGCGGCGCTGATGGCGCTCGTCGACATCACGATCGTCAACGTCGCGCTGAACGACATCCGCGCGAGCTTCGGGACGCCCATCGATCAGATCGGCTGGGTCTCGACCGGGTACATGATGGCGAACATCGTCATCATCCCCATGACCGGCTGGTTCCAGCGCCGCTTCGGCTTCCGCCGCTACTTCGCGTTCTCGATCATCCTGTTCACCACCGCGAGCGTGCTGTGCGGCCTCTCGTGGAGCCTCCCCTCGCTGGTCGCGTTCCGCGCGCTCCAGGGCCTCGGCGGCGGCGCCATCATCCCCACCGCGCAGACCATCCTCTTCGCGCGCTACCCGAAGGACCAGCACGGCATGGCCGGAGGCCTCTTCGGCCTCGGCGCGGTCACCGGCCCGCTGCTCGGCCCCACCGTCGGCGGCTACCTCATAAACTGGTCGACCTGGCACTGGTGCTTCCTCGTTAACGTGCCGCTCGGCATCCTTGCGGCGATCCTCGCGCTGCGCTTCATCGAGGAGCCAGGCTTCACCCCCTCGAAGCAGAAGATCGACGTCTTCGGCATCGCGCTCCTGGCCGTGGGCATGGCCTCGCTCCAGTACGTCCTCGAGGAGGGCAACCGCGAGGGGTGGTTCGAGAGCACGAGCATCACCGTGCTCATGGCCATCGCAGCGACGTGCCTCATCACGTTCATCGTGCACCAGCTGGAGACGGAGTTCCCGATCGTCGAGCTGAGGATCTTCAAGAACATCACGTACGCCGGTGGCACCGGCATCAACCTCCTGATGGGCCTCGCGCTCTTCTCCGGAAACTTCCTGTTCGCCCTGTATTGCGGGTCGGTGCTGCACTACGCCGCGCTCGACATCGGCAAGGTGTTCCTCGTCTCCGGGGCCTTCCAGATCGTGCTCATGCCGCTGGTCGGCAAGTTCGGCGGCAAGGCCGATCAGCGCGTGCTGCTGGCCCTGGGCATCGTGGGCGTGTCGGTCAGCCTGTGGATGAACGCCCACCTCACCGAGCGCTCGGGGTTCGGCGATCTGGTGGCCTCGATGTTCGTGCGCTCGGTGTCGCTCGCGTTCGTCTTCATCCCCATCACCGTCATCGCGCTCTCCGACATCTCGCCGGAGAAGCGCGGCAACGCCACCGGGCTCTTCAACCTGACGCGCGAGCTCGGCGGCTCGATCGGCACCGCCTGGATGGGCCTCCTCATCGAACGCGGCACGAAGATGCACACCGCCTACCTCTCGGAGTCGGTGACGCCGTACAGCCCGATCGCGCAGGAGCAGTATCGCGCGCTCCAGGGCTCGCTCGCCCCGCAGACGTCGTCTCCGGCGCTCGTGCCGGAGACGATGCTGGCCATGAAGGTGCGCCTCCAGGCGCTCGTTCTCGCGTTCCAGGACGGCTTCAGGAACGCGACGTTCGTCTTCCTCGTCGCGCTGGTCCTGGTCTTCGTGCTGAAGAAACCGAAGCCAGGCCCGGGCCCGGCCGGCGCACACTAGTCCCCGGCACACGAAGCCTTGCGCGTGTCAGTCGGCGTTCGTGCCCAGCTTGCGCTCCAGGGCCTCGAGATGCGCACGCACCTCGGGGTCGCTGCCGCGGAGCGCCTCCACCTTGCGGACCGCGCTCATGACCGTCGTGTGATCGCGGTTGCCGAACGCGCGCCCCAGCTCGGGGAAGCTGCACTTGAGGCGCTGCTTGCACAGGTACATCGCGACGTGGCGCGCGAAGGCAATGCTCTTGTGGCGATCCTTCGAGAGCAGATCGCTCGTGCGCAGCTTGAAGTGGTGACACACGACGCGCTGGATGTCGTCGACGCCGGCCTCGCTGGCGCGCGGGTTCGACGTGAGCGCCAGCTCGGCGCGCGCGAACTCGAGATCGATCTGCTTGCTGAGGAGCGACGACTTCGCCGCGAGGCGGATCAGCGTGCCCTCGAGCTCGCGGACGTTCGAGCGGATGGTCTGCGCGAGGAAGAGCACCACCTCGTCGGCCAGCTCGATCTCCTCGAGCTGCGCCTTCTTGCGGAGGATCGCTACGCGGGTCTCGAGCTCGGGGCCCTGGATGTCGGCGACGAGGCCCCAGGAGAAGCGCGACACGAGCCGCTCTTCCATCTTCTCGAGCTGCTGGGGGTACTTGTCGCTCGTGACGATGATCTGCTTGTCCGCCTGGTGGAGCGCGTTGAACGCGTGAAAGAACTCCTCCTGCGTCTGCGTCTTCGAGGCGAGGAACTGGATGTCGTCGACGAGGAGGAGGTCGCAGCGCTCGCGGTAGCGCGCGCGGAACTCGTTCATGCGGCCTTCCTGGAGGCCCTGCACGAACTCGTTCACGAACTTCTCGGCCGAGACGTAGAGGATGCGCGAGCTGGGACGCTCCGCGCGGAAACGATGGGCCACCGCGTGGACGAGGTGGGTCTTGCCGAGGCCCGTGCCGCCGCACAAGAAGAGCGGGTTGTGCCGCGGACCACCGCCGCCCGCGGCCGCGATCGCCGCCGCGTGCGCGAGCTGGTTGGAGGGGCCGACGACGAAGTTGCCGAACGTGTACTTCGGGTTCAGCCCCTCGATCGGAGCGGGCGTGGCCTTGCCGTTGCCGCTCGCATGACCCGACGTTCCGTTGTGACCGTGGCTGCCGTTGTGACCGTACGAGCCGTAGCCCGGTGAACGCTGCGAGACCGGCGGCGAGGAGCGGGGCGCCTCGTCGAGGTCGCCTCCTTCGCCGGGGTGGGGCCGCTGCGGGATCGGGCGGTCCGGCATCATCGCGCGCGGCCGCACGGGCAGCGCGGCCTGACCATTTCCCATCGCGACGGGATGATCGAGATCACCGCCCACGCACCACGCCACCTGAACGCTCCAGCCGGTCTGGCTGCGCAAGAAATCCACGAGCGTGGGGAGGAAGTGCTGATCGACCCATTCCCGTACGAACTCGTCGCGAGCGCGCAGGCTCACGATGCCGTCGGTCATGCCGTCGAACTGAACTCCCGAGAACCACTGTTCGAAGCTCGCGGGCGACTTCGCCCGCGTGAAAGCTACGGCTTCGTTCCAGAGCGTGTCGTGCTGCATCTCCATCCGTTCCAAGAGCGCGAATTTCGAGTGCCAACCGTTCGCACAGGTTTTCCACAGGCTGTGGGCTACTGGTGACCCGGAGACGTGTGCTTCCCCGCACGTCCGCGTCATGGATCGTGTCGATCCCGTGTCCCGCCCCTAGGATGTGGAGCCTGTCGATCGGACAAACAGTTCCCCTCTCCGGAACGAAGACGAGGACCAGCCCCATCCACCCCGGAGCTGCTTGATCTATCGAACCCCGAAACGGCGGACGGTCGCCGATGAGCACTCCACCTTCCCATGGGCCAGCCCTCTCCTCGGAAGAGACCTGACCGATGGGGTCGGAGGGCTGATCGCCGACCTCCCGCTGTGACGGGGAGATGGAACTAGCACCCTCTTTTTTGCGTCGTCATGTCCATTGTTTCGATTGCTTGTAAGTACGCCTACTGGTTCAGCTTTATTGGTTGTAAACCGCCTGTGAATTGCGTGCTGTGCGCATGCAGCTTCGCAGGTGCCAGGTAAGTGGCCGTCGCCGTTCCGTTATCGGAGCGTTGCCGCAGTGCCACGTGCGGGAAGCACGCAATCTGTAGCCAGTTTGGGTGTCAAGAGTCGCCGAAGTGCCGTGATCTCCACGATCGCACCGGGCGGGGTGCAAGATCGTCGCAGGAAACCTCATCCCCCGTAGGGAGTAGGCGGTTCCATTCTCCCTGGGGAGTACGGCCGAAAATTGTTTCATTGGCGTCCCGCGGGTTAGGGTGCCCGCGGTGTCGACCCTCAGCCCCTTGCGAGCAGCTGCCGCCGCGCTCGCGCTTGTGGTGGCGACCCCCAGCGTTGCGCAGGCCGACCCCTCGTCCACGAGCGTCGAGCAGGGCTTCGAGATGGGGGAGATCCAGCATCCCCGCCTCGTCGCGATGGGCGGCGCCGCGCAGGTCTTCGGCGGATCGACCGTCGCCGTCTTCCAGAACCCCGCGAACCTGACGCTCCTGCGGGTCTATCACCTGGAGGGCCTCGTCGCGCTCAGCCCCGAGGCGCGACGCCAGAGCTACGGCGGCGCGATCGCGGACTCGAGCACGAGCCGGCTCGCCGGCGGATTCGGCGGCACGTGGTCGCAGATGGACCCCGACGGCATCAAGCGGCAGTTCGCCGATCTGCGCCTCGCGCTGGCCTACCCGCTCGGCGACCGCTTCAGCCTCGGCGCCACCGGTCGCTACATCCGCGTCCAGCAGAAGCTCGGCGCGGGGCCGCTCGGCACCAGCCTCGCCTCCGACGGCAACGGCGACGAGCCGCTCATCAGCAAGTTCACGTTCGACGCCGGCGGCGCGGTCCAGATCACCGATCAGTTCCGCTTCGCGCTCAGCGGCCGCAACCTCACCGCCCCGGGCACTTCGCTGGCGCCGCTCGCCCTCGCGGGAGGCCTCGGTTGGTCGAACCAGACCGTGACGATCGAGGCCGACTCGCTCATCGACTTCACGACGTGGAACACCGCCCGCGCCCGCGGGATGCTCGGCGGCGAGGTCCTCATCGCGGACCGCTTCCCCGTCCGCGCGGGCTACCGTATCGACGCCGGGATGCGCACGCAGTCGGTGTCGCTCGGCGCGGGGTACGTCGATCGCAAGTTCAGCATCGAGCTCGCGGGCCGGCGCGACGTGGTCGCCGACCACCCGGCGACGCTGATCAGCCTCGGCCTCCGCTTCTTCATCGACGCGGGCGGCGCGGGCAGCGGCGGCGACAGCAGCGAATCCTTCTAGAGAGGCCACGGCCCTCGGGCCCGAGACGCGACCGAGATTCACGGGAGGCTCGGGAGAGCTACGGCGTCCAGAAGCGGATGCACAGGTCGTCGGTGGCGTGGCGCACCGCGAGGACCGGGGCGATCGGCGGGGTGGACGGGACCGCGGACGAGCGCGGGATCAAGGCGATCGCCAGCGGGGTCGGATCCGCTTCGGGGCCGCACAGGCGCGCCTCGGCACGCGTCGGCGCGGGGCCGCCCGATCGCGCGAGCAGGGTCAGGCGCCCGAGCGTCAGCGGGGTTCCGCGCGAGCTGCCCAAGCGTACCACCACGCCCCGGCCGCCCTCCGGATCCTCGTCCGGCAGATCCAGCGCCGTGCGGATCCGCATCGCCGCCATGTGCCCCGGCTTCAGCGCGCGACCGAGCGACTCGCTCTTCACCTTGATCACCACGCCCGCCATCGTCTCGCGGCCGAGCAGCGGGTACGCGCCCGAAGGGCGACGCGGCGCGCGATCGACGGTCAGCGCTTCGCCCGCGTCGGCGTCGTCCGCCTCGAGCGCGCCGTCACCGACCGCGACCAGCTGCGCATCGATGGCGCGCGGGGCGCCGGGCGCGCCGAACGCCACGTAGAAGTCGAGCGACTGCGCCGCCCACTCGCCGCGCGGGAGGTTCACCTCCTCGACCACCACGATCTTCTTCTCGAGCACCTCGACGCGTACGCGCGGGATGCTGGGCAGCATGGGCAACGGCGCGAGGGGGGCGACCGGGGCGGTCTTCGCAGGCGGAGCGGCCGCCGCCACCTCGGGGAGCGCCGCGAGGACGAGCAGCGCCGTGGCGAAGAGCCGGGCACTCTTCAACCGATCGCCTCCTCGAAGGCCCGCGCGAGATCGGGCGCGGCGCTCGCCGACAGCGGCTCGAGATCGAACGCGGGGCCGCACGCGAGGCTCGTGAGGTGCTTGCCGGCCTTCGGGTTGCGGAACCAGTCGTCGTCGTAGCGGTGCACGAGATCGCGGAGGAACGCCTGCGTACCGAGCAGACCGAGCAGCTGCGCAGGCTCGCCGGCCCGCAGATCCGGCCACGCGTCACGCAGCGACGCCGGCAGCGGCGCGCCGAACACGCGCGAGGTGATCTCCTCGAAGAGGGACGCGGAGGTGGCCTCGTCGGCGCTGAGCGCCGCGCGCGCGGCCAGGGTGCGCGCCTCCAGGAACATCGTGGTCCGGAGCACGCGCGACTGCGCAGAGGCCGAGCGCGACGACAGATCGAGCGCACCACGCTGGAACGCCGGCTCCGCCACCACGCTCGCCATCGCGAAGCCGAAGCGATGCGCCGGCACCGGGTACGGATCGCGTGCAAGCGCGAACGGGAGCGAGCGCGCCGCGCCCGACGTGCGCCATGCGAAGCCCCATGCCATCGCCGCGCGCAGGAACGTGGCGCTGCCCAGCGGCTCGGGAGGAGGCGCGATCTCCACGCCGCGCGGCGCGATGGCCGCGAACGTCTCGTCGAGCCAGCGCTGCCCGAGGTACGCGGGCCAGCCCTGCTGCGCGCCGTGACCGAGCGCGAGCTGGATCGCCGACGAGGCCCGCCACGGCGCCGCCGCGTCCTTGCGCGCGCGCTTGAACAGCGCGACCGCGAGAGGCTCGCTCGCGTCGAGGAACGAGAGCGCGAGCGCGCGGACATCGTGCGTCGACGCCAGCGCCCACGGGTGCGCGAGCCCGATGCGCCGCGCCGCCTCGAAGCGCCGCTCGCGCCGCTCCTTCCGCACCGCCGCCACCCGCAGCGAGAGCTCGCCAGCCCGCGTGAGCGCCGCCGATGCGAGGCCCTCGTTGGGCGACGTCACGATGGCGCGGAACGCGTCACGATACGTGTGCGCGACGTGACCACGGGTGTCCTTCGCCGCCGGGGGCTCGCCCGGACCCACCGCGATGCGCGCGAGATCCTGCGCCTTCAGCTCCGCGAGCTGGCTGGCGGAGAGGCGCGGATCGAGCTCGCTCTCCTCGTCGGCATCGGTGAGGGCGAGGTCGAGGCCGACGCGCGCTTGCAGGAGCTCGTGGACCCAGCGGAGCAGGCCATCCCTCAGCGGCACGTCGAGGAGCGAAGGGGTGTCCTTGCCCAGCGCGTCGTACGTCGCCTTGACCGCCACGTGGCGCGCATCGAACGGGTCGAACGAGCGCGCCTTGTCGCGGCCCTCCTTGGTACCGAGGGCGTGCCAGTGCCGGAGCTGCTCGAGGCGCTGCGCGGCGCGACGCACGTCGCGATCGAGCGCGAGGAGATCGACGAGCGGATCCGCCATCAGCCGTGCATGGTCGCGCGCGAGTCCCGATCGGCGAGCTTCCCGACGATCCGCCCCTCGGCCTCGGCGAGCATCGAGAGCCGGAGAGAGACCGCCGACTCGACGTCACGCGGCTGCGCGCTCTTCCACTCCGAGCGCAGCGCCTGAGTGGCGAGGTCGAGGTACGTGCGGTAGTGGCGCGCCTCGCACGCGAAGAGCTCCTCGTAGAACACGCGGAGCTCCGGCGACGTATGCGGCGGCAGCGCCTCGACCAGCAGCTTGAAGCGCTCCGACGAGCGCGCCTCGATGATCGCGCTCACCAGCAGCCGATCGACGACCGCGGGGATCTCGGCGTTCGGCAGCATGCCCATCGCGCGGCGTACCTCGGCGGCGTACGCATCGACCGGCGGCGGACCGAGCTCCAGCCCGCGGCGCTCGAGGAACGCCACGACGCGGCGGAAGTGGTCGAGCTCCTCCCGCGCGAGGTCGGTGAGCGCGCGGACGAGGCCGAGATCGTTCGGGTGGCGAACCACGAGCGAGAGCGCGTTCGTCGCCGCCTTCATCTCGCAGTGCGCGTGGTCGACCAGCACGCTGTCGAGATCGCGGACCGCTTCCTTCGCCCAGGCGGGATCGGTGGAGGCACGCAGGCAGAACATGGGCATCGGGATAGCACGGGAGCGGCTTTCACGCCGCTGGCGAGCGCTTCCGGGCCCCGACCTTGCCGCCCCAGGCCGCAGATCCCACGCAGAGGAGGATCACGACGAACCCGGTCACGAGCGCCGTGATGCCGCTCGCGGCGCCGGCACCGAGCGCGAGGACGAGCGCGACGAGCGCGGTCATCGCTCCGGCCGACGCCGCCTCCCGGCCCGTCGTCCCGGCGCCGAAGCGCCCCACGAGGTAGCCGCCCCCGAATGCAGAGAGGCCGAGCGCCACCACGTTCGGCAGCGCGAGCATCGCCATCAGACGCGCCCGCTCGCCGGCGGGCATCGTCCCCAGCGCCATCCCGATCTCGGTCGCGGTGGCCGCGGCGCCGAAGCGCTGCGCTAGCACGCGCGCCACCACCGCCTGCGCGACGTACGCGAGGGGCAGCCACGCCGCGAAGATGGCCACCGTCCCGAAGCCCACCCAGTGCCACGGCGGGCGCGCCGGGATCGCGTTCTCGTCCTCGGGCTCGGCCCCCCTGCCCGGCGCGGGCGGCGCGGGCGGAGCGGACTGGATGACGGGAAGACGACGACGCTCGGCCACGTGGAGAGCCTAGTCCAAGCCGAGGTCGTGTGGTAACCGGCCGGCGTGAGCTTCTCATCCGCCGCGATCGACCCCACGAAGAGCACGACCGCGACGGAGACGCGCGTGCGCTTCTGCGAGACGGACGTGATGGGCGTCGTCCACCACTCGAACTATCTCGTCTACTTCGAGCTGGGGCGCGTCGACTGGCTGCGCAAGCGCACGATCACGTACGCCGCCTGGACCGATCGCGGCGTGCAGACGCCCGTCGCCTCGGCAGAGCTCCAGTACCGGGCGGCGTCGCGCTTCGACGATCTGCTGGTCATCGAGACGACGCTCTCGAAGCTGCGGAGCGTCTCGCTCGACTACACGTACCGCATCCGTCGCGGCGAGACGCTCATCGCCGAAGGCAGGACGCGGCTCGCGTGCGTCGACCGCGACCTCAAGCTGCTGCGCATCCCCGAGGAGATCCGCACGGCCCTGCTCTCCGGCGAGAGCGTCTAGTTGCAGGCGGCGTGGAGGGCGCCGCAGGTGGCCATGAACATCACGCCGAGCAGGAGCCCGATCACCCCCAGGATCACCGGGAGCGACGCGTTCGACGAGGGCCCCATCGCCCGCTGCGGCATGCGCGGCACCATCCGCCTGCCCGGCGGGGCGGTCATCGGCGGCGGCGACATCTGCGAGGGGTGCATCATCGGCGCCGAGCCGGGATGCACGGTCAGCGGCGGGTACTGCGGCGCGTGCTGCGCCGAGGGATACGTCAGCGCGTAGCCAGGACCAAGGAGCGGCGGGCCGAGCGGCGGGCCGAGCGGCGGGCCGGTCTGCGGGCCGAGCAGCGCCCCGCTCGGGATGAAGACGCCCGGGCCGGTCTGCGGCGGGACCAGAGGCGACAGCGGCGACTGCGACGGCGCCCACGGATCGCCCGAGCGCGGCGCGGGCGGAAGGGCGGTCTGCGCGAGCGCGGACGGCGGCGACATCGTCGCCATCCCGCCCGACGGCGTGCCCGGCCCGATGGCCTGCGGGATCGAGGCGCGCCGCGCGGCGACGAGCGCGGCCCACAGCTCGCCGATGTTCGCATAGCGCGCCTTGGGATCGACGGCGAGCGCGCGGCGGCACACCACCTCGATGCCGTCGGGCACGTTGACGCCGCGCTGCCTGGGCGTCGGACGCATCGTGACGTCGGTCGCGGCCTTCAGCAGCGTGACGACGTCGCGGCCCTCGACCGGGACGCGGTCGGTGAGCAGCTCGGTGAGGAGGAGCGCGAACGAATAGACGTCGGTGGTGAGGCCCGACTGGCCGACGCGCGGGTCGAGCTGCTCGGGCGCCGCGTAGAGCCAGGTGAACGAGGCGAACGGGCTGCGCGTGCCCGGCAGCTCGTTGTCGCGGACGATCTTCGCGATGCCAAAATCGAGCACCTTCACGCGCGGCCCGGAGTCGCCCGCGAGCAGGAAGAAGTTCGCCGGCTTGATGTCGCGATGCGCGACGCGCCGCCGGTGCGCGATGGTCAGACCCTCGGCGGCGGGCTCGAGGAGCGCGAACGCCTCGTCGAGGCTGCGGCCGCGCATGCCGCGCCGGCGCCGGTCCGAGAGGTCCTCGGCCAGCGAACTCCCGGCCAGCCACTCCAGCACCATGTACGGCGCCCAGAGGCCGTTCGGCGACGTCGTCGCGCCGAAGTCCATGGAGCGCACGATGTTCAACGACTCCTGGGAGAGCGTGTAGAGGAGCTTTGCCTCGTCCTTGAACTTCGCGAAGAGCGCGTCCTGGATCTCGCGCTCGTCGGCGAGCACCTTCAGCGCCTTGACGGCGATTGGCTGCTCGAGCGAGACGTGCCAGCCCTTGTAGACGACGCCGAATCCGCCCTCGCCGATCACCTGATCGATGCGGTACTGCCCGTCGAGCGTCGAACCGACGAGCCCGAAAGGGTCCTCAATCTGGGCGGCGTGCGGATCGGCCACGGAACGCGAAGCGTAGCTCAAGTGCCGCTGCCTTGTTTCATCCACCTCCCCCCTTCTGTAGGCTGACGAACTTGTACCCACGCCGTGCGCGCCGGAGGAACGCCCTGCTCCTCGCCCTCCTCTTCGTGGGAGCGGCGGCGTGCAAGCGCTCCGGCTCGGCGAAGCTCGAGGGTCGCTGGCGAGGCACGCGGGCGGAGGGGGTGCCGCCGGCGGTCCAGGAGGCGGCAAACACGTTCGCCACGCAGACGGAGATCGTCGCCAAAGGCAGCGCGATCACCATCTCGACGCCCGCCGCCAAACCCCAGTCGGCCACCTTCACGGTCGACGACGAGAACAAGACCACGCTCGTCGTCCACACCGACAAGGACGGCCTCGCGAACAAGGAGACGTTCGCGTTCGCCGACGAGGGCAAGACGATGACCTGGCGCCTCGGCGAGGGCCGGAGCATCGTGTTCACGAAGCTCAAAGAGTGAAGCTGACAGCTTCTCTCACCGCCGGACCTGCTCGCGCGCCACGCGCAGGGTGAGGGCGCGGTCGCCGCGCTTCACCTTCACGACGACGTCGTCGTGGACGGGGCCCGAGAGGCGCGCGCGCGCGTCGGTGATCGACCTCACGGCGACGCCGCCGACCTCGGTCACGAGATCGTAGGGCGCGAGGCCCGCGCGCTCGGCCTCGCTGCCCTCGGAGACCGCGACGATCACCACCTCGGCCGCCTCGAGCCCGGCGGCGGTCTCGCCGAGCGTGATCGCGACGCCGCCCGTGGTGAGCGGCTCGGCGGCGCTGGGCTCGCCGCGCAGGAGGAGGATCTTCACGCTGTCGGTGGTGCGCCCGGCGAGGACGCGCACGCCGGTGATCCGCGCGCGCCCCACGTCGGGCGCGTAGGCCTCCAGCGTGAGGCTCCCCTCGCCCAGCTCGGCGAGCCGGAAGCGACCGCGCGGATCGGCGACCGCCATTCCCGGTGGCAGGCCGGTCGCGGGAAGATACGTGGGGACGGCATCCTTCGCGACGCGCGCGCCGGGCACGGGTGATCCCTTCGCGTCGAGCACGATGCCCTCCACGATGCCCTCCTCGGGCAGCTCGATCTTCGGGACCTCGACGGCGCGGCGACCGCCGCGGTCCTCGACCACGAGATCACGCGCTGCGGGCGCGCGCCCGGCCTTGCGCACGCGGAGCCGCGCCGGGCCAGGCGCGACGTCGGTGAGCGTGTAGACGCCATCCTTGTTGGTGCGGGCGCGCTTGATGCCGACGTCGGTCTGGAGCGTGACCTCTGCGCCCTCGATCGGCTCCCGCCGGTTCGCCCAGACCTCGCCGGTCACGCTCTCCGCGGCGGCGAGCTCGATGGTCAACGTCGCTGTCTCGGGGGTGGTGAGGACGATCTTCGCGGCCCGGCCAGGCGCACGCACCTCGACGCGCAGCGGGAGGCCCCGCGCGTTCGCGAGCTCGGCGGCGCCGCGCGCATCCGTGAAGGCCGTCACGCGTAGCGCCTCTCCGGGATCGATCGAGACGGCGGAGACCTGCGCGGCGTCCACCGCAGCGCCGCGGTCGGTCGTCACCTTCACCGGCAGCGCTGGGCGCGCCTCGGGCAGCGTGATCTCGATGGTCTTCTTGCCGGCCTCCGGCACCGAGACCTCGACGCGCGCGGCGATCTGCGTGACGTCCTCGTCGCGCGAGACGAGCACCGTCACCGCCTCGGGCAGCGCCGCGAACGCGAACGAGCCGTCGGTCCCGGAGCGCGTGCTGCGCTCGAGTGAGCCGCGCGTGGCGAGCGCCGTCACGTGTGCGCCGGGCACCGGGCGACCGCGGGGGTCGACCACCTTGCCCTCGAGCGAGCCGCCGCGCGAGAGGACGATCTCGACGCGCGCGTCCTGCTCGGAGACGAGCGTGACCACCTCGCTCATCGCCTCCACGTACTGCGGATGGCGCACGAGCGCCCGCACGCGGCCCGGCGGGATGGGCGTTGCCTTGAACGTGCCGTCGCGCCCCGAGACCCACGGCTCCTCGGCCGGTGTGCTGGCAGGCGGGAACGCGCCACCACCGCTACCGCCGAACGAGAGGCCGAGCGCGGGGCCGTGCGGGATCGCGGGCACGGGGCCGGGCATCACGCCGAGCTCGCCCGCGGGCACGAGCGGGCGCGGTCCCGCGAGCGCAGACGCGAAGTGGGCATCGCGGAACGAGGCGCGCTGCGGATCCTCGTCGATGGGGAGGCCCTCGAGATCGGTGCCCACGACGCGGACGGTCGCGCCGTCGACCGCGTAGCCGCGGCTGTCCACGATGCGCCCGACCAGCGATCCGCCCTTCAGCAGCGGGATCTTGATCTCGCCGGTCTGCGTCTCCTCGAGGCGCACCGCGGCCTTCGCCACGAAGCCCTCGGCGCGGGCCGAGAGCGAGGCCGGGCCGCGCGAGATCGGGCCGAGCGCCACGCGCCCTTGCTTGTCGGTGAGCCCCTCGAGCGGGAACGGCGAGAGGCCGCCCTCGGCGAGCGTGACGCGCGCCCGGGCGATGCCTTGATCCTCCACGGCATCGACCACGCGCGCGACGACGGTGACGCCCGGCGCGAGCCTCAGCGTGGCCGCCTTCTCGTCACCACGCCCGACCTCGATACCCAGCTCGATCGGCGAAACGCGTGTACCTTGCACCGAACGCAACGCGTAGATGCCCGGATCAAGGCCACCCAGACGCACCGTCCCGTCGGCCGTCGTCTCCGCCACGCGCGCAGGCCACAGCGAGGGCGAAGCGACCAGCACCCGCGCGCCCGCGACCGGCTCGCCTCCCTCGCCCACCACCTTCACCAGCAGCGCGCCCTGGCGGCCCAGCGTGATCACGCACGGCGCGCCCTCGGCGACGCGCCGCCGCGTCAATTCCTCGAAGCCCGGCGCGCGGACGGTGACGCTGAACGGCCCGTCGCCCAGGCGTCCGACCCGCACGCGCCCGTCGCTCCCGGTGCGCGCTCCCACCGGGAACGGATCGGAGCCGCGCACCTCGATCTCGGCGCTCGCGATCGGCGCGCCTTGCTCGGTCTTCACGTCCAGGGCGAGCCCGTGCTCGACGCCCAGCTCGAGATCGAGCCGCCGCGCCCCGGACACCACCACCACCATCTGCGAAGCACGCGCGCGGCCTGGCGCCTCCGCCACCACCCAGTGCTCGGCGTGGGGCAGCCGCAGGAGCGAGGCGCGCCCCGAGGCATCGCTGATCGCCTCGCCCGCGGTGTGAGCACGGCCGTCGAGGATCGCGAACGCCCGCACCCGGACGCCCGCCAGAAGCGCCTTGTCCCCCTCGGCCACGTGCGCGACGACATCGAGCACGCCGTCACGATCGCCCACATTTTCCGGAATCGGCGCCGCCATCAGCTCCACGAGCATCGGACGCACCACGGAGCCCGGCCAGCTGCCCACGAAGAGCAGGCAGAGCAGGACCACGACGACGGACCTGGCGCGCGACATGTGCGTGGAGGAAGGCACGAAGACGGAGCTCTGTTCCGTTATGTCGCCCGCGGGCGGCGTTCTGCTACTTTTTTTCGGTGGGCGAGCCAAGCACGTTCGTGGGTCGCGGTCGCGCCAGGGCCGCGGGCTGTCTGCTCGCCGGTCTCATCACACTGATCGCGTGCGGGAGCGAGCGGCCTCCCGTCAGCGACGGCACGTACGTGAGCAGCAGCAGCGGCGGCGGTGGCGGCGGCGGCCCCTTCAACGACGCCGGCATCCCGAAGCTTCCCGGCTGCGGCGCGCAGGAGAACGGCGGCTACTGCGATTGCGTCGACACGCCGCTCTTCGCCGATCCGCCGAACATCTACTTCGTGCTCGATCGCTCGGGCAGCATGGCCGAGAACAACAAGTGGGGTCAGGTCCGGCAGGTCGTCGCGCAGATCCTCCAGGGGCTCGGCCCGCGCGCGAACTTTGGCGCCACCGTGTTCCCCGGCTTCGCGCAGAGCGCGTGCGCCCCCCCGAAGCAGATCCTGGTCATCAGCCCTGGTGATCCGCCCGGCGGCGGTGCCGGCCCCACCACCAACGCGCTCCTCAAATCCACCTCCGGCGCGCCGTCCGGCGGTACGCCCACGGCGCAGGCGCTGCGCTCGGTGCTGCCCATCCTGGGCGCCGCGGCCGGCAAGTCGTTCGTGATCCTCGCCACCGACGGCGGGCCGAACTGCAACTCCGCGGCGTCGTGCGGGTTCGACCAGTGCATGCCGAACATCGAAAACACCGACGGCTGCTCGTCGCTCGGGCCGCGAAACTGCTGCGAGCCGCCCGACGGCTTCAGCGAGGCGTGCCTCGATGCGCCGGCCACCAACAGCGCGGTGGCGGCGCTGAAGGCCGCGGGCATCCCCGTCTACGTGGTCGGCCTTCCGGGCACGACGCAGTACGGCGCGCTCCTCGATCAGCTCGCGGTGAGCGGCGGAACGGCCCTCGCGGCGTCGCCCAAGTACTACAAGGTGGAGCTCCAGAACACGCAGCTGCTCGCGGCGCTCAAGCAGATCGCCGCGAAGATCGTGGCCACCTGCGAGTTCAAGCTCAAAGAAGCGCCGGCCGATCCCACGAAGGTGAACGTGTACCTCGACGAGGTCGTTCTCCCGAAGGATCCCGTCAACGGCTGGAAGATCGAGGCCGGCACGGTGACGCTGATGGGGACCGCGTGCTCGAAGGTCCTGAACGGGGATGTGCTCGATGTTCGGATCATCGCTGGCTGTCCGACGGTAGAACCGAGGTAACCTACCCGCATGAAGCCGCGGAACGATCGCGCGCTGGCGCTTTCGGCATTCTGTCTCGAGATCGAAAAGCATCGACGCACGCCGGAGGGGCGTGTGCGAAACGCCGACGCTTTTTTGCAGTTCTACTTTCCTCGCCAGCAGGGCGGAGCGGACGCGACCGACCGGGTGTTCGCGCACCTGCCTCGCGACGTCCGCGGCCCGGTGCTCGCGGGCTGGAGTATCCGCGGCCTGAAGGCGGCGCTTCGCGACGACGACGAGCGCGTGAAGGCGGTGGTCCTCGACGCGCTCGAGGCTGGCGACCTCGACGCCACGATGTTCGAGGAGGGCGTGACGGCCGACAAGCTCGTCGACTTCGTCCCGCTCGACGAGTGGTGGTCGTTCTGGCGCGGCAAGGCGCTGCCGAATGCCGCCGTGCAGAAGGCGCTCGCGACCGCGCGCGCCATGCACCTCGTCGACGATCAGTGGTTCCTCGAGAACGTGCAGGGCCGCGGCGGGAAGCTGAAGGGCACCGACGCCGTCTGCGACACGCTCTCGAAGGACGAGATCAGCGGCTGGCTGCGCGGCGTTCATGCCTCGGGCGATGCATCGCCTGCGGGCCTCGTGGCGGCGCGCGGCTGGGACAACGTACTCGCGAAGACGGCGCCCGATGCGCTCCTCGCGGCGCTCGATGCGTTCGCGACGAAGGTGCATCTCGTGCCTTCGGCGAGCACGCCGCCGAGGCCCCTCTCGCGTCCCCCGCTCGACGGCTTCGAGGCGATGCCGCCGCTGGACCTCAGCGCGATCGACCCCGACGCCGCGCCGAACGGCGGCTGGCCCGACGAGGAGGCGCTCCCGCAGTCACTCCCGGGCGAGCCCGTCGATGACGAGGAGATCGAGTCCATCGACACGCCGCACCGCCCCCCACCGCTGCCGAAGCCGACAGCCGACAGCTGACAGCCGACAGCCGACAGCCGACAGCCGACAGCTGACAGCTTCTCTCAATGCAGCGTGTGCCAGTCGCCCTCGTGCTCCACCTTCGAGGGGGCGCGGTGGGTGCGCAGGCTCAGGCGGACCAGGTCGCGATCGGATTCCGCTGCGGCCTCGGCGGCGCGGCGGGCGAGCAGCGCGTCCTCGATGGCCTCGTCCTGCGCCCACTTCGCGAGGATGGCCTTCGCGCGGCGGCGCTTCTTCACGTAGCCCCAGCCGAGCGCCGCGATGACCGCGACCCAGATGATGCCGCCGCCCGCGAGGATCGGGATCACCGAGTATTTGCGCTCGACCTCGCTGCGCCACTGGTACTCGAGCTTCCGCAGATCGGTGCTGTAGGCGTCGCCGAGGGAGCGCTCGAAGGTCTGGCCTTCGCGGACGCGCTGCACCATCGCGGCAAAGCGGACGCGGTCGGTGCGGCGCATCAGGAAGCGCAGGAAGTCGGCGCTCTGCGCGTAGGCGATGCCGACCTCGAAGTGGTCACGCGGAAAGCTGCGATCGAGGTCGGCGAGCGGCAGGAGATTGCCGTAGACGGTCGCGTGCCAGAGCACGTCCTGCCGGTCGAACGAGTTCTCGCCGGCGAGACCGATGGCGAGGCCCTCGTTGAACCAGACGGGCACGTGCGCGCCGAGCACCGCGTCCTCGAGGGCGACGTGCGCGAGCTCGTGACGGAACACCTGATCGAGGTTCGTCGCGTCGGCGCCGCGCGGCGCGAACATGCTGATGAGCACGAGCTTCAGCCCTGGATACGCGACGCCGCTCGCGTACGGCGGCGGCGGTGAGCCGACCGGCGCGAGGCGCGTCATGTCCGAGACGGTGGGCGTGATGCGGACCTCGACGCGCGAGAGGACGTCCTGCCCGAGCGTCTCCGAGAGCTCCGCCTTGAACGCATCCGCGTCGTGCAGGAGCGACTCGACCCGCTCGCTCGCGGCAGGCGGGTACGAGAGCTTGAGCCACCCGAGATCACGCGTGACGTACGACGAGGGGAGCGCCGGGATCACCGCCTCTCCGGGCGCCACCTGCGGGACGTCGGTGGGGAGCGTGAGCGCGGGGCCTTCGGGCGCTCGCTTGGCAGCGGCGCCGACGGGCGGCGCCTCGCGGAGCTCCTGCGCCTGAGCGCGCCCCGCGCCGAGGCCGAGGACGAGCGCGAGCGCCATCACCGCGGCAACGATCATCCGGACGAACGCGGGCATCGTGCTCGTTTCGATGCGCCGGCAATCGCCGAGGTAGCGCTGTCTTGGGACCTTCATCTCGGAACCGTCATCTGAAGATGGATCGTGTCCGAGCTCGTCGTGTCC
>Ga0123336_10000575_pt1 | contig 36243 bp, 32 predicted proteins | sample SSSSmetaG_FD_96466 | JGI IMG/M metagenome (GOLD analysis project Ga0123336, IMG submission 96466) | Glacier valley bacterial and archeal communities from Borup Fiord, Nunavut, Canada, to study Microbial Dark Matter (Phase II) - ​SSSS metaG | ecosystem: Environmental > Aquatic > Freshwater > Ice...
AATGCCCGGGCGCTGGCGTTCTATCCGGCGCGGGGCTACGCGGACGTGGGCAAGACGCTCTACGTCTTCGAGGACGAGGCCCACGAGAACCGCGTGTTCGCGAAAGCGCTGCGCTGACCATCCGCGCGACCGGGCACGGGCGCATCGCGGCCTTCCCATCCACTTCCGCTAACATCGTTTCCTTTTTATCGCGACGGGCCGCGTGATCCGCGTTCGTCGCCTCGATCATGCCGCTGACCCGCCCGAAGTTCCTGATCCAGCACGCCGTCGTCGCCGCGGTGGCATCTGCTTCCTTCCTGCTCGCATCACCCGCGCGGTCCCAGGTGAACGCAGAGACCGCGCCGGCCACGGCCACCGGCTATCCCGCGGCGGCCAGGCGACCCGTGAGCGATACGTTCACCGGCACGGCCGGCCCGCGCAAGGTCGCCGAGGACTACCGCTGGCTCGAGACGCTCGACGATCCCGCGGTCAAGGACTGGGTCACGCTGCAGAACACCGCGACGCGCCGCTATCTCGACGCGCTGCCGTCGCGCATCGCGATCCGCGACGAGCTCAAGCAGCTGATCGGCGCCGCGCCGGTCACCCGCAATGCGTTCAACTACGCGGGCGGCAAGCTGTTCGCGCTCAAGCGCCAGCCGCCGAAGAACCAGCCGATGCTGGTGATGCTGGACGCGGGTCGACTCGATGCGGACGCGCTCGAGACCGAGAAGGTCGTCGTCGATCCCAACCTGCGCAACGACAAGGGCACGACCGCGATCGACTGGTACGAGCCGTCGCACGACGGCAGGCTGGTCGCGGTCTCGCTGTCGGACAACGGCAGCGAGAAGGGCACGCTGCGCTTCTTCGAGACCGACACCGGCAACGAACTGCCAGATGTCGTGCCGCGCGTGCAGAACCCCACCGGCGGCGGCAGCGTCGCGTGGAACGCCGACAGCAGCGGCGTTTGGTTCACGCGCTACCCGGCGCCGATGGAACGCCCGGCCGAGGACGCCGGCTTCTTCCAGCAGGTGTGGTTCCACAAGCTGGGCACGCGCTCGACGCTCGACACGGTCTCGCTCGGCAGCGACCTGCCGCGCATCGCCGAGACCGCTCTCGCAGCCAGCGACGACGGCCGCTACGTGCTCGCGTCGGTGCGCAACGGCGACGGCGGCGAGGTCGGCTTCTGGCTGCTCGGGCCGGGCGGCAAGTGGCGCCAGCTCGCCGGCTTCAAGGACGGCTACCGCGGGGCCGTCATCGGCCACGACGGCCGGATCTACGCGATCGCGCTGCAGGGCTCGCCGCGCGGGCGCATCGTCGCGATGAAAATCGACGCGCCGACCCTGGCGAAGGCGGCGACGATCGTGCCGCAATCGAACGTGGTCATCGAGAACATCGTGCCCACCACCACGCGCCTGTACGTCGGCACGCTCGTCGGGGGGCCGTCCGAGCTGCGCGTCTTCACGCTCGCGGGCAAGGCACTGCCGGCGCCGGCCGTGGAGCCGGTCTCGACGGTGCAGATCGGGGCGCGGCTCGACGGCGACACGATCCTGTTCGGCGTCCAGAGCTTCGTCACGCCGTTCGCGTGGTATTGCCTCGACCCGAAGCGCGACGGCGGGCAGCCGGTCAAGACCGCGCTGTCGGCGCCGCCCGAGAGCCTGTCGATCGGCGAGCTGACGGTGACGCGGGTGATGGCGAAGTCGAAGGACGGCACCGACGTGCCGGTCAACATCGTCGCGAAGAAGGGCGTCGCGCTCGACGGCAGCAACCCGACGCTGTTGACCGCCTACGGCGGCTACGGACTGTCGCAGCGGCCGCGCTATTCGCGGCGCGTAATGTTCTGGCTGTCGCACGGCGGCGTCTACGCGATGGCAAACGTGCGCGGCGGCGGCGAATTCGGCGAGGAGTGGCATCTGGCCGGCAACCTGACGAAGAAGCAGAACGTGTTCGACGACTTCGCCAGCGCTGCGCAGATGCTGGTCGACCGTCGCTACACGAGCCCGAAGAAGCTTGCGATCGAGGGCGGCAGCAACGGCGGCCTGCTGATGGGCGCCGAGCTGGTCCAGCATCCCGAGCTGTTCGGCGCGGTGGTCAGTCACGTCGGCATCTACGACATGCTGCGCTTCGAGCTGACCCCGAACGGCGCGTTCAACGTGACCGAGTTCGGGACCGTGAAGGACCCGGCGCAGTTCGATGCGCTGTATGCGTATTCGCCGCTGCATCGCGTCGAGGACGGCAAGGCCTATCCGCCGGTGATGTTCCTCACCGGCATCAACGACGGCCGCGTCGACCCGTGGCAGACCCTGAAGATGACGGCGCGGATGCAGGCGGCCAATCCCAAGGGCAGGCCGGTGCTGCTGCGCGTCGCCGGCGATGCCGGCCACGGGCAGGGCATGTCGCTGTCTTCGTCGATCGAGCAGGACGCGGACACGTTCGCGTTCGTGTTCGAGAGTCTGGGGATGGCGATGCCGGTGGCGGCGACGGCGCCGAAGTGAACCAGGCTCGCGTTGTGCCGGTCTGCTCCTTCCCCCTCTGGGGGAAGAGCCTGCCCCGGACTGGATCCGGGGTTGGGTAGGGGGCTCGCCGAAGGCGAGCGAGGTTCCTTTCGAGCACCGTCGCTCGCTGCGCTCGCGCCCTCCCCGGCCCCCTGCAGGGCGCACCTTCGCTTGCAAGCGAAGGCTGCTTTGCGGGCGGATGGCATGCCATCCGAAACCCCCGCAAAGCCCCCCAAGGGGGGAGGGAGACTCCGTGATCAGGTTTCGTCACGATCGCTGGCGTACCGGCCGGACTTCGATGAAGCCGTCGATGTCCCTGCGCACCTCGCTCGCGATCCTCGCCGGCGTGCTCGGGATCTTCGCGGTTCTCGTCGCGTGGCAATGGCGACACGGCGGAAAGTGGGGCCTGATCTCGGCGCTGGTCCTCGCGCCGTTCGCCGCTGCCGCCATCACGCCCGCGCTGCTCGCGCTGTTCCCCGCTTATCTCGGCTGGGTCCACGAACGCATCTGGCATCGTTGGCAGGGCCGCTACTACGCGTTCGACGATCGCCAGATCCGCGTAGTCGAGGCGCACGGCATGCTCTGGTTCGCGAGCAAGGACGTGCACGCGGCTCTCGGCCTACGGCCCCGTGCGGCCCTGCTCGCGCAGTTCGTCGCCGCCGAACGCCGGCGCGACGACGAGATCGGCGACGCGCTGTCGAACGCCGGGCTGGTCCGGCTGCTGTCGCGCAGCACCGACGCGCGCGTGCTGCGTTTCCTGCTGTGGGCCGAGCGCGACGTGCGTCGGCCGTGGCAGACGAAGCGTGACCGCGCACCTTCCGACCCGGGCGCGATGGTTCAGAATCCGGACGCCTGAACACTTTCTCCCTCCTCCCAGACGCCATGCCGCGCTTCCTCGAACTCCTCCTCGCCACTGCCATGACCGCTTCCGCACTGACCTCCGCCATCGCCGCCGATCCGCCTTCGATGGCGGCACCCCCGCTGGCCGGCAAGAAGCCCCACGTCGTGAAGTCGCCGAACGGCGATCGCGAGGACGACTACTACTGGCTGCGCGACGACACGCGCAAGAACCCGGAGATGCTCGCGTACCTCAACAGCGAGAACGCGTGGTTCGCGCAGTACGCCGGTCGCTACAAGGCGCTCGAGGACAAGCTCTTCGAGGAGGTGAAGGGCCGCATCAAGCAGGACGACTCGACCGTGCCCGCGAAGAAGGGCGACTGGTGGTACTACACGCGCTTCGTCGAGGGCCAGGAATACCCGGTGGTCGCGCGCCGCAAGGGCGGCGCCGTCTACGACGCGAACGCGCCCGAGGTGATCCTGCTCGACGAGAACGCGCTGGCGACGGGCCACGACTTCTACCAGGTCGGCGGTACCGACGTGAGCCCGAGCCAGAAGATGCTGGCCTACGCCGAGGACACGGTCGGCCGGCGCCAGTACACGATCCGCTTCAAGAACCTCGAGACCGGCGAGGTCTACGCCGACACGGTGCCCAACGCCAGCGGCGACATGGCCTGGGCTTCCGACGACCGCTCGCTGTTCTACGTCGAGAACGACCCGAAGACGCTGCGCAGCTATCGCGTCAGGAAGCACGTGCTCGGCACCGACGCGAAGGACGACCCGGTCGCCTACGAGGAGAAGGACGAGGCGTACTACACCGGCGTGCACCGCAGTTCGTCGGAGCAGTACATCGTCATCACGCTGTCGTCGACCGAGTCCGACGAGCAGCGCATCCTGCGCGCCGACGCACCCGGCGACGCGTTCAGGGTCTTCGCGCCGCGCCGGGCGAAGTTCCACTACCACGCCGAGCACATCGCGACCGGCCGGGAAGGGTCGCGCTGGATCGTGCGCACCGATTGGCAGGCGCCGAACTACAGGCTGATGCAGGTCGTCGACGGCGCGGTCGGCGATCGCGCGGCGTGGAAGCCGCTGGTTCCGCACAGCGACAAGGTCTTCGTCAACAACTTCGACCTGTTCCAGAACTACTATGTGATCGACGAGCGCAGCGACGGGCTGCGGCGCCTGCGCGTGGTCGCGTGGGCCGGCAAGAAGTCCTTCTACATCGACTCGTCCGAGCCCGCGTACACGACCTCGCTCGGCGCCAATGCCGAGCAGGCCACCGACACGCTGCGCTACAACTACTCGTCGCTGACGACGCCGGCCTCGGTGTACGAGGTCGACATGAAGTCCGGCGAGAAGAAACTGCTGAAGCAGACGCCGGTGCTGGGCGGCTTCGACGCGAAGAACTACGCGACCGAACGTGTGTGGGTCACCGCGAAGGACGGCGTGCGGGTCCCGGTCTCGCTGGTCTACCGCGTGGGCTTCAGGAAGGACGGCACGGCCCCGATGTTGCAGTACGGCTACGGCTCGTACGGGCTGTCGATGGATCCGAACTTCCGCTCCAGCATCCTGTCGCTGCTCGACCGCGGCTTCGTCTTCGCGATCGCGCACATCCGCGGCGGCGAGGAGATGGGCCGCGCCTGGTACGAGACCGGCAAGAAGCTGAAGAAGAAGAACACCTTCACCGACTTCATCGCGGTGACCGAGACGCTGGTCGGGCGGGGCTACGCGGCGAAGGACAAGGTGTTCATGGAGGGTGGCAGCGCCGGCGGCCTGCTGATGGGCGCGGTGGTCAACATGCGGCCCGACCTCTATCGGGGCGTGGTCGCGCAGGTGCCGTTCGTCGACGTGGTCACGACGATGCTCGACGAGAGCATCCCGCTGACGACCAACGAGTTCGACGAGTGGGGCAACCCGAAGATGAAGACCTACTACAACTACATGCTGTCCTATTCGCCCTACGACAACGTGAAGGCACAGAACTATCCGGCGATGTTCATCGCGACCGGGCTGTTCGATTCGCAGGTCCAGTACTTCGAGCCGGCCAAGTGGGTCGCGAAGCTGCGCGAGCTCAACACCGGGACGCAGCCGCTGCTCTTCAAGGTCAACATGGAAGCCGGCCACGGCGGCAAGTCGGGGCGCTTCCAGCGTCTGCGCGAGGTCGCCGAGGAGTACGCGTTCATGCTGGATCTGGTGGGCATCAAGGAGTAGTGACAGGCTTGCATCTCGCGTGCTCCTCGACGAGCGGATCGAACGCGTGATGATCGATCCGGAGCATGAATCCGTGCAAAGGGATGGTCGGGTCCGGCTGTGGTCTGCTGTTCCCGAGGCTGAAAATCGATCTCTTCGGGTGGTCTTGCTGGCCGATCGCGAGAGAGTCCGCAATCCATTTTTCGATCGTCGCCTTCGACCATGGATTCGCTATTTTGCCGAGACGGACACCCTGCTCATCGAGTTTCGCAGGCGATCAGCGATGGGACGGCCGCAGCGCGACCCGCGATGGCCGCGGAAAGCGCCACGCACGCCATGGCCCGCAGCAGCATCGAGACCGTGCGTGTCGTCGCTCGGGAATCGACGGTTCGCGCGTCTGTCAGTTGGCGGCGGTCCGGGCGTCCTCGCCGACCGCCACATCCACCTTCGCACGCACCACGCGATGGCTCAGGTACTCCACGGCCATCGCGAAACGATCGCTCCCGGTGAAGCCCTCTTGCGGGATGTAGAAGACCTGCACGCCATCGAGCTTCGTGCCGGCGCAGGACTTGCTCCCGACCCAGTTTTCGCCGACGGTGACGACCCCCGGCCGCTGCACGACGCGGCCGTGCGCCGGCGCCTCGACGACCTGGATGGTCTGCACGTGATTGAGCTTGCAGTCGCCGTCGAACTCGGCGAAGCCGCGCACCAGCACCTCGCGCCCGGGCGCGGTCCTGCGTGCTAGCGCCTCGTCGACCGAGGCCGACCGGTTCATCGCGCCGACGCCGGCGAAGGCCAGCATGCACAGCACGATGACCTTGATGCGCAACGGGGCCGACGACGTCCGCATGGCATGCGCTCGCGTGAGGGTCAGCGCGGCCGACCGCGCCGGCGGGCGGTCCGGCCCATGTTGCCGACGAAGAGGATCTTGATCGGGTCGGCGTGGGCCGACGTGCAGAAACTGGCCGCGGCGAGCGCCAGCAGGGCGATTCGTTTCATGCGGTCTCCGATTCTCTTCTTGTGTCAGCAGCGTGAAAGCGAGTCCACGCGGGAGCGGATTATTGCACCGGGCCTGTCGGGGAGAGGAGATCGTTTGATGCCTGTCTCGCGCCCGCAACGGTCCGCACCGCTTCGCGTCGATGCGGGACCATGGCGACTTCCGGTTCACAGGAGAAAACGATGACGGCGATCCCGATCCCCGAAGGCTTCGGCCCGATCTTCCGCAGCAGTCCCGTGCTCGACGCGCTGGGCCACTTCTATAGTCGCGGCGAGGGCGCGACGCTGGCGCTCGGGCTGCTGGTCTCGGCGAACCACGTCAACTCGCGCGACAGGCTGCACGGCGGCGTGATCGCCACCTTCGCCGACGTGGGGATGGGCTACCTGATGGCGTTCGGCACGCAACCGCCGCGGCGCATGGTCACCGTGAGCCTGAACGTCGACTTCATCGGCGCGGCGCATCTGGGCGACTGGGTCGACCTGGCGATGGACGTGCCGCACATCGGATCGCGCATCGCGATGGCCAACGCTCGGCTGATGGTGGGCGAGCGCCAGGTGGCGCGCGCCAGTGCGGTGTTCTCGATCACGCCGTGAGCGGCGACTTTCAGCCGGTGGCTGCGTCCTGGTCCATGATCCACAGCATCCCGCCGAGCGGCCGAATGCGCGCAGCGGGAAGCGACTCGTCGCCACCGAGGACGCGTCCGGCGATGGCGTGCTTGGACTTGCCGCCGACGAGGAACAGCATCGCGTGCGTGGACTCGAGCACCGGATAGGTCAGCGTGATGCGCACCGGTGCCGTGACGTTGTCGGTCTGCACCGGCACCACCCACGCGTGCCGCTCGTCGAGGGCCGCGGTTCCCGGGAACAGCGACGCGGTGTGGCCGTCCTCGCCGAGTCCGAGCATCACGACGTCGAACAGCGGCTTGTCGTCGTGCAGCGTGGCGCCGCCGTTGAGGGCATGCAGCGTGGTCGCGTAGAGCTCGGCGGCGACGTGCGCTCGGTCGAGGGCGCCGTCCGCGTCGCCGCCCGGATCGGCGGGAATCGGATAGACGTGCGATGCGGGCACGTCGACGTGATCGAGCAGCGCCTCGCGGGTCATGCGCGCGTTGCGCGCGGCGTCGTCCTCGGCCACGAAGCGCTCGTCGCCCCACACGAGGTGCAGCGTCGCCCAGTCGATGCGCTCGCGCCACGGATGGCCGGCGAGGCAGGCGAAGACGGCCTTCGGGGTCGATCCGCCGGACAGCGCGATCACCGCGCGGCCGCGGCGCTGCACCGCATGCGCGATCTGCTCGATCAGCCACTCGGCCGTGCGCGTCGCGAGCGACCCCGCGTCGGGCACGACCTCGACGGCATGGCGGTGCGGGGCCGGCTTCGGCGCCGCGGTCTGATCCTGGCTCATCACGAGGTCTCCTGCCGTCGGGCGGCGATCAGGTCGCGCACCGCTTTCGCGAACCCTTCGTCGGCGTTGCTCGCCGTGACCGCGTCGGCGGCGCTCTTGACCGCATCGGGCGCGTTGCCCATCGCGATCGCGTAGCCCGCGATCTCCAGCATCGCGAGGTCGTTCGTCATGTCGCCGATGGCGGCCATCTGGTCGAGGGGCAGTCCCGCATGTTCGGCGATCGCGCGCAGCGCGGCACCCTTGTTGGCCTTCGCGTGCGTCACGTCGAGATAGTAGGCCTGCGAGCGCAGCGCGCGCGCGTCGGTCGACAGCAGCGGCGCGAGCGCTGTTTCGGCGCGCTCGAGCAAGGCCGCGTCGGTGCTGCTGCCGACGATCTTGCCGATGCCGGTCACGCCGTCGAGCGACGGCAGCACGGTCGGCGGGAAGCCGACGGTGTGCTCCTCGTGCGCGACGTAGTGGCCGTCGGGGTCGACCAGCAGCCACGCGTCGATCGTGAAGACCCAGGCATCGATGCCGAGCGCCGCCAACAGGTCGAGCGCGATACGCGCATCGGCGTCGCCGAGCGGCTGGAACGAAAGCACGTTCAGTCCCGCATCGAGCAGCGCCCCGCCATTGAAAGCGGCGGCCGCGGGTCCGCCGCCCGGCGCGCTCGCCTGCAGGCCCAACGTCTCGGCCACGGCCGCCAGGCCGCGCGGCGGACGGCTGCTGACGAACGCGAAGCCGATGCCGGCGTCCTTGAGCGCAAGCACCGCGTCGCGCGCGGCGGGCGTCACGGTCTTGTCGGGCGTGACCAGTGTGCCGTCGACGTCGGAGACGAGGAAGCGGATCAAGTCAGCTCCCGCCAGCGGCGACCGTCGCGCATCAGCAGCTCGTCGGCCGCGCTCGGTCCGTCGCCACCGGCCTTGTAGTCGACGACCGGCCCGTAGCCCTTGCCCCACGCGTCGAGGATCGGCTGCACCGCGGCCCAGCCGCCCTCGATGTTGTCGGCGCGCTGGAACAGCGTCGCGTCGCCCGTCATGCAGTCGTAGATCAGCGTCTCGTAGCCGGTGTTGGGCTGCGCCTCGAAGTAGTCGCTGTACTTGAAGTTCATCTTCACGCCGGAGATCGCGAGCTGCTGGCCCGGCACCTTGGCCTGGAAGTTCATCGAGATGCCTTCCTCGGGCTGCACGTGGAGCACCAGCTCGTTGGGCGGCTGCACGGCCTGCGGCAGGTCGCGAAACAGCGCGTACGGCACCTGCTTGAAGCGAATCGCGATCTCGGTGCGGCGCGTGGCCAGCGCCTTGCCGGTGCGCACGTAGAACGGCACGTCGGCCCAGCGCCAGTTGTCGATCATCAGCTTCATCGCGACGTAGGTCTCGGTCGTGGAGTCGCGCTTCACGTCGGGCTCGTCGCGGTAGTTCTTCACGCGCTTGCCCTGCACGGTGCCGGCCATGTAGCGCCCGCGCACCGTGTTCTCCGCGGCCTCGCGCGCCGGCAGTTCGCGGATCGCCTGGATGACCTTGGCCTTCTCGCTGCGCACGGCGTCGGCCGAGAACGAGTTGGGCGCCTCCATCGCGCACATCGCCAGCAGCTGGAACATGTGGTTGGGCACCATGTCGCGCAGCGCGCCGGTCGCGTCGTAGAACGAACCGCGGGCCTCCACGCCGACCGTCTCGCTCGCGGTGATCTGCACGTGGTCGATGTGCTGGCGGTTCCACAGCGGCTCGAAGAAGCCGTTGGCGAAGCGCAGCACCATGATGTTCTGCACCGTCTCCTTGCCCAGGAAGTGGTCGATGCGGAACACCTGGTCCTCGCGCAGCACCTTGAGGATGGTCTTGTCGAGCGCCCTGGCCGATGCGAGGTCGTGGCCGAAGGGCTTCTCGATGATCAGGCGACGCCAGCCGCTCTTGGTCTGCTTCAACAACAACGACGACGCGAGCCGGTCGATCGTCGTCTCGAACAACGACGATGCGATCGCGAGGTAGAAGATCACGTTGCCGATGCCGCCGTCCCTGCCGCCCGACGACTGGTGCAGCGAGCCGATCAGGTTGCCGAGGTCGGCGTACGAGGCCGGGTCGTCCAGGTCCGCGGCCAGGTAGTGGATGCGTTCGCGCAGGAACGCCCACTTGCCTCGGTCGACCGTCACGCCGTCGGCCTTCGCGTCGAACTCGCCGCCGGTCTCGGCGAAGCGCGCCTTGATCGACGTCGTCAGGTCGGTGCGGAACTGCTCGTCCGTCATCGGCCGGCGCGACACGCCGATCACGCGAAACCCGGGGTCGAGCGAGCCGGCGCGCGCCAGGTTGTAGAGCGCCGGCATCAGCAGCCGATGCGTCAGGTCGCCCGACGCGCCGAAGATCACCAGCGTGCACGGCGGCGCGGGCGGTGCGTCGACCTGGTTGATGAGGCGCGGGGCCGCCGCCTTGCCCTTCTTCTTCGCTGCAGGCATGCCCGTCATCCCTTCTTCACTCCTTCCATGTGCCCGCCGAACTGGTTGCGCATCGCGGACAGCAGCTTGTCGGCGACGGTGTGGTCGCGGCGCGAGCGAAAGCGCGCGTAGAGGGAGGCGGACAGCACGTTGACCGGCACCTCCTCCTCGATGGCGGCGTCGAGCGTCCAGCGGCCTTCGCCGGAGTCGGCCACTTCGCCGGTGAACGCGGACAGCGTCGCGTCCTCGGCGAGCGCGATCGACGTCAGGTCGAGCAGCCACGACGCGACCACGCTGCCGCGTCGCCACACCTCGGCGATGTCGGCGGTGTTGAGGTCATAGCGCTCGGCCTCGGGCAGCTTGGCCGACGACTTGTTGGCGAGGATGTCGAAGCCTTCGGCATAGGCCTGCATCAGCCCGTACTCGATGCCGTTGTGGATCATCTTCACGAAGTGGCCGGAGCCGACCGGGCCGCAGTGCAGGTAGCCCTGCTCGGCGCGCGGGTCGAGGTCGGTGCGTCCTTCGCGGTGCTTCGTCTTCTCGGCCGTCCCGGCGCCCGGTGCCAGAGACGCGAGGACCGGATCGATGCGCTCGACCGCCGCCTTCTCGCCGCCGATCATCATGCAGTAACCGCGCTCGCGGCCCCACACGCCGCCCGACGTGCCGACGTCGACGTAGTGGATGCCGTCCTTCTTCAGCTCGGCCGCGCGGCGGATGTCGTCCTTGTAGAAGGTGTTGCCGCCGTCGATCAGGATGTCGTCGGCGGCCAGCATCGGCCTGAGCGTCGCGATGGTGTCCTCGGTGATCTTCCCGGCCGGCAACATGATCCAGATCGCGCGCGGCTGCGTCAGCTTGGCGACGAAGTCCTGCAGGTCCGTCGCGCCGGTCATGTGCTCGGCGGCGAGCTTGTCGACGGCCGCCATGTCGCGATCGAACACGACGCAGTCGTGACCGTTTTCCGTCAGGCGACGGGCGATGTTGCCGCCCATGCGGCCGAGTCCCACGATGCCCAATTGCATGACGACTCCTGGTGAGTGGTTCAGAACACGAGTTCGGGGGGCCTGACGGCGCCTTGCCGCGATCCGACGGTGTCGCTCCTCGCGTCGGCGGCCATGCACGCGGCCCGCGACAGCCCGAGCGCCGCATTGATCAGCGCGACGTGCGAGAACGCCTGCGGGAAGTTGCCGAGCTGGCGCTTCGTGACCGGATCGTATTCCTCGGCGAGCAGCCCGACGTCGTTGGCGATCGACAGCAGCCGCTCGAACAGGGCGGTCGCCTCGTCGAGCCGGCCCTGCAGCCGCAGCACGTCGACCATCCAGAAACTGCAGGCGAGGAAGACGCCTTCGCCGGCCGGCAGGCCGTCGGCGTCGCCCTCGGTGTTGTAGCGCGTCACCAGGCCGTCGACGACGAGATCCTTCCCGATCGCCGCCACGGTCCCGACCATGCGCGGATCGTTGGCCGGCAGGAAGTCGACGAGCGGGATCAGCAGCAGGCTGGCATCGAGCGCCTGCGAACCATAGCTCTGCACGAACGTGTTGCGCGCGACGTCGAAGGCTTTCTCGCAGACCTCGTCGTGGACCCGCGCGCGCAGTGCCCGCCACCGGTCGACCGGGCCTTCGAGGCCGAACTTCTCCGCCGACTTGATCGCGCGATCGAACGCGGTCCACACCATGATCTTGGAGAACGTGAACTGCTTCGCGCCGTCGCGCGGCTCCCAGATGCTCATGTCGGGGAGGTGCCAGATGGTCTCGAGATGTTCGAGCAGCCTGAGCTGGAACGGCCACGCGGCGTCGTCCTCATCGAGGCCGCCGAGGCGCGCATAGTGCAGCGCGCCCATCACCTGGCCGTAGACGTCGAGTTGCAGCTGGTTGGACGCCGCGTTGCCGACGCGCACCGGTTTCGAATTCTCGTAGCCGGGCAGGCCGTCGATCTCCCACTCCTCGAGGCGCTGCTCGCCCGCGAGGCCGTACATGATGCGCAGCTGCGACGCGTCGCCGGCGACCGCGCGCTCGAGCCACATGCGCCATGCCTTGGCCTCGTCGTAGTAGCCGGCGTTCATCAGCGCGAACAGCGTGAGCGTCGCGTCGCGCAGCCAGCAGTAGCGGTAGTCCCAGTTGCGCACGCCACCGAGCTTTTCGGGCAGCGATGTGGTGGGGGCCGCGACGATCCCGCCGGTCGGGCCGAAGGTCAGCGCCTTGAGGACCATCAGCGAGCGGCGAACGATGTCGGTATAGGCGCCGGCGTCGACCGCCCGCTCGCCCCACTTCTCCCAGAAGGCGACCGTGTCGCGCAGCGCCGCTTCGCCGTCGAGCGGCTCCGGCAGCGGCAGGTGTGACGCGCAGTGGCTGAGCACGAACGCGACCCGCAGGCCGGCGACGACGTCGAACTCGGCGATGGTCTGCATCCCTTCGCCTTCGAGCGGGAAGGGCGCGCGCAGCGCGATCATGCTGGGCCCCGCGATCGCGCGGACGCCGTGGGTGTCGTCGGGCAGCTTCGTCACCCACGGGGTCGTCGAGCCGTAGTTGAAGCGCACGCTCGTCTCGCTGCGCATCGGGACGGTGCCCGACAGTCCCTCGACGATCCGCACCACGTGCGAGATGCCGTCGTCGCGCGGCGGCATGAAGTCGATCACCTTGACGCGACCGCCGGCCGTCTCGAACGTGGTCTCGAGGATCAGGGTGTGGTCGTTGTACGCGCGGGTCGCGACCACTTCTGCGCCGCTGCCGTCCTGGCTGGGCGCGATGCGCCAGCGACCGTGGCGTTCGTCGCCGAGCAGTGCGGCGAAGCAGGCCGCGCTGTCGAAGCGCGGGACGCACAGCCAGTCGATGCTGCCGTTGCGCGCAACCAGCGCCGCCGTCTGGCAGTCGCCGATCAGCGCGTAGTCTTCAATGAGGAGGGACATCGAGGGGAGAGGGTCCTGAGGAGGGCGCCCGGAGGCGCACGGTGCCGACGATCGGCCCACCGCACAGTCTCGACTGACCCGGCGCGGGACCGCAAGTTCTCAATCACCGAGAGCGGGACAGGCCATTCGCCGAGTCGGCGGCCCTGCGCTCAGGGTGCGCCGAGCGCGTCGTTGAGCACTTTCGCCAGGCGCACGCCGGCCTTGCGCAACTGCGTCGCCGCGATCTCGGAGGCCGGGCGATCGTAGTCCTGGCCGAGCGGCAGCACGTCGGTGATGGCCTTGTCGCAGACGAAGTTCGTCGGCAGCGCGGGATAGAGGAAGTCGCGCGCCAGCACGAAGCTCTCGGCCGCCCATGCGTCGATGTTGCCGACCTCCCAGGCCTTGCGCGTCGCGGCGCTCGGCAGGTCCGCGAGGAACTTGTCGTACCCGCCGCGCTCGTCGACCATCTTGTAGGGGATGAGCCGGTCCCACGCGGTGTGGAGGTTGTACGGCGACTGCGTGCGGCCCTCGACCGGGTCTTCGGCGCGCTTGCCGAAGAACATGATCTTCACGTCGTTGCCGCCCTTGTCGTCGTGGTCCGACGCATGCAGCGGCTGGTGCAGGTCGCCGACCAGGTGGGTGATCCACTTCAGCGCCTCGTTGCGGGCGAGCTTCGGTCGGGACTTGTCCTCGAGGATCGCGAGCTGCTTCGCGATCCATGCGGTGGCGCACTTGCCGTCGGGACAGTAGAGCTTGCGGTCGGGCACGCCGCAGATCGGGATGTCGTCGTAGTGGTAGACGCCGGTGGCGCGCTGCTCTGGCGTGGCGCGCAGCTCGTCGGGCCAGCTCGCGACCTGGCCGAGCGTGGCGCGGCCGGACGGCTTGCCGTCGGCGAGGAGGTCGTCGCGCAGCAGGTCCGCGACGGCCAGCGTCGTGGCGGGCGTGAGGAACCGCGTCGCGATGTCGCCGACCATCGAGTGGCCGCGGGCGCTCCAGGCGAACGTGACATCCGACCAGCACAGAAGGACGCAAACGAGCGCGGCCGCGAACACGCGGCGGCCGACGGGGGTGTGGGCGAAACGACGGTCGGGATCGACAGGCATGGGCGGTGCGAGGGCTTCAAGTTGGCCTCCATCATAGCGATGCGATCGCACGCGGGCGGCGCGAACGGAGCGCGGCCGCAACAAGTCGACAGCACGCGCTTGGCGAGTCCATCGCCATCGCAACGTCGTCGTGACCGACGGAAGGACTATGCTGCACACGCGCCCGACCTCGCGATCGGCTCCTCGCGTGATGCACGTCGACCGAAGACCCGCCCCGGTTTTCCGCATCGGCCCGAAGGACCCGAGGATTCGCGATGAACGTTCCGAATGCGCTGACGCTGCTGCGCTTCCTGCTGGTCCCGGTGATCGCGGTCGCGATCCTGCGCGGTGCGTACGGCCTGGCCTTCATGCTGTTCGTCGTGTCGGCCGTGTCGGACTTCGCCGACGGGTGGATCGCGCGGCGCTGGAATCAGCGCACCCGCTTCGGCGCGGTCGCCGATCCGCTGGCCGACAAGCTGACCATGCTCACGGTGACCGTGTCGTTGTGGATGCTCGGCGCGTTGCCGTGGTGGCTCGCGCTGGCGGTGGTGCTGCGCGACGCGGTGATCGTCGGGGGTGCCCTGGCCTATCACTGGACGCTCGGGTCGGTCGAAATGGCACCGAGCCGCATGTCGAAGATCAATACCGGCTTCGAGTTCATGCTGCTGCTCGGCGTGCTCGCGATCCTCGCCGGCCTGCTGCCGGACGGCCCCTGGAAGTCGCTGCTGTTCGCGGCGACGCTGGTGACCATCGTCCTGTCGGGCGGCAGCTACGTGGTCGTGTGGAGCCGCAAGGCCGCCGCGGCGCGCCGTGCGGCCGCCGCCGGTTCCTGTCCGTCTTGAGGACGTCGCGATGGATGTGATCTGGCCGGCGCTTCGGGTCTTCCTGCTGCTCGCGGTCGCCAACACGGCGCCGCTGCTGATGAAGCACTGGCTGGGTGCGCGGTGGGCCGCGCCGCTCGACGGAGGCCGGACCTTCTTCGACGGGCGCCCGTTGCTCGGCGCGTCGAAGACGATCCGCGGCATCGTCGCGGCCGTGGTCGCCACGGCCCTGGCTGCGTTGGTGATGGGCATGCAGGCGACGCTGGGCGCGTGGGTCGGCGGTGGCGCGATGCTCGGCGATCTCGTGTCCAGTTTCGTCAAGCGTCGCCTCGGCCTGAAATCCAGCAGCCGAGCCACCGGCATCGACCAGATTCCCGAGGCGCTGGTGCCTCTGGTGATCCTTCATGCGGCGCTCGGCCTGTCGCCGCTGCAGATCGTCGCGATCACGCTCGCGTTCTTCGTGCTCGAGATGCCGGCCGCGCGCCTGTATCACCGCGCCGGACTGCGCGATCAACCGTACTGAGGTCCGCGCGCCGCGCTGTCTTCGCGACTAGCGCTTCGGCGCGTCGCGCGTCTGCGCGCGGTGAAACGCGAGCGCCACGAGACCCGCCGCACAGAAGGCGGCGCCCGCGTAGAACGTCGACGCCGCGCCGAGCCGATCCCAGAGCGCGCCTGCCAGCACGCTCGCGACCAGCAGCGCGACCCCGCCGGTCAGGTTGAAGAAGCCGTAGGCCGTGCCGCGCAGGTCCGGCGGCGCCCGGTCGGCGACCATCGTCGCCAGAAGTCCCTGCGTCATCCCGAGGTGGACCCCCCATAGTCCGACACCGGCCAGCACCACGGTCCAGTGAAGGCTCGACGCGAGCACCAGGTCCGCCGCCATCAGCACGACCAACCCGGCCGCCAGGAGGGTCCCGTGATTCATGCGGTCGGACAGCCTGCCGAACGGGTAGGCCGATGCCGAGTAGACCAGGTTCATCGCCACCATGACCAGCGGGACGAGGGCGATCGGCACCCCGGCCTGCTGCGCGCGAAGAACCAGGAACGCCTCGCTGAAGCGCGCCAGCGTGAAGAGGGCCCCGATCGCGACGATCCACCAGTAGCGCCGGTCCAGTCGGCGCAGATTGGCGCGACGGATCGGGTTGGTGCGGGCGAGGGTCGCGACGCGGGCCGGTTCGCGGATGCCGAAGGCCAGCAGCCCCACTGCGAGCAGGGCGGGAATCAGCGCGACCCAGAAGACCCGGCGGAAATCGTTGGTCCACCACAGCATCAGGCCGACGCCGACGAGGGGACCGACGAACGCGCCGACGGTATCGAGCGACTGCCGCAATCCGAAGGCCGCGCCGCGCAGGTGTTCGGGGGCGAGGTCGGCCACCAGCGCGTCGCGCGGTGCGCCGCGGATCCCCTTGCCGACGCGGTCGAGCAACCGGGCTCCGAGCACCGCGCCACTGCTGTTCGCGATCGCGAACAACGGCTTGCTCACCGCACCCAGTGCGTAGCCGAAGACGGCCAGCTCCTTGCGCCGGCCCAGGTAGTCGCTGCAGACGCCCGAGAAGACCTTGACGATCAGCGCGGTGGACTCGCCGAGGCCTTCGATCAGCCCGACCATGGCGACGCTGGTCCCGAGCACGCCCACCAGATACATCGGCAGCAGGCTGTGGATCATCTCCGACGAGATATCCATCAGCAGGCTGACGAAGCCGAGGACCCAGATGCCGCGCGGCAGGGTCGTGCTGCGGGCGGGAGAGGCGTCCGGCGTCGGTGGCATCGGTGGCATCGGAGTCTGGGGATGGTGCGGGCCCGCCGTTTGTACGGCATCGGCGTGCGGGCGTCGACCGGTTCGTGCATGCGGACCCGCGCGCAACGCGGGCTCCGGCACGCGCCGATCGATCGGGCGGGCAAGCGAGCATCTTCAGGGTTTTCCCGCACCGGCCGACGGGGTCCCATGCTTTATCCTCGGCGTCCGGCATTCGAAGCGGCCACTTCCGCAGCAACACGCAGAGCCTCGCGCCTGCAACACCCTCGGAATCCAGCGCCGCCGACCCCCAACCAATCCGAGGAGATCCCCATGATGAACTTCATCAAGCGCAGCCGCGCGGCATCATTCCGTCGCCAGGCCGCGATCACCGCGTTCGCGCTGGCCGCGACCGTCCCGTTCGCCGTGCAGGCCCAGGTCAAGGTCGGCATCACGCTGTCCGCGACCGGACCGGCCGCCTCGCTCGGCATCCCGCAGAAGAACTCGGTCGCGCTGCTGCCCAGGACCATCGGCGGCAAGTCGGTCGAGTACATCGTCCTCGACGACGCGTCCGACAGCACGACCGCCGTCAAGAACACCCGCAAGCTGATCGACGAGGACAAGGTCGACGTCGTGCTCGGCTCGTCGGTGACGCCGAACTCGCTGGCGATGGTCGACGTGGTTTCCGAACTTTCGACCCCCATGATCAGCATGGCCGCGAGCGCCAAGATCGTGGAGCCGATGGACGCGAAGCGCGCTTGGGTCTTCAAGACGCCGCAGAACGATGCGCTGATGGCTTCGGCCATCGTCGACCACATGGTCGCGAACGGCGTGAAGACGCTCGGCTACATCGGTTTCTCGGACGCGTACGGCCAGGGCTGGAGCGCCGAGATCACCAAGGCGGCCGAAGCCAAGGGCATCAAGATCACTGCCAGCGAGAGCTTCGCGCGCACCGACACCAGCGTGACCGGCCAGGTCCTCAAGCTCGTCGCCGCCAACCCGGACGCGATCCTGATCGGCGGCTCCGGGACGCCGGCGGCCCTGCCGCAGAAGGCGCTCAAGGAGCGCGGCTACAAGGGCAAGTACTACCAGACGCACGGCGTCGCCAACGCCGACTTCCTGCGCGTGTGCGGCGCCGACTGCAACGGCACGATCCTGCCGGCTGGCCCGCTGCTGGTCGCCGCCGAACTGCCCGACTCGAACGCATCGAAGGCGCCGTCGCTCGCCTACACGAAGGAGTACGAAGCCGCCTACGGCCCCGTCGCGACCTTCGGCGGCCACCTGTTCGACGCCGGCATCCTGCTGCAGAAGGCGATTCCCGAGGCGCTCAAGACCGCGCAGCCTGGGACGCCCGCGTTCCGCAAGGCGCTGCGCGATGCGCTCGAGGCGACCAGCAACCTGCCGGCCACCCACGGCGTCTTCACGATGTCGAAGACCGACCACGCGGGCCTCGACCAGCGCGGCCGCGTGATGGTCATGATCGATAACGGCAAGTGGGTGCTGCAGAAGTGATGCTTGTGGTCGGGTCGAAGACCCCCGACCATGTCACCCCGGCGAAGGCCGGGGCCTGATTGGCTTTCACTCTTATCCGAATGAGGTCCCGGCCTTCGCCGGGATGACATCAACGGAACGGCATGGACACATCGATCGCGCTGATCCTGATCCAGGACGGCATCACCAACGGCGCGATCTACGCGCTGCTGGCCATCGCGCTGGTGCTGGTCTTCGCCGTCACGCGCACGATCTTCATTCCGCAAGGCGAGTTCGTCACCTTCGGGGCGTTGACGCTCGCGGGCTTCGTCAGCGGCAAGACGCCGGGCACCGCGACGCTGCTGGTCGCGGCTGGCGTCATCGCCTGGCTGATGGACCTGGCGGTCGCGGTCCGCTTCCGCAACTTCCGGCCGCTGCTGCGTTCCACGATCGGCTTCGTCGTCGTGCCGGTGCTCTTCTACTTCGTCGCGCGTTACGCGGCCGGCCACGGTCTGCCGCTCGCGGTCAACGTGCTGCTGACGCTCGCGCTGGTCGTGCCGTTCGGCCCGATCCTCTATCGCATCGCCTACCAGCCGGTGGCCGAGGCGTCGGTGCTGGTGCTGCTGATCGTGTCGGTGGGCGTGCACCTCGCGATGACCGGCCTGGGCTTGATCTTCTTCGGCGCTGAGGGCTCGCGCACGCCGGCCTTCGCCGAGGGCTCGCTAGAGATCGGGTCGACGACCATCTCCGCGCAGAGCATGGTCGTGGTCGGCACCAGCCTCGCGCTGATCGTCGCGCTGTACCTGTTCTTCGAGTTCACGCTGTACGGCAAGGCGCTCCGTGCGACCGCGGTCAATCGCCGCGGTGCGCGGCTGATGGGCATCAGCACCGTCATGAGCGGCCGCATCACGTTCGCGGTCGCCGCGCTGATCGGCTGCTTCTCGGGGATGCTGGTCGCGCCGATCACCACGATCTACTACGACTCCGGCTTCCTGATCGGCCTGAAGGGATTCGTCGCCGCGATCATCGGCGGGCTCGGCAGCTACCCGATCGCCGCGGCCGGGGCGATCCTGGTCGGTCTGCTCGAGGCGTTCTCGTCGTTCTGGGCCAGCGCGTACAAGGAGGTGATCGTCTTCACGCTGATCATCCCGGTGCTGCTGATCCGGTCGCTGACCAGCAAGCACATCGAGGAGGAGGAATGAACGCGCCGACCTTCACCCCCGGACGCATCGCGTTCGTCGTCGCGCTCGTGATCCTCGTCGCGCTGCCGCTGGTGCCGGGCACGCCCGAGTTCTGGGTCACGCTGATGAACTACATCGGGCTGTCGAGCCTGGTCGTGCTCGGCCTCGTGCTGCTGACCGGCGTCGGCGGCCTGACGTCGTTCGGCCAGGCCGCGTTCGTCGGCATCGGCGCGTACATGAGCGGCTACCTGACCACGGTCCATCACCTGTCGCCGTGGGTGGCGCTGCCCGCCGGCCTGGTCGCGACCGGCCTGCTCGCGCTCGTGCTCGGCCTCGTCACGCTGCGGCTGTCGGGCCACTACCTGCCGCTGGGCACGATCGCCTGGGGCATCAGCCTCTACTTCCTGTTCGGCAACATGGAGTTCCTCGGGAAGTACGACGGCCTGAACGGGCTGCCGCCGATCACGGTCTTCGGCTGGTCGCTGGAGAAGGGTCGCGACATCTACTGGCTGATCTGGCTGTTCGTCGTCGCCAGCGTGCTGGCGGTGCAGGCATTGCTCGACTCGCGACCGGGCCGCGCGATCCGTGCGCTGCGTGGCGGCGCGGGCATGGCCGAGTCGTTCGGCGTGAACACCACGCGCGTCAAGATCGTCGTCTTCATCTACGCCGCGCTGCTGGCGTCGGTCTCGGGCTGGCTGTACGCGCACCTCCAGCGATCGATCAACCCCACGCCGTTCGGCGTCAACGCCGGCATCGAGTACCTCTTCATGGCCGTGGCCGGCGGCGCGGCGCACGTGTGGGGCGCGCTGCTCGGCGCCGGCGTCGTGACGATCGCGCGCGACCAGTTGCAGAACTGGCTGCCGCGCCTGCTCGGCACCAACGGCAACTTCGAGATCATCGTCTTCGGCGTGCTGCTGGTGTTCCTGCTGCAGCGGGCACCGACGGGGCTGTGGCCGATCATCACCGGGCTGTTCAATCGCGGCAGCGTCCGCGGGACCGATGAAGACGCCGAGTTCGGCACCGCGACGACGACGAAGACCGCGAGCGTGCGCGTCGTGCGCGAGGCCGAGCCGCTGCCGATGCGCGAGCGTCCGCAGGCCGGCGACGTGGTCCTCGAGGTCAAGGCGATCCGGAAAGAGTTCGGCGGGCTCGTCGCGGTCAACGACATCAGCTTCAAGGTTCGGGCCGGCGAGATCATGGGCCTGATCGGCCCCAACGGTGCGGGCAAGAGCACGACCTTCAACCTCGTGACCGGAGTGCTGCCGATCACGCGCGGCGAGGTGCTGTTCTGTGGCGACCGCATCGACGGTGCGCTCGCGCGTCACATCAGCGCGAAGGGCGTGGGTCGTACCTTCCAGCACGTGCAGCTGCTGCCCGGCATGACGGTGCTCGACAACGTCGCGCTCGGCGCGCACCTGCGCTCGACGGTCGGCATGCTGCGCGCGTCGCTGCGTCTCGACCGCAAGGAAGAGGCGCGCCTGCGCCACGAGGCCGCGACCCAGTTGAAGCGCGTCGGCCTGGGCAACTACCTGTTCGAGCAGGCCGGCAATCTCGCGCTCGGCCAGCAGCGCATCGTCGAGATCGCGCGCGCGCTCGCGTCGGACCCGGTCCTGCTGCTGCTCGACGAGCCGGCCGCGGGCCTGCGCTACAAGGAGAAGGTCGCGCTCGCCGGCGTGCTCAGGCAGCTGCGCGCCGAAGGCATGAGCATCCTGCTGGTCGAGCACGACATGGAGTTCGTGATGGGCCTCACCGACCACCTCGTCGTGATGGAGTTCGGCAGCAAGCTCGCCGAGGGTTTGCCGAAGGAGATCCAGCGCGATCCGAAGGTGCTCGAGGCGTATCTCGGCGGAATCGACGATGACTTCGGCGCCGATGACCTCTCGCTGGAGCAACCCGCATGAACGCGACGACCGAGCCGATTCTCTCGGTGCGCGGTCTGTCCGCCCGCTACGGCAAGGTGACGGCGCTCGCGAGTACCGATCTCGACGTGGCGCCCGGCCGGATCGTCACGGTGATCGGCGCCAACGGCGCGGGCAAGTCGACGCTGCTCAACGCGCTGATGGGGTCACTGCCGACCAACGGCCACTGCACCGGCACGATCCACTTCGAGGGTGCGGCGGTCGAACTGCGCGGCTGCGAGCAGCGCGTCGCGGGCGGCATGGCGCTGGTGCCCGAGAAGCGCGAGCTGTTCGGCAGCATGAGCGTCGAGGACAACCTGATGCTGGGCGGCTTCCGCCGCTACCGGCTGCGTCGCGAGCCCGCGCACAAGGCCTGGTCCGACGAGCTCGAGCACGTCTTCACGCTGTTCCCGCGGCTGAAGGAACGTCGTCGGCAGGAAGCGGGCACGCTGTCGGGCGGCGAGCGGCAGATGCTGGCCGTGGGCCGCGCGTTGATGGGCAAGCCGCGCATCCTGATGCTCGACGAGCCGAGCCTGGGTCTTGCGCCGAAGATCGTGCGCGAGATCTTCCACATCATCGCGGCGCTGCGCACGACCGGGGTCGCGACGCTGCTGGTCGAGCAGAACGCGCGCGCCGCGCTGCAGGTGGCCGACTACGGCTACGTGCTCGAGACGGGATCGGTGACCCTGCAGGGGCCGGCGAAGGAGCTGGCGAGCAACCCGCGGGTGATCGAGAGCTATCTCGGGCTGGGCGACGGCAAGGCACGGGAATAGGCGTCACCGGGGAGTGCCATGCGAACCTTGCCGAGAAGACTCGCCGTGAAGCTCGCCCCCGTGGTCCCGTCGGCCGCGCCGGTATCCGCGAGGCCGGCATTCAGGTCACGCGCATCAAGCCCGCGGCGACATGCCGCCAGGACGTGGGCGTGAACGGCGAAAGGGCGAGCAGTCTTGTCGCGTAGCGAAAGGCTGCAGCAGCTGCGCCTCGTGCTCGTCGAGCTCGAGATCATGCCGCTGGCCACCGCCGTCCATCTGCGGGACGCGACACGGAAGATCCACGACGGCGTCTACCAGGCCGATCCGCGCGAGGACAAGCGCTTCGGCGTGATGTTCGACGAGTGGTGGTGGTGGGCCGGCGCATAGAAGGCGGCGCGCGCCTCGGCCTGAGCGGCATCGCGAACGGGAAGGAGCCCTCATGTTCATCCGCAATTGCTGGTACGTGGCCGGGTGGTCGAGCGAGGTCGTCGCGCAGGGTTTCCTCGCGCGGACGATCATCGACATGCCGCTCGCCCTTTGGCGCCGGGAGGACGGCGCGGTCGTCGCGTTCGAGGACGCGTGCTGTCATCGCGGCGCGCCGCTGTCGAAGGGACGACGCGAAGGCGACTGCGTGCGCTGCATGTATCACGGGCTCAAGTTCGACGCCGACGGTCAGTGCATCGAGATCCCGGGACAGGACCACATCCCGCCGTCGATGAAGGTCCGCACCTTCCCGGTCGTGGAGCGGTCGAAGTGGATCTGGATCTGGATGGGCGATCCGGCGAAGGCCGACCCGTCGCTGATCGCCGACACCCACTGGCTCGACGATCCGGCGTGGCGCTCGCTCGAGGGCTACACGCACTACGACACGAACTACCTGCCCATTGCCGACAACCTGCTCGACCTGGCGCACCTGCCGTACGTGCACGCGAGCACGCTCGGCGGCAGCGAGGACTACGCGACCAACCTGCCGCTGGTCGAGCCGCTCGAGCGCGGCATCCGCGTGACGCGCTGGGCGATGAACACGATGCCGCCTGCGTTCATCCAGAAGGTGCGGCCGTTCGCGGGCAAGGTCGACCGCTGGAACATCTACGACTTCACCGTCCCCGGCATCTTCCTGATGGACTCCGGGATGGGCGACGCCGGCGGCGGCGTGCGCGAAGGCGACCGCAGCAACGCAGCGATGTTCCACAGCTGCCAGGCGCTGACCCCGGAGACCGCGCACGCGACGCACTACTTCTTCGCGCAACCGCACAGCTTCGCAATCGACGATGCGGCGGTCACGCGCTCGATCCACCAGAGCATCGTCGAGGCCTTCGAGGAGGACCGCGCCATGATCACGCTGCAGGTGCGCAGCCTCGCCGCGCGCCCCGATTTCCGCATGCGCGGGATCCGGGCCGACGAGGCGCTGACGAAGTTCCGTTTCCTGGTCGATCGCCTGCTTCAGGTGGAGCGCGCCGGGATGCCTGCGGTCGCGACGGTCTCGGCCGACGGCGTGTCCGCGTGAGCGACGCGACGATCCCGATCGACGGCACGGTCTATGCCGTGCTGCTCAATCACCGGGCTGCGGTCGACGCACTCGGGGATGCGGCGAACGAAAAGCCCTACGGCAGGCCGCCGGTCGCGCCCGTGCTGTACGTGCGGCCGGCCAACACGTGGAGTGCGGACGGCACGACGGTCGCGCTGCCGGCGGAGATCGACGCGGTCGAGGTCGAGGCGACCTTCGGCATCGTGTTCGACCGCGCGACGTCGCATGTCGCGGTCGACGACGCGCTCGCCCACGTGCGCGGCTACGTCGTCGTCGCGGACCTGACGGTGCCGCACGCGAGCGTCTACCGGCCGGCGGTGCGGCAACGCAACCGTGACGGGTTCTGCGTGATCGGCTCGGGCGTGTTCGATGCCGACCTTCGCGACGCGCGGGTCACGACGCAGGTCGGCGACGAGATCGTTGCTTCCGCAACGACCGCCGGGCTGTTGCGCGACGTGCCGGCGCTGATCGCGGAGGTCAGCGGATTCATGCGCTTCGACGCAGGGGATGTGTTGCTGGTGGGGGCGATCGGGACCCCGGTTCGGGTGGGGCGGGGTGATTTGATTCTGGTGGAGATCGAGGGGCTTGGCGCGGTATCTCTGGCCATTGCCCCGACTCCCGAAACCATCGTCCCCTCCCCCCCCGGGGGAGGGACAGGGAGGGGGCGAGCGCAGCGAGCGACGGTCGCTCGCCTGGCGGCGAGCCCCCTCCCCAACCCTCCCCCAGGGGGGGAGGGAGCGTGCCGCAAGGGTCGCATCGCCTGGCAAGGTGCGATCCACGACGTCACCGAACACGAAGGCCGCGTCCTTCTGGCCGACGGCCGCACGCTCGACGAGACCCAACCCATCTGGCTGCCCCCTCTCGCACCCGCCCCCCGCCCCCGCAGCATCTACGCCCTCGGCCTCAACTATGCCGACCACGCGAAGGAACTCGCCTTCAAGGCCCCCGACGAGCCGCTGGTCTTCATGAAGGGCGCGTCGTCGCTGGTCGGCCATCGCGGCGTCACGCTGCGGCCGCGCGACGCGACCTACATGCACTACGAGTGCGAACTCGTCGTCGTCATCGGTCGCGCCGCACGCGCCGTGAAGCGCGACGACGCGTACGACTTCATCGCCGGCTACACCGTCGCCAACGACTACGCGATCCGCGACTACCTCGAGAACTGGTACCGCCCGAACCTCAAGGTCAAGAACCGCGAGGGCACGACGCCGATCGGTCCGTGGCTGGTCGACGCGCGCCTCGTCGACGACCCGATGGACCTCGCGCTGACGACGCGCGTCGACGGCAAGGTCACGCAAGAGGGCTCGACACGCGACATGATTTTCGACGTACCCTTCCTCGTCGAATACCTGTCGAGCTTCCTCACGCTGCAGCCCGGCGACCTGATCCTCACCGGCACGCCTGAGGGCCTGGTCGACACGCCGGTCGGCGCGGTCGTCGAGACCACGGTCGAAGGCATCGGCACCCTCGTCAACACCATCGCGGCCGACGAACGCGACTGACGGGGCATCCTTGTCGCGCGCGAGACAGTTCTGTATTCTTGCCGATCACGTATCGATCGAATGGAGGTAGGAAATGAGCGCCGTCGCGACACTGTCCGCCAAGTTCCAGATTTCCATTCCCAAGGCCGTCCGCGACGAGCAATGCTGGAAGGCGGGACAGGAGTTCGTCTTCATTCCGAAGGGCAAAGGCGTCCTCGTGATGCCGGTTCCGGAGCGAGCGCATCTGGCAGGCATGGCCAAGGGCGCGCGCAAGACCGGATACCGCGACCGGGCAGACCGTTTTTGATGGCGGATGCGCTTCGTGTGATCGACACGTCGGCATGGATCGAGTGGCTGACCGCGAGCCCCTTGGGACGGAAACTCGATCGGGAGATTCCCGTCAAGGAACGCTGCATCGTGCCGACCATCGTGCAGATCGAACTGTCGAAGTGGCTGACGCGCGAGGTCGGCGAGGACGAGGCCGACCAGATGATCGCGTACACGCAGAAGTGCCGGGTCGTCGCGCTCGACACGTCGATCGCGTTACTGGCCGCCGAGTTGCATCGTCAGTACAAGCTGGCGACGGCCGATGCGATCGTCTACGCGACCGCGCGCAGCCAGGGCGCTGACGTCGTCACCTGCGATGCGCACTTCAAGGGCCTGCCCGACATCGCCCTTTTCGTGAAACCCTGAATCGCCATGATCAACCACCTGATCGACGGCAAGTCCGTCGAGAGCGCCACCGTCTTCGAGGACCGTAATCCCGCGACCGGAGAGGTGATCGCCGAAGTGGCGGCGGGCAGCGCGGCCGAGATCGACGCGGCCGTGACGGCCGCGAAGCTGGCCTTCCCGAAGTGGGCCGGCAAGCCCGCGAAGGACCGCGCGAAGATCATGCGGCGCCTGGGCGAACTGATCGAACAGAACGTGCAGGCCATCGCCGAACTCGAGACCGACGACACGGGCCTGCCGATCCACCAGACGTCGCACCAGCTCATCCCGCGCGCCGCGGACAACTTCTACTTCTTCAGCGAGGTCGCGACGCGCATGGACGGCAAGTGCTATCCGGTCGATCGCACGATGCTGAACTACACGCTGGTCCAGCCGGTCGGCGTGTGCGGGCTGATCTCGCCGTGGAACGTGCCGTTCATGACGGCCACGTGGAAGGTCGCGCCGTGCCTCGCACTCGGCAACACCGCGGTACTGAAGATGAGCGAGCTGTCGCCGATGACCGCCGACCGTCTCGGCCAGCTCGCGCTCGATGCGGGGGTGCCGGCGGGCGTGCTGAACATCGTGCACGGCTACGGGCGCGATGCCGGCGAAGCGCTCGTCAAGCATCCCGACGTGCGCACGATCTCGTTCACCGGCGGCACCGTGACCGGCAAACGCATCATGGCGATGGCCGGTCTCAAGAAGCTGTCGATGGAACTCGGCGGCAAGTCGCCGGTTCTGGTGTTCGAGGACGCGGACCAGGAGCGCGCGCTCGACGCGGCGCTGTTCACGATCTTCTCGCTGAACGGCGAGCGCTGCACCGCCGGCTCGCGCATCTTCGTCCAGCGCGGCATCTACGACGACTTCGCCCGCAAGTTCGCCGAGCGCGCCGACCGGCTCAAGGTCGGCGACCCGCGCGAACAGGACACCAAGCTGGGTTCGATGATCACGCGCGCGCACTGGGAGAAGGTCACCGGCTACATCGAGCTCGCGCGCGACGAGGGCGCGACGATCGCGGCCGGGGGCGGCGCGCCCGACGCGGTGCCGTCGCGCGTCGCCAACGGCAACTTCGTGCGGCCGACCGTCATCACCGATGTCGACAACCGCATGCGCGTCGCGCAGGAGGAGATCTTCGGTCCGGTCGCGTGCCTGATCCCGTTCGACGACGAGGACGACGGACTGAAGATGGCGAACGACATCCCGTACGGCCTCGCGTCGTACGTCTGGACGCAGGACATCGGCAAGGCGCACCGGCTCGCGGCCTGCATCGAGGCGGGCATGGTGTTCGTCAACAGCCAGAACGTGCGCGACCTGCGGCAACCGTTCGGCGGAATCAAGGAGTCGGGCATCGGACGCGAAGGCGGCGATGCGAGCTTCGAGACGTTCTGCGAGGTCAAGAACGTCTGCGTGTCGCTGGGGGATCACCCGATTCCGAAGTGGGGGGTGTGATGGTGGTTTGCTCGACCTCCTCGTGCTCGCTCCCTCCCCCCTTGGGGGAGGGCCGGGGAGGGGGCTCGCCGCAGGCGAGCGACGCGCGAGGGGCCGCACCGACGCTCGCTTCGCTCGCCCCTTCCCCAGCCCTCCCCCAGGGGGGGAGGGGGCCGACCGTGGCGGCGTCTCGACCATGAGCCTCTACGCCCTCCAGAAGCTCATGTACCACCTCAACCGCGACCCCAAGGTCCGCGAGCGCCTGCGCGACGACCCCGACACGCTGCTCGACGACTACGCGCTCGGCACCGAGGAACGCAACGCGATCGCCGCGCGCGACGTCGGGCTGCTCTACGTGCTCGGCGTCAACGGCCAGCTGCTCATGCATTACACCGCGTTCATCGGGCTCGAATGGCCGCAGTACCTGCAGGCGATGCGCGACGGCATCGTCACGCACGGGCCGGTGCGAGCCGGCATCTATGCGATGACGACCGTGGCGCCGCCGATCGCGGGCACGAAGGACGAGGACGCGTTCGTGCCGCCCCGCGCGAGCCATGCCTGACGCCGGGCCAGCGAAGCGCGCGCGATGAGCTTCGTCTTCTGCGGCATCTGCAGCCACGGCCCCGGCATCACGGGTCGCGCGGGGCGGGCCGACGTCGCCGTGCGCGACGCGTTCTATGCGCAGCTCGCCCGCATGCGCGAAGCGATCGAATCCACGAAGCCCGATGCGCTGATCGTCGTCGCGGCCGAGCACTTCGCGAACTTCTTCATGGACAACATGCCCGCGTTCGCGATGGGCATGGCCGACGACTACGAGGGTCCGATCGAGGACGAGGACTGGCTCGCGATCCCGCGCACGAAGGTGCCTGGCAACGCCGCCCTGTCGAAGCGCGTGATCGAGGCGGTGATGCACGACGTCGACCTCGCCTATGCCGAGGAATGGAAGTTCGATCACGGCATCATGGTGCCGCTGCACTTCCTGACGCCGCGCTACGACCTGCCGGTCATCCCCGTCAACATCAACTGCCAGGGGCCGCCGCTGACGCCGCTGTCGCGCGTGTGGGCGTTCGGCGAGGCGCTGCGGCGCGCGGCCGACGCGATGCCGGAACGGATCGCGCTGGTGTGCACCGGCGGCATCTCGCACTGGCCGTGCACGCCGGATTCGGGCAAGGTCAACGAGGCGTGGGACCGCGATTTCCTCGACCGCTGGACGCGCAACGATCGCGCGGCGCTGCTCGACTACGACGACGCCGCGGTCTATCGCGACGCGGGGCAGGGGGGCTTCGAGATCCGAACGCTGATCGCGGCGGCGGCCGCGGCGAGGGGCGCGAAGGGATCGGTGTGGTTCTATGAACCGATCCCGATCTTCGCGGTAGGGTGCACGGTCGCGGTGATGGACATCTAGAGGACTGCCTCCCCCACGGGGGAGGGAGCAGACCGAGAAGGAACGAACCATGCCGCATGTCGTCGTCGAGTACACCGCCAACCTCCGGGCCGAGGCCGACATCCCAGACCTGCTGCCGAAGATCAACGCGTATCTGATCGCGCAGCGCACGGCCGGCGGCCCCGTGTTCCCCGTCGGCGGCATCCGCTCGCGGGCGATCGAGTTGCACGACTACTGCGTCGCCGATGGCGAGGACGACGAGGACGCGTTCGTCCACGTCCGCATCACGATCGGCGCAGGACGCGACGAGGCGACGAAGAAGGCCCTGCACGACGGCCTCTTCGAGCTGTTGAAGGCGCACTTCGCGGCGATCCACGCGACGCGCGGGTTCGCGCTGTCGATGGAGGCCGGCGAATTCAGCGAGTCGGGGACGTGGAAGCACAACAACCTGCACGCACGCCGCCAGGCTGCCATCGGGACGACGCCATGAACGCACCGATCACCACCCTCGGCACCGCGGCGACCACGAACCGACCCGCCCACTTCGACGAAGGCGAATGGGCCGCGCGCCTGCATCTGGCCGCCTGCTATCGCATCGTCGCGCATCTCGGCTGGACCGAGCTGATCTACAACCACATCACGCTGCGTCTGCCGTTCACGGAGGGCCACGCGGCCCACTTCCTCATCAACCCGTTCGGCCTCCACTACGGCGAGGTCTGCGCATCGAACCTGGTCCGCATCGATCTCGATGGCCGCGTCGTGGACAACCCCGGTGCGCCGTCGCACTGGCCCGTGAATCCCGCAGGCTTCACCGTGCACGCGGCGATCCACCGCGCGATGGCCGATGCGCATTGCGTGATGCACGTCCACACCACAGCCGGCATGGCGGTCGCCTGCTCGCAGGGCGGTTTGTCGATGAGCAACTTCTACGCGGCGCAACTGCACGGCAAGCTCGCGTACCACGACTTCGAAGGCATCACGCTCCACGCCGACGAGGGCCCGCGGCTGGTCGCGAACATCGGCGACCGGCCGGCCGTGATCCTGCGCAACCACGGCCTGCTCGCGTGGGGCGACACGGTGCCGCGCACGCTCGGCGTCCTGTGGCTGCTCAACCGCGCGTGCGAGATCCAGGTCGCGTCGCAGTCGATGGGGGCGGTCATTCCCATCGGCGAAGACGTCCAGAAGGCCTGCACCCGCGACGCCCTGCAGTTCGACCCGCGCTTCGGCGCCGGGCAGGACGTGTTCGATGCGCTGACCCGCCAGATCGATCGCGTCGATCCGGGCTGGCGCCTGTGACTCTCACTCGCCTCTCATGAACGACATCATCTGGCGTCCTTCCGCCGAGCGCATCGCGCGCGCGCAGGTCACCGCCTATCGCCGCTGGCTGCAGGACACGCGCGGGCTCGCGTTCGACGACTACGAGGCGCTGTGGCAGTGGTCGGTCGACGCGCTCGAGGACTTCTGGCAATCGATCTGGGACTACTTCGGCTTCTCGTCGCCGACGCCGTACGCCCGCGTGCTCGACCGGCACGTGATGCCGGGCGCGAAATGGTTCGACGGCGCCACGCTGAACTACACGGCCGAGGTGTTCCGCAACGGAGCCGCTGGTCGCGCGCCGGACGGCAGCAACCGTCCCGCGATCGTCTTTCGCAACGAGCTCGGCGACCAGCCGGACCTGTCGTGGCCCGAACTCGAGCGCCGCGTCGCGTCGCTCGCGGCCACGCTGACGGCGAGCGGCATCGTCCCGGGCGATCGCGTGGTGGCCTACCTGCCGAACGTGCCGGAGACCATCGTCGCCTTCCTCGCGGTGGCCAGCGTCGGCGCCGTCTGGTCGGTTTGCGCGCCCGACATGGGCCCGGTCGGCGTGCTCGATCGCTTCCGCCAGATCGAGCCGAAGGCGCTGATCACCTGCGACGGCTACCGCTACGGCGGCAAGGCCTACGACCGCAGCGACACCGTCGTCGGGTTGCTCGAAGACCTGCCGACGGTGCACACGGTGATCGTGCTCTCGCCGGTCGATCCCGCGGCGCGACCGGCCGCGGCGCTGGCGACCCGCCTGCCCCAGCGCATCGCGCGCTGCCTCGACTGGGCCGATTGCATCGCGACCGCGGACGCACGACTCGCCTGCACGCCGGTGCCGTTCGACCAGCCGCTGTGGATCGTGTATTCGAGCGGCACGACGGGCACGCCGAAGGCCATCGTGCACGGCCACGGGGGTGCGGCGCTGGTCGGCATCAAGGAGGCGCGACTGCAGCTCGACGTCGCGCCCGGCGACCGCTTCCACTGGTACTCCAGCAGCGGCTGGATCATGTGGAACTCGCAGGTCGGCGCGCTGCTGGGCGGCGCGACCGTGTGCATCTACGACGGCAACGCCGGCTCGCCCGACTGGAATCCGCTGTGGCGCTTCGTCGCGCAGCGGCAGATCGACTTCTTCGGCGCCGGCGCGGCGTTCTACGCGTCGTGCCTGAAGGCCGGCGTGGAGCCGGGCCGCGACTTCGACCTGTCGCGGCTGCGTTCGCTCGGCTCCACCGGGTCGCCGCTGTCCGAGGACGGCTACCGCTGGATCTACGAACATGTGAAGTCGGACGTCTGGCTCGGCCCGATCTCCGGCGGCACCGATCTCGCGGCCGCATTCATCTGCGGCACCGTGATCCAGCAGGTGCGCGTCGGCGAGATGCAGTGCCGCGGACTCGGCGCCGCCGTCCACGCGTTCGACGAGCAGGGCTGTGCGCTGATCGACGCCGTCGGCGAGCTGGTGTGCACCGAGCCGATCCCGTCGATGCCGCTGTACTTCTGGAACGACGAAGGCGACCGGCGCCTGATCGAGAGCTACTACGACACCTATCCCGGCGTCTGGCGCCACGGCGACTGGATCCGTCTGATCCCGCACGTCGAGGACGACGGCATGCGCACCGTCGGTGCCGTGATCTACGGCCGCTCCGACGCGACCATCAACCGCCACGGCATCCGCATGGGCACGGCCGAGCTGTATCGCGCGGTCGAGGCGCTGCCCGAGGTGCTCGACAGCCTGGTGGTGGACCTCGAATACCTCGGCCGCGAGTCGTGGATGCCGCTCTTCGTGGTGCTGCGCGAAGGCCACGTGCTCGACGACACGCTGGTCGCGCGGATCAACGGCGAGATCCGCAAGGCGCTGTCGGCGCGGCACGTGCCGAACGATGTCTTCGCCATCGCCTCGGTGCCGCGCACGCTGTCGGGCAAGAAGCTCGAGCTGCCAGTCAAGAAGCTGCTGATGGGCCAGCCGCTGGAGAAGGTCGTCAACCGGGACGCGATGGGCAATCCGGACAGCATGGACTGGTTCGTGGCGCTGGCGGCGAGGCGGGGCGTTTGACCGCTCCCTCCCCCAGAGCGGGAGGGAGCTGAAGCGCCGGGGTTTCGTCTTTCGCCCTTTCGCCGCCGCGTCCCTCCCGCAGATCAGCCGCACCGCCGTCGCCGCTGTATTCACCTCATCCGACCCGGCCGCCGCCGCCGGAACGTCAGACTGCCCTGCCCTGCTGCCTGGCCTTCCAGAGCGCGAATTCGCGAGGAATCGGGGTCCCGCCCTCTCAAGGTTCCGACAGGGGCGCCGATAGCGCCTTACCGCCCTCCTGTCCGCGATCGTGAATGGATCGAGGGGGCGGACACCGACGCCTCGGGCGACGGGCTCCCGACGTTCAGACCACTGCGCATGCATCCAACGACGCCGACCGACTCTGCTTCGCACGCCGCGCCCGGCCGCGGCGTGACCGCGTTCTGGGCGCGCGTGAAGCGCGGGCTGAAGGCTCGACTGGTCGAGTCCGGGCTCGAGGAGCTCAACATCCGCTGGCGCTTCCGCATGGTCGTGCTGGCCTTCGGCATGCCCTTCCTTGCGTACATCGTGTGGTCCGCCGCGCAGCAGGCGATGCTGGAGAAGGACCACGTGCGCGATCGCGCACGGGCCAACGCGACGCTCATCTCGGCGCGCTTCGAAGACCATATCGATCAGATCGATCGATTGCTGGCGGCGATCTCGCAGTCCATCGGTTCGCACATGGCCGACCCGGCGTTGATCTCCGACCTGGTACAGGGGATGCGCGGCTACGTGCCCAAGTCCGTCGACAACATCGGAGTCTGGACCCTGAGCGGCGAGAGCATCTCGTCGCTGGACCGCCGCACCATGACACGCGGCGTCAACGTCTCGGACCGCACCTATTTCCGCGATGCCGTCTCGCGCCGCGAACTGGTCTTCGAAGGGCCGATCCGCTCGCGCGCGACCGGCGCGGAGATCATCCAGTTCGCCCGCCCGATCTTCGACGCCAAGGGGACCGTGGTCGGCGTGCTGACGATGGCGGTGCGCTCGGTCCACCTGATCGACCAGCTCGACCCGGACGGCATGATCACGAACCAAGCGCTGATCACGATCATCAACGAGGGCGGCACGATCGTCTCGCGTTCGGCCGAGGCCGACCTGTGGGTCGGCAAGCAGGTGGGTGACCTGCCGGCGATGAAGGTGGCCTTCGCCAATCGCAGCGGCACGCGCGAGGAGACCGGCATCGACGGCCAGCGGCGCCTCGCGGGCTACGCGATCGTGGCGAAGTGGCCATGGATCGTCATGGTCGGCGAGCCGATCGAGAAGGTCCTGGGACCGGTCAGCGATCGGCTGTTGAGCAACCTGCTGATCGGCCTGGGCATCTTCGTGCTGGCGATGCTGATCGCGGGCCGGGTCGCGGCGTGGACCACGACGCCGCTGATCCAGCTCGCCGCGGACACGGAGCGCCTGGGCAGCGGCGAGCTGTCGCATCGCAGCGCGGTGGTGACGGGCGGCGAGATCGCGACGCTCGCGAACAACTTCAACCGCATGGCGGCGGCCATCGAGGTGCGCGACACGGCCCTCGCGACCAGCCGCAAGCAGCTCCGCGCGATCGCCGACAACGTCCCCGAGCAGATCACCTACGTGGATCGGGAGGAGCGCTATCGCTTCGTCAACGCCTTCGCGGGCCCGTTCCAGAACGTCGCCTCCGAAGCGATGATCGGCAAGACGGTGCGCGAAGTCCGCGGTGAGGAGATCTATCAGACGATCCTGCCGCACTTCCAGCGGGCCATGGCCGGCGAGACCTTCAGCGGCGAAAAGTCGGTGGTGATCGACGGTCGCATGGCGCACTACTTCGTCACCTACGTGCCGGACTTCGACGAGAACCGCGACGTGCGCGGCGTGTATGCGTTCGCGCAGGACATCACGACCCGCAAGACCGCCGAGCTGCTGCGCATCGAGAGCGAGAAGCGGCTGGTCACCATCACCGACAACCTGCCGGCGATGATCTGCTACGTGGACGAGCACCGCTGCTTCCGCTTCGCCAACAAGGCGTGGGAGAAGTGGTTCGGGCTGCCGCTCGACCGGATCATCGGACGACCGTTCGACGAGATGATGGTGCCGGAGCTCGCCATGCAGTATCACTACTGGTTCCTGCGCAGCATGCAGGGCGAACCGAGCGAGTACGAGGTGGAGATCCCGTCGGCCCGCTACGGTTCGCGCTGGCTGAAGTGCAATTTCATCCCGGACATCGACGAGACGACGCGCAAGGTCCGTGGCGTGTACGGCATGCTGCACAACGTCACCAAGACCAAGGAAGCGGAGCAGCGCCTGACGCGACTGGCGCAGTTCGACACGCTGACCGGCCTGGCGAACCGCCACCAGTTCAACGAGACCTTCGAGCGCGCACTGCGCGAAAACGACCGCGACGAGAATCCGATGGCGCTGATGTTCCTCGACATCGATCACTTCAAGCAGGTCAACGATCGCCACGGCCACGGCAGCGGCGACTTCCTGCTCAAGGAGTTCGCGCATCGCCTGTCGGACTGCGTGCGCCCGACCGATGCCGTGGCCCGCCTGTCCGGCGACGAGTTCGTGGTGCTGCTCGAAGGCCTGCACAGCGACGACGAGCCGCAGTTCATCGCGCGCAAGATCATCGCCGCCGTCGAGAAGCCGTTCATGCTCGACGAGCACTTCATCTGCGTGACGGCGAGCATCGGCGTCGCGATGCGCTCGCACGCCGGCGAGGCCGCCTCGGTCCTCATGAAGCGCGCCGACGAGGCGCTCTACGAAGCCAAGCGCGCGGGGCGCAACACCTTCCGGCTGGCGAGCTGAGGCGGGTTTCACCGGACCCGGGCAGGCGCTCGCGTTACTACCAGCGGTGGTCCCGCGCGATGTGCGAGAGAATCGCGGACGATCGCGGCCTCCCGGGCCGCGACGCATTCCACACTCAGGAGACTCCATGAACGGATCCATCCGCGCGACGACGCTCGCCGCGAGCCTGGTCGCGCTGCTGACTGCCGTGCCGGCCTTCGCGCAGATCAAGATCGGCGTCACCGTCTCGTCCACGGGTCCCGCCGCGGCGCTCGGCATTCCCGAGAAGAACACCGTCGATCTGTTGCCGCGCGAGATCGGCGGCAAGAAGGTCGAGTACCTCGTGCTCGACGACGCGTCGGACACGACGACCACGGTGACCAACGTGCGCAAGCTCATCAGCGAGGACAAGGTCGACGCGATCATCGGATCGACCACGACGCCGAACTCGCTGGCGATGCTGTCGGTGCTGGGCGAAGGCAGGACGCCGGCGATCACGCTCGCGTCGTCGTCGCGCATCGTCGAGCCGATGGATGCGAACCGCGCGTGGATGTTCAAGACGCCGCAGTCCGATGTGATGATGGCCACAGCCATCGCCGAGAACATGAGCAATGCCGGCGTGAAGTCGATGGCGTTCATCGGCTTCAACAACGCGCTCGGCGAGGCGTTCTACACCGAGGTCGCGAAGTACGCCGAACTCAAGCACATCGCCGTCGTGGCCAACGAGCGCTTCTCGCCGATCGACACCAGCGTCACGGGGCAGATCCTCAAGATCATGGCGGCGAAGCCCGACGCGGTCGTGATCGGCGCGTCGGGGTCGCCGGCTGCGACGCCGGTCCGCACGCTGCTGGAGCGCGGCTTCAAGGGCCGCATCTACCACAACCATGGTGTCGCCAGCCGCGAGTTCCTGCGGGTGTGCGGCAAGGACTGCGACGGGACGTTCCTGCCGACCGGGCCGGTGATGGTGGCGTCGCAGTTGCCGGATTCCAGTCCGGTGAAGAAGGCGGCCGTCGAGTTCGTGAAGCGCTACGAGGCGAAGTTCGGGGCCGGGAACGTGGCGGCCTTCGCGTCGTATACGTGGGATGCGGGATTGCTGCTGCAACGGGCGGTCCCGGAGGCGTTGAAGAAGGCGCAGCCGGGGACGGCGGAGTTCCGGTCCGCGCTGCGCGACGCGTTGGAGGCGATCCGCGAGTCGCCGTCCACTAACGGTATCGTGAACATGAGCAAGTCCGACCACCTGGGGTTGGATCAGCGGGCTCGGGTGATGGTGACGATCAAGGGGGGGGAGTGGGTTTATCTGCCTTGAATGGATTTTGAGATCTCGCTGCCCGTCGTGGGTTGCGGTGGTTGTGTGGAGATTGCCCTCGTGCCGGGCGGGTATCTACTTTCTCTTGGTCGCCAAGAGAAAGTTGGCAAAGAGAAGGCGAGCCCCGGAGCCAGCCACTCGCTGCGCGAGCGGTGCCCGCGTCAGCGGGCCGTCAGGCGGCGCCTGCGCAACTC
>Ga0123336_10000577_pt1 | contig 36160 bp, 31 predicted proteins | sample SSSSmetaG_FD_96466 | JGI IMG/M metagenome (GOLD analysis project Ga0123336, IMG submission 96466) | Glacier valley bacterial and archeal communities from Borup Fiord, Nunavut, Canada, to study Microbial Dark Matter (Phase II) - ​SSSS metaG | ecosystem: Environmental > Aquatic > Freshwater > Ice...
CCGGAGACGCTCTTGATAGACGGGGTAGACCCGCGCCACGATGTCGGTGAGCCAGTCTTCACCGTGATACTCGGCGGCGATGATGCCGCGGTTTTTGGCGGAGTCGATCGCCGACAAGATGGCACGCGGCGTCGCGTAACGCTCGGCGACCTCGAGCTCGCGCAACACGCGGATCATGAGCGATTTACAGTCGCTGTCGTCGAAGATCGTAAAATCGCGGCGCAGCCCGGCGTGCTCGGGATACATGCGCAAAAGGCGCGCGCACACCGAGTGAAAGGTGCCCATCCAGCAGGCGTCGGCGCGGCCTGGGGCCACCTTGCTGATGCGGTGTCGCATCTCGGCAGCAGCTTTGTTGGTGAAGGTCACGGCCAGGATGCGCCAGGGCTGGACCCCGCGACGCAAGAGCTCGGCAATGCGCTGCGTGATGACGCGGGTCTTGCCTGAGCCCGCCCCGGCGAGGATGAGCAACGGGCCGGTCTTGTGGACCACGGCCTCGCGCTGGGCCGGATTCAGGCCGCGAAGGCTCTCGGGCTCGGCTGACTCTGCGACCTCGGACACGCGCGAGTTATGCCATAACCTGGGCAGCGCGGCATGAGGAGAGAGAGAATACCTGCGCCGCTTTGGCAGGCGGTGCCCGTGCTGCTCGGCGTGGAGCTGTTGGCCATGCGTTCGGCGTGGCTGGGGCGCAGCGAACGGTTCGGCGTCTTGCTGGTGGCGACCGGGCTTCTCGTCGCTGCGGCGAGTCTGGCGACGATCTGGGTGGCCTGCGTGCGACGGCCGCTGTGGGTGCTGGCGCCGTTGTGGCTGCCAGTGGGTCTGCTGGCGGGTCGGACGGCGACCATGGCGCGGATCATGGGGCCATTCTCGTCGCTGATGGTCTTGGTGACGGCGATGCTGGCGCTGGTGTTGTGGCGGCTGCGGCCGCGATCGAGCTGGGAACGGCGACTATGGGCAGCGACGGCAGCGACGGCGTTCGTCGCCGCCGGTCTCCTGCCCGCGCGAGTGCCGGAGGTGGAACCGGTGGGCTTGCTGGCGCTGGGGCTTGGGCTGTTCTGCGGGTCGCAAGCGCGCTGGGCGCAGGTGCGGTTATCGACGGTAGCGATGGTCGCGGTGGCGACGGCCTTGCTGGGCGGATGGGGGTCGGCGTGGCTGGGGCCCAACCCGCGCTTCGTGCTGGCTGCGCAGACGCGCCTCGTGGGCTGGCTGGTACCTCCGCGCGGTTCGAGTCCGGTGGTGCGCGCCGCGGGCAGCCTTCCTGCTGCTGATCCATGGGCGGCGCTGTCGTCGCTGCAAGGTCTCGGCGCGGCCAATCTGATCCTGGTCACCGTCGACGCCGAGCGGGCCGACAGTCCGATATTGCCGGGACCGCTGGTCTTCACCACGGCCTATGCCGGTGCGCCGCGGACGGCGTTGTCGCTGGCCTCGCTGTTGACCGGCCGCTCGCCCGGCGGGGTCTTGCAAAAAACCCCGGACACCATCGCCACCGAGCTCGATCGCCGTCGCTGGTACACTGCGGCCTGGTATCCAGCCGGCGTCTTTTTCGACAACCGTGCCCAGCTCGCGCGCTACGCCGACCAGCACTTCGGCTTCGACTGGGCCGACACGCGCACGCTCGGCGCGGCCGAGCTCACCGACGCGGTCCTGGCCCGCCTCGACGAGCTGTCGCGCACCGGCCAGCCGCGCGCTTTTCTGTGGATCCACTATTTCGACGCCCACGAGCCATACGAGGCGCACCCGCCGGTCACCGCCCAAGACCCACCCCGCCGTCGCTATCAGAGCGAGCTCGACGACGTGGCGCGGCAGCTCACGCGGCTAAAGGCCGGCCTCGCCAAGCTGAGTCGCCCGTCGCTGTTGGTGCTGACGGCCGATCACGGCGAAGAGTTCGGCGAGCATGGCGGCGCCTATCACGGGACGTCTTTGTACGACGAACAGCTCCGGGTGCCGCTCAGCCTGTCGATGCCCGGAATGCAGCCGACCGAGAGCGATCTCCCCGTCGAGCTGGCGGATCTATTGCCGCAGCTCTTGCCACTTCTCGACGAGAATTTTGCAAAACAGCCACCCGCGCACGACGTCCGCGCCGAGGTCGACCGACTTCGCATGCTGCGTCGCGGCCGCTACAAGCTCATCCACGATCTGCGTCACGACGTCGACCAGCTCTTCGATCTCGAGACCGATCCAGGCGAGCAGCACAACCTGGCCTCGACGGAGCCGGTGCGGTTGGCCGAGCTCCAAGACGCACTCTTGAGCGGCTTTGGCCTGCGTCGCCCGTCCGACCTCGTCGCGATCCTGGCCGACGAACGGCAATCCCCGTCGCTGCGCAGCGCAGTGGCGCGCGAGCTCGGCGAGCGAGAGGCGCCCATCGCGCGCGATACGTTGCTCGAGGTCTTGGCCCATCATCCGCCGCCCGAGCTGGAAGCCGAAGCAGCCCTCGGGCTCGGCGCCCTCGAAGACCCGCGCGCCGAGCCCGCGCTCTTGCGCCTGCTGTCGAACCCGGCCCAGCAGGCGCGCGCCGCCATCGCGCTCGGCCGGCTGCGCAACCCGGTCGCTGTCCCGGTGCTGTTGGCGACGCTGCACGACATCCACGTCGAGCTACGCCGTCACGCCGCGCACTATCTCGGCCATCTCGGCGACGCCGCAGTCGCCCACCTGCTCCTCCGGCTCGACGACGAACGCATCCGCAACGAAGTCTACGAAGCCGTCGGACGCATCGCCGCCCGACTGCCGCCCACCGAGGCTGCGCCGCTCTACACCGAGCTGCAAGCACGGCTCCGCACCGAGCAGCACGACGACGCCCGTCGATGCCTGGAACGTGCGCTGCCGCACTAGCATGTAGCTGGAGACGCCCCCTCGCGTTGCATCACATTGCAGCAATCGGCGTTGTTCATCATACTCAGCTGCTCAGATGAAACACGAAGGCAACCACGCAAACATCCAGCAACCGGGCCGCGCATTCCGTCATCTTCTCGACGGACCAGGGCTGCGCAAGTTCATGATGAGCAGCCTCGACGCCATCCCGCAGTCGGTGCAACGCGCCACCATGCCCTTCTGGGCCGCCCTCGCCTATGGTCTCGTGCCCGAAGCCCGCAAGATCGTCGAGCGCAACCTGACCCAGGTCCTTGGCCCCGCCCCGTCGCTGGAGAGCCACCGTCGCACCTATCGTCTGTTCGTCAACTACGCGCAGGCCATCGCCAACCTCTATGTGCTCCACCTCGGTCAGGAGCTGCCCGTCGACCCCGAGTTTCAGGGCTACGACAACCTGCGCGAGATCCTCCGCGACCAGCGGGGCGCCATCGCGGTGACCGGGCACATCGGCTTCTGGCAGATCACGCCGTTCATCTGCGCCGGTCGGAGCTGGTTTCCGCCCATGACCATGGCCATGGCCGAGGAGCCCAACCAGAAGCTGCGCGCCGTCGAGGACCAGCTGCGCGCCAAGTTCCGCATCGTCTACACCACCACGTCGCCGTTCGCCAGCATTCAGCTCGCCAACATCTTGCGCAAGGGCGAGTTCGTCGGCATGCAGATGGACCGGCATCTCGGTGGAGCACATGTCATGGTGCCGTTCTGCGGCAAGCCCGCGCCGTTTCCACTCGGGCCAGCGACGCTGGGGCGCGCGACGCGCTGTCCGATCTTGCCGGTGTTCGTCACCGCGTCGCCCGATCGCCGTCGCTGCACCTTCCGCGTCGAGGAGCCGATCGAGGTCGCGCACACCCGTGATCGCGACACCGACATCTACGACGCCACGGCCAAGACCGTCGCCATCTACGAGCGCTATGTGCGCGCCTACCCAGAGCAGTGGTTCAACTTTCACGATTTCTGGACGGCGCCGCCAGCGTCGGCGATGCCTACGGTAGCGCGCGCGGCCCGTCGCTAGGATGCACACCCGCATCGCCATCACCGGCATGGGTGCGTCGACCGGGTTCGGGGCCGGGGTGGACGCGCTGTGGGCCGGACTTCTCGACGGCAAACGGGCCATGTCGGTGCGGCCGGAGCTGGCGGCGTTGACCTCGTCGCCGCTGGCGCTGTCGCCGCTCGTACCGTTCGATGCGCCCGGCCGAGCGACGTCGCTGGCGCTCGGTGCGGCCGAAGAAGCCTTGGCCGATGCGGGGCTCGGTCCGTCGGAAGCGCGCTCACTCGGCATCGCCTGCGGCACCACCCTTGGCGGCGTGGGCGGCTGGTTGCGGGTCGTGCGCGCCAGCCAGGCGGGTGAGTCAGCCAGCACGGCTCCCCGTCGCTGGAGCTATGCCGGGCCGGCACAGGCGCTGGCCGAAGCGTTCGGAGTCCGCGGCCCGGTCCAAGTGTCGTCGGTGGCTTGCGCGTCGGCCAATTCCGCCTTTGGCCTGGCCATCGATCGGCTGCGTGAAGGCTCGGTCGAAGCCATGTTGGCCGGCGGGGTCGACGCGCTGCACGACTTCGTCATCGCCGGCTTTGGCTGCCTGAAGGCGCTCGACGGCCAGCCATGCCGCCCCTTCGACCGCAGCCGCCGCGGCCTCAACCTCGGCGACGGCGCCGGTTTTCTGGTCCTCGAGACCGAGGCCCATGCCCGTCGTCGCGGCGCCCGCATCCACGCCTGGCTCGACGGATTTGGCAGTGCTTCCGACGCGGTGCACATGACCGGTCCCGATCGCGAAGGCCGCGGCGCCGGCCGCGCCATGCAGGCTGCGCTCCGCGACGCAGGTGCCGCCGCGGCCGACGTGGACCACATCAGCGCGCATGGCACTGCGACCCAGTTCAACGATCTGATGGAAGGCAAAGCCATTGGCCTCGTCCTCGGCGACCGACGGGTGCCGGTGGTGTCACTCAAAGGCGGAGTCGGCCACACGCTCGGTGCCGCCGGCGCCATCGAGGCCATCGCGGCAGTACGCGGCCTGCAGACTGGGCTCATTCCACCGACGGTGGGGCTGCAAGAGATCGATCCCGAGATCGCCCTCGACGTCGTCGCCCATCAGCCCCGTGGCGGCCTCTTGCGCACCATTCTATCGACGTCGTCGGGCTTCGGCGGGACCAACGCCGCCATTGTCCTCCGGCACGTCTAAGCCGCAAATCTCTTGCGCGCCCAAGCTGCCGTCGCTGCGAGCGCAGTCGGCAAGGGCGTGTGTTGACCGCCGAAGGCTGAACGGAAACGGCTGTCGTCGAGGATGAATGGGCGTTTGTACTGGTAGGTCATCTCCACCACCTCGCCGATGACCGGTGAGAACAGTCCACCGAGTCGCAAGGCCCATTCTGGCAGCCGGGTGAGCCGTGCGGAGACGCCAAGCGCACTGGCCATCTGCAGCAACAGCGTCCGCGTGCTCGTCGCTGGCGGCGTGGGGACATGCCAGATCTTGCCGAGTGCCTCAGGCCGGGCGCCGAGTGTGATCATGGCCGTGGCCACGTCGGGACCGTAGGAATAGCTGTGCGGCATGTCGGGATCGCCCACGAACTCACCCGCCTTGCCGGCGAGCACCCGACTGAAATAGCGCTCCCCGAAGATCACCGCGGTGACCACCCCGGGCCCGAAGAAGTCGCTGGCTCGCGCCATCGTCACCTGCGCGTCTCCTCGTCGGTGGGCAGCAAGCAGCTCCTCGGATAGACGCGCCCGCAGCACGCCCTTTTTGCTGCAGGGTTGCGACGGCATGTCTTCGGTCATGGGCGCATGCACCGCGCCATACATGTAGAGATTGTCGAGCACCACCAACGGCGCCGTCATCGCGGCGACCAACACGCCGCGATTCTGCGCCGGCAGCAGCTGCTGCCACTGGTCGTAGCGCGCATTGACGCAGTGGTACAGCACGGTGGCACCGCGTCCGGCTTCACGGGCAAACACCAGGTCGGTGATGTCGCCGGACAGTCGCTCGAGGTTCGGACGTGGCGGCGATGGGTCTTGGCTCCGTCGCACCTGACGCACCTTGTGGCCAGCCTTCAGCAATTGTTCGGTCAGCTCATTGCCAATCTGCCCGGCACCCAGCACCACATGCAGCGCGTCCATCTCGGCCTCCCAGGCCAAGATGCGACTTGCATCTTCGCTTCACAATCGACATTTTCGCCGCCGTCCCTTGCATTTTTGCAAGTCCTGGTCGAGCCTGCATCGATGGCCATCGAGCCGCATTGGGACGACGTCCGCATCTTTCTGGCGCTCTATCGTGAGCGGCATCTGGCCCGCGCCGCCAAACGGCTGGGACTCGACTCGTCGACGGCCAGCCGGCGTCTGGGCCGGCTCGAAGAAGAGCTCGGCTCGCGCCTCTTCGAGCGCACGTCAGAGGGTCTACACCCGACGATCGAAGCCGACCAACTGCTGCCGGCGGCGGAAGAGACCGAGCGGGGGCTACATCGTTTTTCGCGTGAGGCCGGTGCGCTCGATCACACCATCGAGGGCGTGGTGCGCATCTCGGTGCCACCGGGCTTGGCGGAGCACAGCATGTCCTTGCTGGCTGGCCTCTTCACCCGCTGGCCGCTCTTGCGCCTCGAGGTCGACTCGCGCATCGAGGTCAGCGATCTGTCCCGCCGTGAGGCCGACATCGCCCTGCGCACGGTGCGTCCGCGCAGCGGCGATCTGGTCATGTCGCGCCTGTTGCGCAGTCGCTGGGTGCCGGCGACCTCGCCCGACTACGCCGCCGCACTCGGCCGAATCCACGCGCTCGGTGACGTGCGCTGGATCGGCTGGAGCCGCGCCTTGTCCACCGTCGTCCCCGCCGAGTGGCTACGGCGCCATACCGATGCCGAGCCCATCTTGCGATCCAACAGCCTGACTGCGCAGATCGAAGCCGCCAAGCTGGGCCTCGGCGTGGCGCTGGTGTCCGAGCCGTTTTTGCGGCCGCACGGCCTCGTGCCCGTGCGTTTTGGGCGTGGCCTCGGCACCGCCGTGGCCGAGCTGCCCGTCGACGACCTGTGGCTGGTCGCACATCGGTCGCTGCGCCATACGCCGCGGATTGCCGCGGTGTGGGACCACCTGTGCCTGATCACGGCGCCGTGAGCTGCCGAGGTGCTAAGGTATTGGGCATGAAACTGACCTTGCCTGTCATGTTGCTGGGTGTGGGGCTCTGCGGCTGTGGCAGCCCGGCCAAGATGACCGTCGACCAGCCGGCCGCATTCATCCAGTCCAACACGCTCGACGACACCACCCGCAGCCCGGCCAATCTCGGCTGCCTGCCGAAGAAGACCGACCCCGCCGCGCCCACCATGCCGAGCACGCTGACCGTCATCGTCAGCGACTTCGAGAAGAAGACACCGGTCAAGGACGCCACCGTCGAGGTTTACACCACGCTGGCCAAGTTCAACGCCGCCACCCCCGACGCCACCAGCGGCCCCACCGACGCCCAGGGCAAGGCCACACTCACCGTGCCCGGCGGCAGCTACCGCGTCATCTTCCGCACCATCGGCGATGCCAGCACCGTCGAGACCATCGAGTTCAACCGCGCGTTCGACGACGGCAAGCGTTACAGCGTCTCGCAGTCGACCAAGAGCACCATCGCCGCCGTCCTGTCGCTGGTGCCGGACAACACGCTCGGCGTCGTGGCCGGCTCGTTGCGCGACTGCGACGAGAAAGAGGTCGGCGGCATCACCTTCGAGACCCACACCACCACCGGGCCCGCCTTCGACAATTCGCTTTACACCTTCTACTTCATCGACGCCAACGCCAACTCCACCGTGCCCTTCCGCGCGCAGAAGTTCACCTCTGGCAACGGCGTCTTCGCCTCCCTCAACGTGCCGCCCGGCAATGTCCAGCTCGTCGCCAGCGGCCGCACCACCACCGGCGGCACCGTCGCCCAGCTCGGCACCGGCACCGCGCCGGTGCGCGCCAACTCGGTCACCGTGGTCCAGATCGAACCCTCCGCCCAGTGACCCGTATCGCGAGATCGGCGCTGACAGAGGCGCTCGTCGCCTTTGTCGCCGTCTCGGCGCTGGCCTCGGTCCTCTATCATCTGAAGGGCGTCGCCTTCATCGGCGCCAACCTGCACGCGCTCGTCGCTGCTGGCTTTCTGTTGACCCCGCAGCTGCTGCTCCGCCTCCGTCCACGACCGGACGATCAAGACTACGGTTTCCGCGCCCGGCCCGTCGCTGGCGGCCTCGTTTTGTTCGGCAAGGTCACCTTGGCAGTCTTGCCGATTTTCACCCTGGGCTTTTATCTGTGGCATCGTCTCCTGTGCACCAAGTGGCCGCTGCTCGTCGCTGGCAGCTGCTGGCGGCTGCATCATCCGCGCCTCGAGTTTCCGCCAGAGATGCCGATGCTGGTGCTGGCCCAGGTGCTGGTCGTGGCCATTCCCGAGGAGCTGTTCTTCCGCGGCTATCTGCAGACGCGCCTCGACGAGGTCTGGCCGCGTCGTTTCCGTGTCCTCGGCGTCGATCTCGGCTGGGGCTGGCTCGTCGCTGCGGCGCTGTTTGGGCTCGGCCATTTTCTGGTCACGTTCGAGCCGCAGATGTTGAGCCGATTTTTCCCAGGGCTGCTCTTCGGCTGGATGTTCGGCAAGACGCGTTCGGTGCTGGCCGGGGCCCTGTTTCACGCGCTCTGTAACGTCTTGATGGACGTGCTAGCGTTGTCTTTCCTGGCCTAGAGACGAACATGAAGACCGTCGCTGCATTCTTCGACATGGACCGCACGCTCATCCGGTGCAACTCCGGCACCGAGTGGGTGAAGTTTTTGCGCCGGCGCGGCGAGATCTCGCGCTGGAAGATGCTGCAGGCGATGGGCTGGATCGCGCGCTACAAGCTGTCCATCCTCGACATGGAGAGCGTGACCGGCCGCGTGACCGCGACCATGGCTGGCCAGCTCGAAGAAGACATCGTTCAAAAATGCATCGCCTTCAACGCCGAGCTGGTGCTGCCGCAGATCGCGGACGATGCGCGACGTGCTGTCGAGAAACACCGCGCCGACGGGCATGTCTTGGCGATCTTGTCGTCGTCGACGCCTTATGTCACCGAGCCTCTGGCGCACCACCTCGGCATCGAGCATGTCCTGTGCACGCGACTCGAGGTCGCTGACGGAAAGTTCGTCGGCCTGCACGTCAAGCCCGCCTGCTATGGCGCCGGCAAGGTGCACTGGGCGCAGCAGTTTGCCGACGAGCACCAGGTCGATCTGGCGCGCAGCTTCTTCTACACCGACTCATATACCGATCTGCCAATGCTGCTGCGCGTCGGCGAGGCCCGGGTCATCAACCCCGACTCCCGCCTACGCCGGCATGCGCGACGCGTAGGCTGGCCCATCGAATTGTGGTAACTGACCCAGGATGAATTTCCTGACTCCGGCCACGCTGACGCTGATCGAGCTCGCGCTCGAGGAAGATCTCGGTCGCGGCGACGTCACCTCCACAACCATCTTCGACGCCGCCGCCACCGCCGAGGGCCGCATCATGGCCAAGGAGACGTTGATCGTCTCCGGGCTCGCTGTCGCCCGTGAGGTCTTTCGGCGCATCGATCCGCGGCTGCGCTTCGAGCCCGCCGTCACCGACGGCACACGCGTCGACAAAGGCCAGACCGTGGTCGCCGTGGGCGGGCCTGTGCGCTCCTTGCTCGGCGCCGAACGCACCGCGCTCAACTTTCTGCAGCGTCTGAGCGGCGTGGCCACCTTGACCCGTCGCTACATGGACCTCGTCGCCGGCACACAGGCGCGCGTCTGCGACACCCGCAAGACCACGCCCGGCTGGCGCTACCTCGACAAACAGGCCGTTCTCGACGGGGGCGGCTTCAACCATCGCGCCGATCTGGCCGCCGGCGTGCTCATCAAAGACAACCATATTGCGGCCTGTGGCTCTGTACGCGCGGCGGTCGAGCGCGCGCGGGCCAACGCGCCACACACGCTGCGCGTCGAGGTGGAGGTCACCGCGCTCGACCAGATCGAAGACGCGCTGGCCGCCAAGGCGGAGGTGATCCTCCTCGACAACATGACGCCGGCCCTCGTCAAACAAGGCGTGACGCTCATCGCCCATCGGGCGCTGGTCGAGATCTCCGGCAACGTCAACCTCGACACCGTGCGTGCCTATGCCGAGGCTGGTCCGGATCTCATCTCCGTCGGTGCGCTCACGCATTCGGCGCGCGCCGTCGATCTGTCGCTCGAAGTCTGAGCGTGGACGCCGCCACCGTGCAGCCGCTCCTCGGCACATCCTGGCTGGGTCAGGCGTGGCGCTATCTGCCGACCTGCGGCTCGACCAACGACGAAGCCGCCGCCTGGGCCGTCGCTGGCGCTCCGCATGGCGCCGTGGTGGTGGCCGATCAGCAGACCCGCGGCCGCGGCCGGCAAGGTCGGCTGTGGGTCTCGGACTCGGCCGACAATCTCTATTTCTCGACGGTGTTACGGCCGCCTCTCGTGCCCGTCGAGGTGCCACCGTTGACGCTGGCGGCCGGCGTCGCCGTCGCCGAAGCGATGACCCGCTTCGAGGTCACGCCGTCGCTGAAGTGGCCCAATGATCTCTTGCTCGACGGCAAGAAACTGGCCGGCATCTTGACCGAGATGAGCGCAGCCGATCCGCGGGGAGTGGTGAGCCATGTGGTCTTGGGTATCGGCGTGAACCTCAATGCGGAGGCGTGGCCGTCCGAGCTCGGTGACATCGCCACGTCGCTGCGGCTGGCCCGAGGTGGCCGACCGGTCGATCGCGTGCTGTTTGCCGCCGCGCTCTGTGAACGCCTGGAGCACTGGTATCAGACGTTCATCAGCGACGGGCCAAGCGCCGTCGCGACCGGCTGGCGTCGCTTTGCCACCTTCTTCGGCCGTCGCGTCCGCGCTGGCACGCTGGAGGGTATCGCCGAGTCGCTCGACGACGACGGCGCCTTGGTGCTACGCCTCGACGACGGCCGCGCCCACCGCATCACGTCTGGAGAAGTTCACGCATGATCCGCGTCACCGCCTTGATCCTCATGCTCGTCGCCCCCGTCTGGGGTGCGCCGCCCAAAGCCGACACCGCCCAGGCGGCGAAGCAGGCCTACCAGCTCGGCGGGAGATTTTACGCCGCCGAGAAATTCTCCGCCGCCGCCGAGGCGTTTCTCGAGGCGTATCGGTTGCAGCCCAACCCGATCATTCTCTACAACGTGGCCCAGGCGTATCGCAAAGACGGCCACTTCAAAGAGGCCTTGGCGCACTACGAGCGTTTTTTGGCCGAGTCGCAGCCGGCCCAGCGCGGCAACGTCGATAGCGAGGCCAGGCACTATATCGACGAGATCAAGACCTACCTCGGCTCGCAACAGACGCTCCTCGATCGCCAAACGCCCGCGACGCGCCCGCCTGAGCGCGTGGCGCCGATGCAGGCCGCTCCGGAAAAACCGCCGCAAGCGAAGCCTCCAGAAGAGAACCCGATGAAGGTCACCGCTGCGCCCGAAGCGGTGGTCGCCACCCATGCCCGCCCCCCCGTTTATCGTCGCTGGTATCTCTGGGTGCCATTGGCCGTCGGAGTCGTCGCGCTCGGCGTGGGTCTCGGTGTCGGCCTGCAGTCGAACGGTCCCCAACCTCAGCTCGGCACCTTTACGCCGATGTTTCCGGCCAAATGATGCGCGCCCTCCATATCGCTTTTGTCGTCGCTGGTCTCGTGGCCTGCAACCACGACCTGGTCTACGTGGACATCACCGCAATCCCGGCCAGTACCGACAGCCTCTGGATGCGCATCGGCTACCTGGCCACCACCCCCACCGGCCAAACTTACCAAGGCTCGACGTCGGACTTCCTCTTCAAGGCGCCCGCGCAAGGGTTCAACGGCGCCACCAGCGTCGGCCTCAACGTGCCGCCCGGCAAAACACTCGACGTCGTCGTCGAGGCCCGCGCCGCCAGCTGCGCGCTGGGCCACCAGCGGCTCAACATGCTCGTCGCTGGTGGCGTGACCCGCTTCGACATGGCGCTGTCGGCTCTGCCCAAGGAATGCACGGCACTCATGCCGATGGGGACGTTCAGTCGTGGCTGCTCCGCGCAAGACAACTGTCAGCTCGACGAAGGCCCGCTCGTCAAGATCACCACTCGCGCCATCGACGTCGATGTGACCGAAGTGAGCCACGGCGCCTACAGAGCCTGCACCAGCTGCACCACCCCAGCCGTCGCCAGCGCCGACGACGCCGACACGCATCCGCAGACCGGCGTCACCTGGAACCAGGCCGTCGGCTACTGCAACTGGCGCGGCAAGCACCTGCTCACCGAGGCCGAATGGGAGCGCGCTGCCCGCGGCGACGGCGCTGCGCTCATCTATCCATGGGGCAACACGGCGCCCACCTGCGCTCGAAGCAACTACCAGCGCGTGCCGGCTTGCCATGACGGTTTCGTCGGGGTGAGCGAAAACCCCGACGGTGTGAGCCCGTTCGGCATGCTCAACATGGCGGGCAATGCCGCGGAGTGGGTGGCCGACCTGTATGACGATACATACACCGGCGTGACCACCAACCCCACCGGTCCCACCATCGGAACCCAACGCGTGATTCGCGGCGGCAGTTATTACGACCCGCCCTCTCTCATCCGCAACAGCGGTCGCTACTTCGCCTCGCCGACGGGCAGCGACCCCGACAACAACGTCAGCGACGACGATCGTCTATTGCGCACCGGATTTCGCTGCGGCCGCTACGCCGATATCCCGCTGATCACGCCTTAAAACGCCTTAAAACAGGTTGGGCGGTAAGGTCACGTTGCGCTCGAGCTTGACGAAGGCGATGTCTTTTTCGTCGCCCGAACGCTCGACCATCTTGAGCCCACTCAGCAGACCCGATTTGCCGTCGACGCGCAGCTCGATGCGGGAAAATGCCCTGGCCAGCGTCGAGCCGGCCTTTGGCGCCAGCACCAGCACCGGGGCTGCCGCCGTGCCGGCCGTGGTCAAGACATAGTCGCCGTCCAGCGACGGTGCGCCCGCGCCCAGCCACAACAGCAACTGGTCGAACACGGTGCGCATGGTGGCGTCGGTGCTGAGATCGAAGACCTGCGCCTCGGCGCCCAGCGTCTTCAAGGTGGCCTTCTGACCGTTCAAGATCATCGTCGACGGATCCGGCTCGAGGTACTCCCAGCGGATGCGGCGCGGCGCCTCGAAATACAGTTTTCCCGTCGAGCGCAGCTCTTGCTTGAACAGCTTGACCTTGTTGCGCTGCACGAACTCGCCGCGCAGGGTCTTGGTCGTCGACGCCGAACGGCCGAGGTCAGCCACCACCTTCTCGACGCTGGGCGCGTCGGCGTGCGCGCTAGTGGCCAGACACAGCGCGACCGACAACAGCACCCCGCGCATCAGCTCTGACGGTGCTCGCCGATGTAGGTGGCCAGCGACGCCACCGACGAAAACACCTTCTTACCCACCGCCTCGTCGGGGATGGTGACCCGAAATTTGCGCTCGATGGCCACGGCCAGCTCGAGGGCGTCGATGGAGTCGAGCCCGAGCCCCTCCTGAAACAGCGGCGCATCGTCGACGATGGCGTCGGCGGTCACCTCGAGGTTGAGGCTGTCGATAATCAGCTCTTTGATCTCCCTACGTAGCTCGTCCATATCTCCCCGTGGTAACTTGTCTTTAGTCTAAGTCAATCCACCGTCGACGGCCAGCACCTGTCCGGTCAAGTACGACGCCGCCGGCGAGCACAGCCAGCTCACCGCGTCAGCCACTTCGTCCACGGTACCGGCGCGGTGTAGCGCCACCTGCGACAACAATTCGGTGCGCACCTTGTCAGTCAGCTCGCCGGTCAACGCGGTGTCGACCAAGCCGGCCGACACGCAATTCACGGTGATCGAAAAGCGCGCGACCTCGTGTGCCAGCGACCGACACAGCCCGATGAGGCCAGCCTTGGCCGCGCCGTAATTCGTCTGCCCTGGCCGGCCGCGCTGCGCCGTCGGTGACACCACGAACACCATCCGTCCCCAGCGCGCGCCAATCATACCGCGCATCGCCTGCCGCGCGGTCAGAAAGCCGCCGCGGAGATGCACCCCGATCACGTCGTCGAAATCACTGACGGGCATCGTCATCATCAGCTTGTCGCGGGTGAAGCCAGCGCAATGCACGAGGAGCTGAAACCCGTCGGGGTTGCGGCCGCGCTCGTCGGCAAAAAACGCGTCGACCGCGTCCGCCGAGGCCACGTCACAGCGCGCCGTCCGCAACGTCAGGCCCTCGGCAACGGCAGCCGCGTCGACGACAGCCGCTGTGTCGGGATCGCGGCTGTATGTCACCACGACTTCATGGCCGGCGCGCGCCAGCTGACGGGCGACGCAAAGGCCAATGCCTTTGGTGCCACCGGTCACGAGGGCTCGTCGCATGGAGGCGCATGATAGGGCCAACTGCCCATAGTGCAACGGGTTTCCCACTCGCCATGAAACGGCTTTTGCGTGTAGATCATTCACGTGAAGGTGGTTCGCGGACTCCCCTGGGCGCGTGTGGGCTTCGTGGTGGCGCTGGTCGGCGCCGCGACGTTGGTTTCACTGACGCTGCGCGGCCTTTCTGTTCCATGGTGGGCGCTGGGCGCCAATCTGCTGCTGCTCCTGGCCGTCGTGGGCCTCGGCATCTGGCTGCAAGGCGGCGGACTGTTTGCGCGGCCGATTCTGGGAGCAATCGGTCCGACGGTGGCGGGCAAGGTGGCGCTCACCTTTGACGACGGACCGCACCCGACCGAGACGCGGCGGGTGCTCGATCTGCTCGAGTCGCGCGGGCATCGCGGGACGTTCTTCGTGATCGGTCGACGGGCCGAGCTGGAGCCGGCCCTCGTCGCTGAGCTGTGCCGACGTGGACACGGTCTCGGCAATCATTCGTTCGAGCATGCCCATGCGTCGCCGTTCTGGTCGGTGCCGCGGCTGGTGGCCGATCTGCGCCGCGCAGCGACGGTGCTGGCCACCGCCGCCGGTCGCGCTCCCAGGTGGTATCGGGCGCCGATCGGCATCGTCTCGCCGCCGGTGGCACGCGCCGCATTGGAGACCGAGCTCACCTTGGTCGGCTGGACCGCGACTGCGCGCGATGGGGTAGGAACGAGCGTCGCCACCGCCCACCGCCGCCTCCGCCGTGCGCTTCGTCCGGGCGCCATTCTGGTACTGCACGACGGTGCGACCACGCCCATCGCCGCCGAGGTCTTGGCCCGTCTCCTCGACGATCTCGATGCGCGCGGCCTCCGCAGTGTCACCCTCGACGACCTGCTGGGAGAGACATGAATACAATCCGCGTCGAAAAGTCCGGGCCCGTGACCACGGTGATCTTGGATCGGCCTGCGACCCGCAACGCCATCGACCGCGCGACGGCCGAAGAGCTGGCGGCTGCCTTTCGCGCCTTCGATGCCGACGACAATGCGCGCGTCGGCGTGCTGTACGGCGATCATGGCACCTTCTCATCGGGGGCGGATCTCAAGGCGGTCGCTCGCGGTCAACTGAACCGCCTCGACGTCGACGGCGACGGCCCACTTGGGCCCACCCGGTTCCTGCTCGGTAAGCCGGTCATCGCCGCCATCAGCGGCCATGCCGTCGCTGGTGGCCTCGAGCTGGCGCTGTGGTGTGATCTGCGGGTCGTCGAAGAGAGCGCGATCCTCGGGGTGTATTGCCGTCGCTGGGGGGTGCCGCTCATCGACGGTGGGACGGTGAGATTGCCGCGCCTCATCGGCCTGTCGCGCGCGCTCGATGTGATCTTGACCGGCCGCGGCGTCGGCGCGCGGGAAGCGCTCGACTTTGGCCTCGCCAATCGCGTCGTTCCCGACGGGACCAGCCGCGAGGCAGCCGAGGCGTTGGCCCATCAGCTCGCGGCGTTTCCGCAGACCTGTATGCGTAACGATCGGCTGTCGGCCTATGCCCAGTCCGACCTCGATCTGCCAGCCGCACTGGCCAACGAGTTTCGGCTCGGAACGGCTTCGTTGGCGGCAGACGCGGCCGACGGTGCGTCGCGGTTTGCCGGCGGTGCCGGTCGCCACGGCAAGGTCGACTGACCTCAGTCGAAAACAGCGGCTGCAGCAGCGCCTTCGGTGTCCGAGACCGACACCATCATCGAGCGCGGCTCGTCGGTCGCGCGACTCAACGCATCGATCAGCGCAAAGAGCGGCCCAGCCGCATGATCGCACATTGGCGCCGCCGGCAGCTCGTCCTCGACGGCACGCCGGCCACTTTGTAGCAGCGCCTGTGTGGTCGCCGCCTGCACCGCCGCAGCCGGCGCCGCGGTCGAATACGCCAGCGCCACCGACGCGAGCGTGCCACGTGGTGTCGCCCCGCGTGCAGCCGCAACCTCCGGCAGCTCGAGCACCAGCGCGGCCGCGACATCATACGGCGCACCACCCACCAGCGCGTCGAGCAGCGGCGTGCTCACGTCCACCGCGACCACCAATACCCGCACCGCGCGCGCCGAGCGCAGATCGGCCAGCGCCACCGACAACGCCTCGATGCCGGCCACGAGACCACTGACCACCGTCGAGCCCGGCCCGTGTAAGCCGTAATGAATCGTGATTTCGCCGAGCGGCGACGACGGCAGGGTCAACGCAAACGCACGCGGGCTGGCCCCAGCCGGCCCATGCATGAGAAGACCTCGATAGTAGTCTTCGTTGACAGCATGGCAGCCGTAGGCCGAGCCCACCACCACCGCCGTGCGATCACCGTCCCAGGCCGCGGCATCGGTCGGCGACAACTGCGCGTCGATCAGCGCCTCGTCGACGGCGATGAGCGCCAGCGCACAGAATCGATCCATCCGACCCAGGCGCGCCGCCGCCCCCGCCCAGCGTTCGCGGGTGAGCGCTGCACCACGCGGCAAGCGCAGCGTGGCCATCCCGGTGATGACCGCTCGCGTCGACGAAACACCCTCTGTGAGCGCCATGAAAACGGGCTAGAGTGTAACGTATGGTCCGATCGCCGTCGACGCCCTTCGTTGTTACTGAGCGTGAGCCTTCCGCGCACAGCTCGCCTGCGGCTCGCTCAGCGCTCGGCTCACTTACTGAGCGTGAGCCTTCCGCGCACAGCTCGCCTGCGGCTCGCTCAGCGCTCGGCTCACTTCTCGCGCTTTCGATTTTCGTTTCGGGCGTCTTTTCGGGATGCAGCGCGACCTCCGGCCCGACGTCGCCTTTGGTCGTCGCACCGACGGGGGCACAGCAACTCCTCGGCACCACACCGTGGCCGAGCGACCTCTTTTTGCAAGATGGCCACGTGGCGCTGACGACCTTGCCCACCGACACCGTCGACCTCACCCCGCTCCTCCTCGCCGAGCTGGCCACCGAGGACGGCTTTGGTGTCACCACGGGCGGCTCGTTCCCCATGTCCGAGCTGCCCGACACCGCCTCTCTCGACGGCAAGATCCATCTTTACGACCTAGGCAAATCCACCGAGATCCCCATCACCTACCATGTGAGGCCCTTCGACCGCCCCAACCCGCGTGTCTATGTCCGCCCGCAAAACGGCCAGGTCCTCCTCGAGAAAACGACGTATGCCTACGTCATGCTGCGCGGTCCGCGCGGCCCGACCGGCGTCTTTCAGGCCGCTGCCGACCTCAAGGCCGCGCTCGCCAACTCCAGCACCCGCGCCGGCACCATCTACAAGCCGCTCGTCGACAAGCTGGGCACGCTAGGCATCGCCAGCGCCGATATCGTCGCGGCCTCGGTCTTCACCACCCACTCCGTGACCGTCTCGCTCGTCGCTGCGCGCGCCGCACTCCAGACCGAGACGCCCGCCGCCTCTGTCCTCGGGATCTTCGCCAAGACCGGCGCCGACGGCACCCTCGACAGCATCCTCGGCACCCCCACCGTCGACCGGCCCGGCCTCGACAACACTGGCGGCGTCCAGCACACGCACATCGGCTTCATCGTGCAAGGCACTATGCCGTCGCCCAACTACCTCGACGCCGAGGCCACCGTGACCGGCGCCGGCGGCACGCCGTCTCACGTCGCCCGCATTGCCTTCGACAGCGCCGGTGCCCCCATGCGTCGCGGCACCGCCACCGTGCCCTTCACGCTGGTCATTCCCGATCTCGGTGCCGATGCTGCCGCCTACGCCAACCTCAAGGTCGCCATCTTCCAGCACGGACTCGGCGGCCAACGTTCGGCGCTGATGGCCGTCGCTGACACGCTGGCGGCCAAGAACATCGCCACCATCGGCGTCGACATTCCCTTCCACGGCTCCCGCTCGGTCAACGCCACCGACACCAGCTGCACCTTCTGCCCGACCGCGACCAACCTCAAAGACGGCTGGGCCGAGGTCTCTGGTCAGCCGGCCTTCCAGTTCTTCGACGTCATGGGCTCGCCGACGGAAAAGGCGCTCGATCCCAGCGCCATCCGCAGCGCTTTTTTCCAGGCCGCCGTCGATCTGGCGCAAGAAGTCCGCTTTCTCGAGGTGGGCAATCTTTCCGCGATCCAGACCCACGAGCCTCGCCTCGCCCAGCTCAGCCTCGATCACACCCGCATCGCCTACTCCGGCGAGTCGTTCGGCGCCATCATCGGCGGCATCACCCTTGCCATCGAGCCCAACATCGGCGCCGCTGTCCTCGACGTCGGCGGTGGCGGTCTCATCTTCCCGCTCCTCCTCAACAGTGCCACCCAAGGCGCGGTCTTCGGCGTCCTTCTCGACGGGGGGCTCGGCACCAGCACCACCGGCGACGACCCGCCCGACAGCGATTTCGCTTACAATCTGTTGCAGATGCTCCTCGAGCGCGGCGACCCGCTCGCCTATGCGCCCTATGTCATCCGCTCGCCGCTCGCCGGCGGCACCCCCAAACACGTCGTGCAGTTCTCGGCCCACCTCGACGAGACGGTCCCCAACCCGTCCAACGAAGCCTTGGCCAGCGCACTCGGCCTCACCCCGGTGCGACTGCCGGCTGGCGGCTCACCGGCACTAGATTTTTGGCCCAATGCGCCCGCCATCGTCGACGTCCCGGTGTCGGGTAACTCCGCCGGGACCACCGCCGTATTTTTGCAGATGGAAGAAGCCTCGCACGGCATGTTGACCACCCAGCATGGCGCCCACACCGTCGACGTGGCCCACGGCCCGCCCTTCCAGCCCCTCGGCACCCCCGTCCCCATCGCCAACCCCACCGATCGGCTGCAGAAGATTTACGGCGAGTTCATCTCCGGCTATCTCAATGGCCAGACGCCCCAGGTGATCTCCGGCAACTAAGGGCCTTCACCAGAAAACTTCAGCGGCGAGAGTCCGGTCTAGAACTTCACCCGACGCATCACCGCGCGCGGCAACGAACGCACCGCGGCCATCACGAACCGCCACGCGCCCGGCGCATACACCACCGGCTCGCCGCGATCGATCGCCCGCAACACGCGACGGGCCACATCTTCGGGCTCACCGGCGAACGGCGGCTCGGGCAGGCCGTCGGTCATGCTCGTCCGGACGAATCCAGGCTTCACACAGACCACGCGCAGACCCGCCGAACGGAACTTGTGGTCGAGCCCTTCAAGATAATGGGTCAGGCCCGCCTTGGCCGCGCCATACAGGACCACGGGCTTGCGCCCACGCTCGCCAGCGACGGAGCTGAACACACACAGCGTCCCTCCGCCATGGGCCAAAAGCCGCCGCCGCGCCTCCTCGCAAAACAGCACGGTGTTGGCAAAATCCACGGTCAGTAGGCGCTGGGTCAAGGCCGTGTCGTCCTCGAGCGCGTCCTGTGTGGCGAACAGACCCGCCGTCACCACCACCGTATCGAAGCCGCCGAGAGCCCGCTCGGCCTCGTCCAGCGCCGCGACAAAGCCCTCCGGGGTCTCGAGATCACATGCGCCCAGCGTCACCGACGGGCTGCCACACTCTTTGAGATCGGCCGCCGACTTGGCGAGCTCGTCAGGATTCCGCCCGAGCAGATGCAACGGGTCCCCGCGTGAGGCAAACAGCCGAGCCAGTGCCCGCCCCATGCCCTTGGTGGCGCCGAGAAACACGACCTTTTTCATGCGGGGAGCTTAGTCGATCTGGGACGCGAGGCAGAGCAGACGCTTTTTGAGGCTGGAAATCGTCTCCGACAAGACATCCAGCGACTCGAGGGCGTCACTCGACTCGGCCAGACGCGCCAGATCGGTGGCACGGACCTGTTCGTCGTCGAGCAGGTCGAGAGAGCTGGCCAGAAAGCTCTCCACCTTGGCCATGGCCAGGGCCGCCTCTCGCAGGTCGTCGTCGACGAGGAGCAGCTGGTTGGCCAGCGCGTGGCGGCCGGTCAGGGTGTGGTTGGAGGTGCCGTCGCGGTCGACCAGCCGGTCACGCAGGCGGCGTTTCGGTCTTTCGAGTGACTCCATGAGCGCCAGCTTCCGGCCCTGGATGCACAAAGTCAAAAAAGTGAGTTATGGCGGCCAAATAGATGACTTCCTGATTTGACTCACTGACGTCTGCCACTCACAATACGTGGGTTTTCGTTGCCCGTACGGAATCTTCCTTGACAGCAACAGACTTGCCCATAGGATTCGCCTCCTTGTGCCCCTCGCTACAGGCGTTTTTGCGTCTTGCCTCACCGTGGGGAGTCCAATGGGATTGATCCCGGACGACAAGATCGCCGAAATCCGCGATCGGACGGACATCGTCGCCGTGGTATCCGACTACGTGAGCCTCAAGAAAGCGGGCGCCAACCACAAGGGGCTGTGCCCGTTTCACAGCGAGAAGTCGCCGTCGTTCAACGTCAACCAGCAGCGACAATTCTTTCACTGTTTTGGCTGCGGGAAGTCGGGCGACGTCTTCACCTTCGTCGGCGAGCTCGAGGGCAAAAGCTTCGTCGAGGTAGCGCGCACGCTGGCGCAAAAAGCGGGCATCGATCTGCCCGCCGAAGAGCGCTCGGCGCGCGACATGGAACGCGCCCGTGCCGAGGAGTCCGAGCGCGCGCGCATGGTCCGCCTCAACGATCTGGCGGCGCGTTTTTACGAGACGGAGCTGGCGGCCCCCGGTGGCGAAAAAGCCCGCGCCTATGTCGCCTCCCGCGGTCTCGACAACGCCATCGCCGCCGAGTTTCATCTCGGCTATGCGCCGGCCGGCTGGGAGCACCTCACCCGGCACCTCCAGGAAAAGAAAGTCCCGCACGAGCTGGCCGAGCGGGCTGGGCTGATTCGTCGTCGCGACAACGTTCGTTTGGCGCCGGGCGCGCCGCCGACCAAGACGACTCACTTCGACATGTTCGTCGAGCGCGTGGTCTATGCGCTGACGTCGCCGATGGGCGAGATCTTGGGCTTTGGCGGGCGGCTACTCGAGGCCAAGGCCGACGCGGAGAATCCGCAGCCCAAGTACAAGAACTCGCCCGAGACGCCCATCTACAAAAAGGGCGAGAACCTGTTTGGCCTTCATCGGGCCAAGCACGCCATCCGCAAGAGCGGGCGCGCGCTCGTCGTCGAGGGTAACTTCGACGTGATGACGCTGCACCAGCATGGGCTCGACTACACGGTGGCCCCGCAAGGGACGGCGATTACCGAGGCCCAGGTGAAGCTGCTTGGTCGCTTTGCGCGGGAGGTCGTGCTGATGCTGGATGCCGATCCCGCCGGCCGCGCAGCGACGATGAAGGTCATTCGGCTGTTCGTCGACGCCGATTTGCCCGTACGTGTTGCGCTATTGCGGGCCACCGACGGCCAAGGGACGAAAGTCGATCCGGACGATCTGGCGCGCCGAGATCTGCCGCGTTTGCTGTCGCTCGTCGAGCATGCCGTCGACGGTGTGGAGATGTTCTTCGACCAAGTGGCCACCTCGGCGCAGCCGACGGTGCCGGGCAAAGTGGCGGCCATCGAGGAATGTGCGCCGCTGTTGCGCTCTGTGCGCGATCCCTTGGCGCGCGATCTGTACGTCGACCGGCTGGCGCAGCTCCTCAAGGTCGACTCCGAGCTGGTCAAGCGCACCTTGCGCGCCGGGCCTGCACCGCGCCGTCCCGAGCCTTCGACCGACGTCGACGAGCTGGCCCCGGCGCCGCGCCGTCCGCAGACGCCGCCACGACGCATCGATCCCATGCTGTCGAAGCTGCTGACGCTGCTCAATCATCATCCGGAAGAGTTTTCTGGCGTCAGCAACGAGGCCATCGCGGTCGTCGAAGACGAAGAAGTGCGCGCTCTTCTCGGTGCCGCGCGGGCGTACGGCCATTTTACCTCGCAGACGCTCCTCGCCGAAGCCGCGCCTGAAATTCGTGATGCCGTCGCTGCGGCGTTTCTTTCGGACGAGCGCTTCGACATCGGCGACTCCAGCCCCAAGGCGGCGTTGGCCGACACCCTGCGCCGTCTGCAAAGCCCGGCCGACCTCGAGCGCCTCGAGCTCGAAAAACGCCAGGCCGCCGCCGCCGGCAACCATGTGCGCTTCCGCGAGCTGGCCGCCCAGCTCAAATTGATGAAGATCCGTGGCTGAGGCAACCAAGTGATGAAGAACCCAAAAAGCAGCACTGCGGGAAATGAGACCGAGCGAATGGCCGAGACCGACGTAAGGAGAAAGACCTCGATGAACCGCGACAAGGATTCTGAGCGGCAGAAGCAAAAGCTCATCACCATGGGCAAGCAAAAGGGGTTCGTGACCTACGACGAGGTCAACGACCACATGCCCGAGGACATCGTATCGTCCGATCAGATCGACGACTGGCTGTCGTCGCTGGGTGATGAAGGCATCGAGGTGGTCGACACCGGTCAGTCCGGGACCACGGTCAAGGTTGCGTCGGCGGCGCCGTTGAAGGCGGTGGTCGAAGTGCCTGCCCTCGACGACGAAGAAGAAGAGCCGGCTCTCGACGCGGTCAAGGAAGAAAAAGAGGAAAAGGAAGAGGAAGACGACTTCGAGGGCTACTCGAAGACGAACGACCCCGTCCGCATGTATCTCCGCAAGATGGGCTCGGTGGCGCTCCTGACGCGCGAAGGCGAAGTCGAAATCGCCAAGCGCATCGAGGAAGGTGAGCGTCGGGTGCTCCAGGTCGTCCTCAACTCGTCGATCGCCGTCGAGGAAATCCTCGAGCTCGGCAATCGCCTCAAGCAGCAGAAGATCCGCGTCAAAGAGGTCGTCCGCGACGTCGACGAAGAAGACGCCGAGTTCGACGAGGAATGGCACACCGAGCGCGTCTGCAAGATCATCGACAAGGTCCGTAAATTCCAGCGCGAGAACGAGGCGCTGCTCGAGACCGTCGACAAGCAGATCGAGGCCAAGCGGAAGAAGATCCGCGACAAGGTCAACGAGAACAAGCAGGAGATGTTCGACCAGCTGTCGGAGCTCCGCCTCAACAAGAAGCAGATCGAGAAGGTCGTCCAGAAGCTCAAGGGCCTGGTCGTCCGCATCGAGAAGGCCGAGCAGGAGATCACCGAAGTCGAGCAGAAGATCTCGCTCTCGCAGAAAGATCTCAAGCGGACGCTCAAGGACATCAAGTCCTCGCCGCAGAAGCAGAAGGCGATCGTCAAGAAGCTCGGCGTCACGCCCGAGGAGCTCGAGGAAGGCAGCCTCGCCATCCAGGCCGCGCAGCGCAAAGTAAAGCGCGTCGAGGAAGAGGCCAAGCTCACCGAGGACCAGCTGCGCGTCACCTACCGCGACATCGCCGAAGGCGAGCGCATGGCCGAGCGGGCGAAGTCCGAGCTCGTCGAGGCCAACCTGCGCCTCGTCGTCTCCATCGCCAAGAAATACACCAACCGCGGCCTCCAGTTTCTCGACCTCATTCAGGAGGGCAACATCGGCCTCATGAAGGCCGTCGACAAATTCGAGTACAAGCGCGGCTACAAGTTCTCGACGTACGCGACGTGGTGGATCCGTCAGGCCATCACCCGCGCCATCGCCGACCAGGCGCGCACCATCCGCATCCCGGTCCACATGATCGAGACCATCAACAAGCTCATCCGCACCTCGCGCTATCTCGTCCAGGAGCTCGGCCGCGAGCCGACCCCGGAAGAGATCGCCGAAAAGATGGAGCTGCCGCTCGATAAGGTCCGCAAGGTCCTCAAGATCGCCAAGGAGCCAATCTCCCTCGAAACGCCGATCGGCGAAGAGGAAGACTCGCACCTCGGCGACTTCATCGAGGACAAGGGCGTCATTTCGCCGTCCGATGCCGTCATCTCGATGAACCTGGCCGAGCAGACCCGCAAGGTGTTGGCGACGCTGACGCCGCGCGAAGAAAAGGTCCTTCGCATGCGCTTCGGCATCGGCGAAAAGAGCGATCACACCCTCGAGGAAGTCGGTCAGGACTTCGAGGTCACCCGTGAGCGCATCCGTCAGATCGAGGCCAAGGCGCTGCGCAAGCTCCGCCACCCGAGCCGCAGCAAACGCCTCAAAGCCTTCGTCGAGAACTAGCCGTTATCTAGCAAGGCGCGGGCGTGGACTTCGGTCCCGTCCGCGCCTTTTCCTTGTGAGCCATCGTCGGTGAGCCCCACTTCCAGAGCGTTACGGATGTCCCTGCTGGCGACAGCGGTGGTGGGCGCGCTCGTGCACTGCTGGTACTTCAGCGACTTTACCGTCGACGACGGCGCGATCAGCTTCTGCTACGCGCGCAATCTGGCGCACGGACACGGCCTGGTGCTGTTTCCGGGCGCCGAGCACGTCGAGGGCTACACCAATTTCCTATGGGTGGTGTTGCTGGCTCTCGGTGTGCGCGTCGGGATCGACGTGGTGGTCTGGTCGCATCTGTTGGGCGCCGTGCTGGCGGCATGTTCGGTCGTCGGTTGTGCCGAGCTCGTCGCTGCGCTGCGCGGAAAGCGTTCGCCCTGGGATGCCGCGCCCGCGCTCTTGGTGGCGTCCTTGTTGCCGATTCCATATTGGGCCGAGAGTGGGCTCGAAGGCGGGTTGTACACCGCAGCAGTCATCGGCTGCGCTGCCCGGCTTGTCATCGAGCATCGCGATCCCCAGTTGCGCCCGCTGTCGGCGCTGTTTGCCGCCGCTGCCGCGCTCACCCGACCCGACGGTCTCTCCGTCCTCTGTGTCGCATGCGCCATCCGCGTCGTCGGAATCGTCGGCGCGTGGCAACCGCGGCTGATCTTGCGCTGGTTTGCATGGGCGCTGTTGCCCGTCGGGCTGCACTTCGCCTGGCGCTTTTGGTACTACGGCTATGCGCTGCCGAACACGTTCTACGCCAAGGTCGAAGAGCCTTTCGTGCTGCTGCATCCGGCCGGTCTCGGCTATGTGCGCGGCTTCGTCGAGCGCTTCCGACTGCTTCCGCTCGTCGCTGTGACGTTGTTGTCGGTCGTTCCCGGCAAGCTGTTTTTCGTGCGCGCGGGCCTGTTCGGCATGCTGGTGTCGCTGTTCGCCTTTCCGGTCTATGCGCGCGGCGACTGGATGTCCGAGGGGCGCTTTCTGGTCGCCACCCTGCCATTGCTAGCGGCCTTGGCAGCGACGGCGCTGGCACGTGGTATCGACCTCATCCCGCGGCCGAAGCTGCGGGTCGCGGCGGCCACGCTGATCACGCTCGGCCTCGGCGCGTTCATCGTGCCCCATTCGCTCGAGCTCAGCCGCGCCCGTCGCCATGTCTATCCGGTGCCGATGTCTGTCGTCGGTGAACGCGGGCGTTGGTATCGCAACACCGCCGATCAATTCGCCGTCCGCAATCCCTCGGCCCTCGACGGAGATCTGGGCGGATCGACCTACTACTCCGACATGGCGATGGTCGATCTCGGCGGTCTTGCCGACGTGACCCTGTCGCGCAGCAAGCTCGATCCGACGATCTTCCGCGAGTATCTCTACAACGAGCGTCGCCCGACCTTCCTGCATCTGGTCGGCTTCTGGATCAACGACGGGCCCAAGAACGTGCCGGAGTTTGCCGATCGCTACGTGCCGGGACAAGGCATTGGCGGCATGTTCATTGACCGGCAGGTCTTTTTGGAGCCCGAGATGGACACCCGTGTGCCGCTGTTACGGCTCGGCAGCGTCGACGTGCTGCGCGCCGACGTGGGACGTGAGGTCCAGCTCTGGCTGCTGGTCCGCGCGCTGCCGCAAGCGGTGATGTTGAAAGGCGCAAGCCAACAGCTTGCCGTCGACCAGCCCAGCTTTCCGCGGACGGCGTGGCGGCCGGGAGAGATCGTCCGATTGACCGTGCGCCGCCCGTCAGGCGCGCTGCAGATCTGCGAAGGACAGGTATGCCTGCCGTTGGCCGAAGGCGCGGCGGGTGCGGTCGTGCCGGCGTGGCCACAGCCCTCCCCGTCGCTGTTGACCCAGGTCGAGGCGCGCGGCGAGCTCGAGGTGACCGCCCGGCTGCGCCAGCGTCTCCAGCTCCCGCTCGTCAGCGTGGCCGGTCGCTTTTACGATCGCGCGCTGGCGGCGATGAACGCTGGCGACGCCACCCGTGCCTTCGCCGACTTCACGAGCGCACTACGCCTCGATCCGGACCGCGCCTGGGCACGCCGTTACATCGAGGCGCTGCGGCTCCAGAGCCGCCGTCCCTATCGCTACATCTACGAGAGCAAGCTCGACGCCGCGCTGCGGACGCTCCATCTCACACCGACGGCAGAGAACATGGTGGTGGTGGCACAGTTGGCGTTGGCAGCCGATCAGCCGGAGCGGGCCTCTCTTGCCTGGCGGGCCATGTCACTGCTGCCCACTGACGACAGCGGCCGGCTGGCAGTGGCCGAGTGTCTGGGCCGCGCCGGACATACCGAGGAGGCGGCGGCGATCTTGCCAGCGACGCTCAGCGACGATCGAGCGCGCGCGGTCGCCGGCTGGATCCGACAATTGCTATCGCCGTTGCCCGCCGCCACGACCGGTCGTCCAGTCGCGCCAGGTCTCGTATTGGTGTCGTCGTGGGCCGCACTCGAAGCCGACGGGCGCGTCGCGTTGTCGCTGGCCCTCCGCAAGACCACCGAGCCGGTCGCGGTCACGCTCGCCGTCGCTGGCAAGGCCGTTCCCTTCGACCGATCGCAGTCGGTGTGGGCCCCTGACGAGATCGTGGTCCACACCGTTCGCTTGCGCCTCGTGGCCGGCACCCAGCGCGTCGCCGTGGGGAACCTCCAGCTCGGAGTCGTGGTGACTCCGTTCACGCACGATTTCGAGAGTGGCGCCCTCGACGGCTGGCAGGCCAGCGGCGGCTTTGTCGGCGGTGTCCGTCACTGGCGTCGCGGCTTGCCGATGCGCGCCACCGAAGGGCAATGGATGGCGCAGTGCGGCAGCAATCCCGTCGGCGAGCTACGATCACCACCTCTCGGCGAGGTCGACGAGGTCTGTTTCGTCGTCGCGGGCGGCCGCAACACCGGCGTACGGATCGAGGCCGAGGGCGCCACGGTCTCGTTGGTGACCGGCCAAGACGACGAGAATCCGCGCCCAACTTGCCTCGGAGCGCGAGCCAGTGCCCAGATCGTCGCCTACGACCAAGGCCATCGGCCCCAGGACTTCGTCCACGTCGACGACTTTGCCTGTTTTCTTCGCGGCACTCCGGTCGCCTGCGCCGGATCGGCACACGTCGAAAACTGAGGCGTGGCCTGCGTACGTCTGAGTACATGTCGTACGCACAAATTGCGTAGCGAAGGCCGTGGGTTGTCCACAACGCTCATCGGCAGACGTGCGATCTCCGCGCGGCGCCTCGATCGGGAGACGGCCCAATCTTGGATCGGCAATTGCTCTGGATACTTGACATGGAAAAAACAATTTTTTCTTTCCTGACGGTTCTGACCCTGACCGCGACCAGCTCTTGGGCCCAAGCCGACGCGACCCCGGCGCGCGCCATCGACGAAAAGTTCGAGCTTCTCGACGGTGGCAAGGGCTGTCACCACCAGGGCCTGTTGTGCATGTCGCCCGGCGACGAAGCCACCACGCGTGCGCCCGACCAGATGGTGAGTCGGACCGGCGGACACGCGGTGGTCGCGCCGGTGCCCAAATTTGTCCATGGCCCCTCGACATCTGAAGGCCGCGCCAAATGGACGCTGGAGCTCAACGCCACGCCGCGTCGTTCCTGGACCGGCAACGCCATCTTCCTGGTTTTCGACGCTGCCGACCCTACCAACGTCGCGGAGGGCAACTACGCCGCCATGTTTCAGGCGCCGATCCGTGCAGGCAAGCCGCTGGCGGCGCGCATGATTCTCGATAGCGAAGAAGGCTTCCGCGCCGACCACACCTACAAGATCCGGGTCGTGCAGATCATCTCGGGCAAAGAGACGGTGCTGGCCGAAGGCGACATCCTCTTGCAGTAACGAGGCAACCCCTTCGATCTTCTCTGCGCGTCCCGCTAGTCGGTGCTATAGTTCGCACGGTTGAAACCACCAGCTTCTATTTTCCGTGGGCGTTGCAACCAGGGCCCATAGCTCAGTTGGTTAGAGCGGCCGGCTCATAACCGGTTGGTCCCTGGTTCAAGTCCAGGTGGGCCCACGAACGGGAACAGACACTTTTGACTTGGAACGAGGAGAGAAGTTGAAAGAGCAGCTTAAGTTGTTGATCGAGGTCCAGCGACACGACGCACGCATCCAAGAGCTCGACGGGATGCTCAAAGCCTGGCCCACCAAGCTCGAGGCGCTTCGCTCCGACCTCACCAAGGTCGAGAGCATGTTGAACAAGGAGCGCACCCAGCTCGAAGAGACCGAGGCCTGGCGCAAACGACTCGACGAAGAAATGTCGACCGAGGAATCGACGCTGCAGAAAGCCAAGCAGCGTTCGGCGCAGGTCAAGAACGTCAAGGAGATGATGGCCTCCGAGCGCGAGCTGCAGGCCAATCGCAGTAAGCGCGAAGAGCGCGGTGCCGAGCTCGAAAAGCTGGTCACTGCCGTCGCTGCCGCCAAGAAGAGCGTGGCGCAGCACGAGGCCGACCTCACCGCCTTGCGCGAGCACGTGACCTCGGAAGAGAACGCGGCGCGCGGCAAGATGGGTGAGATCGAGACGCAGATCGCCGCTGCCCGCAAGCAGCGCGAAGGCGCGGTGGCCCATGTGCGCCCCGACGTGATGAAGAAGTACTCCAGCATCCGTCATCGTGGCGGCCTGGCGATGGTGCCAGTGCACAACGGCACCTGCCGCGGCTGCAACATGAACATCCCGCCGCAGCTCTTCAACAAGCTGCAGCGCGGCACCACCATCGAGCTCTGCGATTTCTGCAATCGCATGATCTACTGGGACAAGCTGCTCGAGGAGACGGACGGCGCTCCCTCCGACCCAGTCGCGAAGACCGAGAAGCTGGAAAAACCCGTCTAGTTCGTCTAGAGTCCCCCCGACTCTCGACGGAGTGAGCCAGGTGATCGCCGGCAAGCGCAAGCTTGCGGGAGGAAAGTCCGGGCTCCATAGAGCAAGGTGCTGGCTAACGGCCAGTCGGGGTGACCTGCAGGACAGTGCCACAGAAAGTAAACCGCCAGTGGCAACGCTGGTAAGGGTGAAAGGGTGCGGTAAGAGCGCACCGGGCCTTCGGCAACGAAGGTCGCATGGCAAACCCCACCTGGAGCAAGACCGAGCATGGAGGCGCAACCGCAAGGTTGCCGAGGTGGCTCGCCTCGTGTCCTCCGGGTGTGTCGCTGGAGCCGTCCGGTAACGGCCGGCCTAGATGAATGATCGCTGCCGCCTACGCAAGTGGGCGGAACAGAACCCGGCTTACGTCTCACTCCGTCAAGAGTCGCTTTATATGGAATCCGGAAGACGCCGGCAGTTGATGCAAGCGGAGCGGAAAGTGGGGTCGTTGATTATTGGCGAATCCATACTGCGCCGAGCGAGCGAGCTGCCGCTGACGCAGTAGCCGAGGGCAAACGGCGAACTGCCGTTGGGCGTGAGCGTTACTTTGAAGCCGCTTGCGCTCCAGGTGCCCTTGCCGCCGTGGAGCAGACCATGGGTGCCGTTCGGGCAGTCGAGCTGTAGAAGCGCTGTGTAGCTTTTGTCGGCGGCAAAGGTGATCGATCCGGTCGGCGTGCCGTCGACGCACCTTCCGCTGGCGGCCGGGTCCCCGCACCAGATCGACGGCTTCCAGGTGCCGGCAAGATCGCCGCCGCAGGCCGTCGTTCCGCAGACGGCGCTGCTGTTGATGCTCGCCGACGCACGTGACTCGAAACATGGTCCTTAGAACAGGTAGTCGGTGTTGATGAAGTTGCTGGAGCGCGTCTGCAAAATGTCGCGGAGCAGCGACTGATTTTGAGGCGAGTCTGGTGCGGCGACCATGCTGCGGATGCTGAAGATGCGTAGCGCGTCGGAGACAGACAGCGTCGATTCTGCGGAGTCTTTGCGGCCGGTGAAGGGGAAGACGTCGGGGCCGCGTTGGCATTGGGCGTTGAGGTTGACGCGGCAGACCTGGTTGGCCAACAGATCGACCAAAGGGCCCACCACCGACGGAGAACGGCCGAAGACCGAGGCTTGCTGGCCGTAGTCGGAGCCGACGATGGCGTCGACCACCTCGGCCAGATCGTCGAAGGGCACCACGGGGATGACCGGGCCGAATTGCTCTTCGGCGTACAGACGCATGCGCGGGTCGACGGGGTAGACCACCGACGGGAAATAGAAGCTGGTGTTGTTGAGCCCGCCCGAGGCGTTGATGATCTTGGCGCCATGCGCGACGGCGTCAGCGACGAACGCGGCCAGGCGGGCGGCTTTGTCGGGCTCGGGCAACGGGGTCAGCTTGACGCCGGGTTGCCAGGGCAGGCCAAACGGCAGGCTCTCGACCGCGGCACAGAGCTTGTCGAGAAAGGCGTCAGCGACGGCGCGTTGGACGAACAGCAGCTTGAGTCCGGTGCAACGCTGGCCGTTGAACGACAGTGCGCCAGCGATGCATTCCTGGACGGCCAGATCGAGGTCGGCGTCGCCGAGGATGATGGCCGGATTTTTGGCCTCGAGACCGAGGACACAACGAAGCCGATTGGGCCGGGGATGTTGTCTGCGCAAGACGTTGGCCACCCGCGAGGAGCCAATGAAGGCCAGCGCAGCAACGGCACCTGACTCCATGACCGGCCCGACGACGGTGGCGCCGTCGCCGCTCAGGACATTCACCACGCCGGGCGGAAATGCCGTCGCAAAGGCTTGCAGCAACGGCGCCTGCGACAGCATGCCGAACCGCGGTAGCTTGCAGACGACGGTGTTGCCCATGAGCAGCGCCGGGATCAGCGTCGTGAACGTCTCGTTGATCGGATAGTTGAACGGGCCCATGCACAGCACCACGCCGAGCGGCGCGCGTCGCATCTGGGCCACGAAGCCTTCCTGCGAGGCGAAGCGGCTGTCTTTACGGTCGAGCTCTTTCTCGGTGATGATGGTGTCTTCGATGTAGCGCACGGTGCGGTCGAACTCTTTTTCGGCATCCGCGCGCGACTTACAGATCTCCCACATGAGGAGCCGCACCGACGACTCGCGCACCTTTTTCATCTCGACGACGAAGGCTGCGAGACAGCCGATGCGCTCTTGCACACGCATGGTCGGCCAGCGACCACGACCGCGATCGTAGGCCTTCTGCGCCGCGGCCAAGGCGTCGAGGGCGATCTCCCGCGTCAACAGCGCCGTCGGCCCGAGTGGAATGCGCATGGTGACACCGTCGCCGTCCCGGGTCCGGCAGATTGGCGACAGCACCGGCTCGGAAGGACCCGACCATCTCGTCACTTTGCCGTCGACAAGATAGTCGAGTCCGCCGAGAAACTCGGCCGGCAGCACGGCAGCCTCGGGGATCTCGACCGACGTGAACAGCTGGGCGACGCGCTCCGAATGGCTCATACAGCGGCTATATCACGCTCGGCGTCGAGGAGCCGCGCGCGTTCGGCGTGCACGGCGAGGTCGGCGCGCGACCGGATGGCGGCGTTCTTCCAGCCGTTTTTTTCGAGACGCCACCACATGATGACAGCGCACAGCATGATCTCGGCGCAGAGGCCGATCCAACCACCGCGCGCGCCGTAGCCGAGACGGTAGCCGAGCAGCCAGGTGAGGGGCGGCGTCATGATCCACGCGGTGACCACGCCGATGACCGCGGGGCCGCGGACGTCGCCGGTCCCGCGCAACGCGCCGCGAGCGACGATGTTGGCGCCGTCGAAGAGCTGGAACAGCGCCGCGATGTGGATGAGGCTGATCGCCGTCGGTGCCACCAACGCGTCGCTGGTGAAGCCGCGCACCATCAGCGGCGCGAGCCCCATCATGGCCATCATGCACAGCGCCATGTAGGCAGCGACGAGCAACATCGCCTGTCGCGCCAGCCTGCGCACCAGATCATCGCGATCGGCCCCGACCGCCTGGCCGACGAGGACACTGTTGGCCTCGGAGACCGCATAGGCGGGCAGAAACGAAAAGTGCGCGACCTGAAGCGCGATCTGATGCGCGGCCATCTCGAGCTCGCTCAGCGCGGAGATCATCGCCGCCAGACAGGCGAACGCGCCGACCTCCAGCGAGAATTGAAATGCGGTCGGCCAGCCCATGCGCCACAGCGACGATAAATGACGCCGGGCCACCTCGCCGAGGCCGAAGCCGTGGCGCTGCTGCACGAAGACCAAGACCGAAGCCTCGACGGCGTGGGCGATGACCGTGGCCCAGGCGGCGCCGGCGACGCCGCGATGGAGGACATGGACGAAGACGATGCACAGGACGACGTTGACCAGGTTGGCGGTCAGCGTGGCCAGCATCGGCGTGCGGGCGTCGCTCTCGCCGTAACGGACTTCGCGCAAGGCGACATAGACCAGCGCCATCGGCGCGCCAAGACAGCGGATGGCCAGGTACTCGGCCGCAGCGTGACCGGCGGCTGGGGTGGCCGACATGCGGGGCAGAAAGCCGGCCATGACCAGGCCCACACCGACGGTGGCGACGCCGAGCACCAGCGCCGCCAGCACCGACGCGGCGACATAGGCGCGGGCCTCGTGACGCTGGCCAGCGCCTACTGCCTGCGAGACCAACGTCTTGGCGGCGCGGAGGAGGCCAAACGGAAAGCACAAAAGCGTGAAGGCGGCCGTGCCACCGAGGCCGACGCCGGCGAGCTCGGCTGTGCCAAGGCGACCGACCACGACGGTGTCGACGAGGGTCATGAAGCTGTACGACAAAGTGGAGACGGCGATCGGCCAGGCGAGCTGGGTCAGCTCGCGAAACGGTTTGGGCTCCCAGGACAATGTGTGTGCGTTGCTCATGTTCGTTTCGCTTTCGTTTCGGTTTCGGTGGATCCAAGGCAAAAAAAAACCGCGGGGACCTTTGAAGGTGCCCGCGGCGAGGAGAAGAGAGGTTCCGGTCAGGTTCGGATGACTCGGCTCCCCGCCAGCGACGGGCGCACGTCTGCGTTGAGCAGTCGGTCGCACATCGTGAAAATGATTTGGGAGCTGGACATGTGATCCCAAGATACCGAAGCCGGCGGCGATTGCACGCCGATTTTTTCGGCGCCGCTCAGCGCAGCGGTTGGGCCGCGCCGGTTTTGAGCGACAGCTTGCGTACCAACTCCGCGCCACCACCCACGAAATAGAGCGTGTCGCCGTCGGCTGCCAGACCGGCTGGAGACTCGCCAAAACTGTCGGTGAGCGTGTGCGCTACGCCACGCGCCGTGATCGTTAGCTTGTTGTCCAGCAGATCCAGGCTGCGGATTTGATGGCTGCCACCATCGAAGATGTAAAGGTGTTTGTCGGAGAGCGCGAGGCCCACCGGCGACTTGAGACCCTTGGCCAGCGTCTCGACTTTGCCGTCGCTGAGCGTGATGCGGCGCACCCTGCCCGACTTCCAGTCGCAGACGTAGAGATGACCGGCCTGGTCGGCGACGAGGCCACTTGGCCAGTTGAAGCTCGCAGTGCGGGCCACGCCGTCGCTGTCGCCGGCGCGGTTCCAGGTGCCGGCGACCACGGTCACGGCGCGTGTGGCCGGATGCAGACGGCGAATGACGTGATGGAGCGTGTCGGCGAAATACACCAGGCCGTCAGCAGCGACGGTGATGGCCATCACCTTGTGTAGTCGCACCGACGGCACGGCTTCGTCGGCAGCTGCCACAATCGACTGGCCGCTGGCGAGATCGACGCGATGGATCGTCTCGTGGACCGAGTCGGCGACATAGAGGCCGCCGCGTCCGTCGAGTGCGAGTGCACTCGGTGAAACCTTGGAGGCATCGAGCGGCCAGACCGTCCTTGGCTCGCCACCCAGATCGCCGAGATCGATCAGCCGCACCACGCCGCTTCGGGTGTCAGCGACGTAGATTTTTCGCGCCGCAGCGTCGAGAGCGAGCCCCGTCGGCAAGGGCTCGGCGGCGACGCGACCCGCCAGTACGAGCACCCACAGCCCACGCATGGCATGACTCATGGCAGCCGCCCGCGCTGCGTGGAGTCGAGCACCTGGCCCGGATCGATCGAGACCAGCTCTGTCTTGACGATGGTGGCGGTCTCGCGCGTGGTGGCCCGCATGCGCGCGCGTCGGGCCAAGATCCGCTCGTGGTCGACGGCGACGAAGGTGTATTCCGTCCATTCTTCGCCGGGGTAGGCCCGTCCGATGCGGGTTCGTTCGCCGAGGAGGATCCGTCGTTTGCTGCCACGCTCGACGATGGTGAGGCCATGGGTGGTCAGCGCCAGAAAGCGACCCCCGACGAGGCCGTGCGCGCTGCCGCCTTCTTGGTCGGGCAAGAGCTGCTCGGCTTCTAGCTGGCCATCGGGCAGCGAAAAGAAGGTCACCACCGACGCGCGCGCTTTGTTCGTCACCACCCAGGCCACATGGCTTTTGTCGGCGGCGAAGGCCACCGTGACCGAGTCGTGATCGATCTCGTGGCAAGCGAGAACGGTCTGATCGGTGAGCGCGTCATTGAGGCGCATGAGACAGGTGCGCCGATCTTCATTTTCGACGAGCGAGAGCTGCGTGGACACCAGATAGACCCATTTGCCGTCGGGGCTGAACTGCATGGGCTCGAACAGCGACGGCAGTGCCTTGACGATGCGCTCACCGCCGCCGACCTTGGCCTCGATCACATGGTACTGACCGTCGACGAAGGTCTCGAACAGGATGCGCTTGCTGTCGGGTGAAAACGCCGGGCGGTAGCTGGCTGGGCGACCGGGCGCGAGCTGGCGGAGAAGCCGGTTGTTGCGCCACAGATCGAGATGATCACCGCGGGTGCGAATCTCGTACTGGCCGTCGGGGCTGACGACGCCCGCTTTGGGCTGGGTGGTTTCGGGTAGGACGTCGATGGCCTCGGCGCTAGCGACGGTGCTGAGGAGCGTGATCAGGAGGAAGGGCCACGCGCGCACGGCGGTTGCTAATTTATATCGGCCGCCCAGAAGTCGGCGCCGCCCTGGCCGCCGGCTCGATCGAGGACGAGATAGAGCGTGGTGCAGTCGGGGGAAATCTGCGCAGAGATCTCGCGGGTCGAAGCGGCGCCCAGCGACGACAGCGGCAGCGGGAACGGGCTGCGAAACTGCGTCGAGGTGTCGGGCCGATCGGAGTACCAAAGACGATTCTGCGACGAGAAGATGAGCGTCAGGCCGCCCGGCGTGAGGGTCGGGTTGTGCAGATCGCGGTCGGGCAGTGCGGCATAGAAGGCGCCGATTTCCTTGTCTGCGCTGCCGACCGAGATCAGCGCTTTCTTGCTGCAGCCACCGAGCGGAAAGCCGAGATAGAGGTCCTTGGTGACGTCGCCGTCGACGAAGAACGGCGCCTCGAACGGACAGGGGGCGATGGGCTGATGCGCTGGAGAAACGGTAAAGGTGGTGCCCGAGCCAGTGGCGCGGAAGAGCGCGGTGTCGGTGCCCAACAACGCCGGGAACCACACGTCGGCACCAACGGCGACTGGACTGCCGATGGCGTTCTGCGTCGGGGTCAAGGTGACCACGGCCGAGGCCGCGGCGGCCTTGCGGCTGGTGAGAGTAGAGGTGCGCAAGGCACCGGTGACATCGACGAAATAGAGTCGCGACTTGTCGGCAGTGACGGTGAGGCCCGTCTCTTCGCCGGCGGTGTTGACCGCGCCGAGGTTCGTCAGATTGCTGAAGCCGCCCTTGCGCACGTGATCGTCGCAGGTGGGGACGACCACTTCGGGGCCGAGGTCGAGACCGCGCGGCTGCGGGCCCATGTCGTCGACGACGATGGTCTTGACGCAGAGGCCGAGCGACTGATCACAACGCAGGCCCGTCGGGCAGGAGTAGTCCTCCTCGAACGTGCAGCGAAAGCCGCCCGACTGCGGCGCCGGTCGATAGCAGCTCGGGAACACCAACGCCAACATCAGCGCGAAGCCGACGGCGAGCAACGTGGTGATGACAAACGCGCGCTTCGACGGCAAGGGCGGCATATTCAGACGATTGGCGCTCAAAACCGCACTCCCAGGCCCATCGGGGTGATGGTCAACGCGGCAGTCTTTTTGACGGTGCGCGGCTTGCGCAGCACCTCGAACCAGATGATGGCGTCGACGAGTGCCAGCGCCGCGCCGAGGCCGAGGAAGCAGTAGGCGGTGATGGCCAACGTCTCGCCTTCTTTGCCGCGCGCAGCCAGATCGCGTGTGTAGAGCTGCGGGTTGGATGGGTCGCCGTTTTGCTCGCTGGCGCGCGCTGCCGCCGCTGCACCGACGCCGATGCCGACGACGAGCAGGGGAATCGC